>ERZ761609.810-NODE-810-length-32986-cov-60.492849_pt1 | contig 32986 bp, 28 predicted proteins | sample MGYA00511163_ERZ761609 | MGnify/ENA primary metagenome ERZ761609 (study PRJEB28899, sample SAMN02445070) | bioreactor sludge metagenome | biome: EBPR sludge | place: Australia: Brisbane, Thorneside Wastewater Treatment Plant | collected 2011-12-16 ...
CGTCCTCGATGTGCTCAACACCCGCGCCGGCGACCAGTACTTCGCCCGCTCCCAGGTGGCGCGCTTCCTGAAGGGCCTGACGGGCAGTGAGCGGGTGGGCCTGTATGTCCTGGCCGACCAACTCCGCGTCATTCACAACTTCACGGAGGATCCGCTTTCGCTGGCGCGGATGACGCAGAGGCTCCGGAACGAGTGGCCCGCCGGGAGCGTGGAGCAGCAGCAACAGATGAAGAGGGAGGCGGATCTACTGGCGGAGGTCGCAGGCGGCCTGAAATTCGAAAGCCTGATGACAGGCTTGGCGGAGATATTGCCGATTGAAGAGGAGACGCGGATCCGGATGACCCTCGCGCAGTTGGAGATCTTAGGGCAGCATTTGGCCGGGGTTCCGGGCCGGAAGTCATTGGTGTGGGTGAGTGCCGGCATTCCGATGGTCACCGTGTCATTCTCTCCCATGGGCACCCCCTTCTACCACCGGATGACCACACAGTTCGAGCGAGCTGCGCGCAGGCTCGCCGAGGCGAATGTGGCGGTGTACCCGGTGGATGCGCGGGGGCTCATGGCGGGCAACTTGTCACCGCTTTTGCAGCCCAACCTCGGCCCCTATGGCAGCAGAGACGACGCCGCCTTCAACCACGAAATGAGGCAAGTCCCCGCCAGGGACAGCTTCCCCTCCATGCAGTTTCTCGCCGACGCCACCGGCGGACGCGCTCGCTACAACTCGAACGACCTCGAATCCGGCCTCCGCCAGGCCGCCGCCGACCTCCAGTCCAACTACACCCTCGCCTATTACACCGATCTCGACGACGACGCCAAAAAGCGCGAACTCAACGTGCGCGTCCGGGGCCGTGGCCTCGACGTGCTTGCCCGCAAGCGCGTCCCCGCCGCCCGCCGCGATGGCCTGCTCGAAGTCCGCGACCTCCTCGACAGCCCCATCGACGCCACCGGCGTCCTCCTCAACGGCCGCGTCACCCGCGAAGCCAATCAACTCCACGTCACCCTCCAGATCGAACCCGGCAGCCTCCTGCTCACCCGCAACGGCGCCCACACCGAAGCCATCGTCGAAATCTACCTCGCCCAGATCACCCCCGCCGGCCAGCGTAAGGTTCAGGATGCCCGTCTCTCCCTCCGCCTCACCGAACCCGAACTCGCCAAACTGATCAACGACGGCCTCCTCTACGAACGAACCCTCGACCTCGACCCCGAAACCGAACGCCTCCGCATCCTCGTCCGCGACGCCCGCTCCGGCGCCTCCGGCACCATGGACGCCCCCATCCGCCTCATCCCCAACGAACCGCCGCCGCGCTAAACTGGCAACTTGCGCATCGGCATCCACACCTCGTCCTCCCCGCGCCTCCAGAACGCGGCACTCAAGGCCCTCGAACTCGGCGCCAACTGCTTCCAGATCTTCTCCGCCAGTCCGCGAATGTGGCGCGCCGCCCCGCCCCCGCCCGAGGAAGCCGAAGCCATGAAACGCCTTCGCGCCGCACACGACCTCCGCCCCCTCGTCATCCACGACTCCTACCTCATCAACCTCGCCTCCGGCGACGAAACCATCCGCGCCAAATCCATCGCCGCCTTCCGCGCCGAACTCGAACGCGCCTTCCTCATCGGCGCCGAATACCTCGTCATCCACCCCGGCTCCCATAAGGACCGCACCCTCGAGGAAGGCATCCTCGCCATCGCTGATGCGCTCCAGGAAGCCTCCGCCCAACTGACGCCCCCGCCCCACTTCTCCCTCCTGCTCGAAAACACCGCCGGCGCCGGCAACACCATCGGCCGCACCCTCGAAGAACTCAAACAGATCCACGACCTCGCCGCCCCCCGCGTCCCTTACCCCATCGGCTACTGCCTCGACACCTGCCACCTCTACGCCTCCGGCTTCGATGTCGCCACCGAAGCCGGACTCCGCGATACCGTCAAACGCGCCGAAGCCGTCCTCGGCCTCGACCACGTCCCCGTCATCCACACCAACGACTCCAAAGGCGCCCTCGCCTCCAAACTCGACCGCCATGCGAACATTGGAGAAGGGCAAATCGGCCTCGACGGCTTCCGGCGCATCCTCAATAACCCGAAGCTCCGCTCCAAAGCCTTTGTCCTCGAAACGCCCATCGACCAACCGGGCGACGACCTCAGGAACGTAAACGCACTCAAAGCTCTATGCCCGAAAAGCCGTACAACCACGAAGAAATCGAGCTGAAACTCAGCTCTGAATGGGCCGCCGATCCCGCCCTGTACAAAGCCTCCGACGACGGCTCCAAGCCCCGCTATTACGTCCTCGAGATGTTGCCATACCCCTCCGGCCGCCTCCACATGGGCCACGTCCGCAACTATTCCATCGGCGACACCCTCGCCCGCTACATGTGGATGAACGGCCACGACGTCCTCCACCCCATGGGCTGGGACGCCTTCGGCCTCCCCGCCGAAAACGCCGCCATCAAGAACAAAATGCACCCCGGCGATTGGACCATCTCCAACATCGCCCACATGAAAAAGCAGCTTCTCCGCCTAGGCTTCGCCTACGACTGGGACCGCGAAGTCTCCACCTGTTCGCCCGAGTATTACCGCTGGAACCAGTGGCTCTTCCTGCGCATGTACGAGCGCGGACTCGCCTACCGCAAATCCTCCCTCGTCAATTGGTGTCCCGAGTGTGCCACCGTCCTCGCCAATGAACAGGTCGTTGACGGCTGCTGCTGGCGCCACGAAACCACCCCCGTCGAACAACGCGAACTCGACCAGTGGTTCTTCCGCATCACCGCCTACGCCGACCAGCTTCTCAACGACATGGACCAGCTCGAGGCCGGCTGGCCCTCCCAGGTGCTCACGATGCAGCGCAACTGGATTGGCCGCAGCGAAGGCGCCGAAGTCGACTTCACTCTCGCCGGCACCGACCAGAAGATCCGCGTCTTCACCACCCGCATCGACACCATCTACGGCGCCACCTGCGTCATCCTCGCCCCCGAACACCCGCTCTCGAAACAACTCTGCACCGGCGCTCTCGCGCCCACGCTCAAAGCCATGGTCGACGACCAGGCCCGCAAGGACCCCGACCTGCTCGTCAAGGAAGGCTTCTCCACCGGCCACCACGCCGTCAACCCCTTCAATGGCGCCCAGGTCCCCATCTGGGTCGGCAACTTCGTCCTCTGGGGCTATGGCACCGGCGCCATCATGGCCGTCCCCGCCCACGACGAGCGCGACTTCGAGTTCTGCACCAAGTACGAAATCCCGATCACCCCCGTCATCCGCCCCAAGGACGGCGAACTCGCCGTCCAGCCCGCCGAAGCCTTCACCGGCTACGGCATCATGGAGAACTCGGGCGAATGGAGCGGCCTCACCAGCGAGGAAGGCCGCTCGAAAATGGCCGCCCACGCCGAACAGAACGGCTTCGGCAAAGCCGCCATCACCTACCGGCTCAAGGATTGGGGCGTTTCGCGCCAGCGCTACTGGGGCACGCCCATTCCGATGATCCATTGCGCCGCCTGCGGCATCCAGCCCGTCCCCGATGACCAACTCCCCGTCGTCCTCCCCCGCGATGTCGAGTTCACCGGACGCGGCCAGTCGCCTCTCGCCCGCCTCGATTCCTTCGTCAACACCACCTGCCCCAAATGCGGCGAAGCCGCGCGCCGCGAGACCGACACCATGGACACCTTCGTGGACTCGTCCTGGTATTTCTTCCGTTACGTCGACCCGCAAAACACCGAAAAGCCCTTCAATCCCGCCACGGTCAACCCCTGGTTCCCCGTCAACCAGTACATCGGCGGCGTCACCCACGCCATCATGCACCTGCTCTACTCGCGGTTCTGGTGCAAGGTGATGCGCGACATCGGCCTCGTCTCCGTCGATGAACCCTTCAAGAACCTCTTCACCCAGGGCATGGTCCAGCTCAACGGCCAGACCATGTCCAAGTCCAAGGGCAACATCGTCGACCCCGACGACATGGTGGTCAAATACGGCGCCGACACCTGCCGCCTGTTCACTCTGTTCGCCGCCCCGCCCGAAAAGAACATGGACTGGAACGAATCCAGCGTGGAAGGCCAGTACCGCTTCCTCTCGCGCCTGTTCCGCTGGGTCACCCGCAACCAGGACGCCCCCGGCGGCGACGGCTCCACCGACGCCCGCGCCCTCCGCAAACTCCATCAGACCATCCGCAAAGTCACCGCCGACTTCGACAACCGCTGGCACTTCAACACGTCCATCGCCGCCCTGATGGAGCTGATGAACGAACTCGCCGCCTCCGAATCCGGCCTCTCGGTCGATGCCCGCCGCGAATGCTGCGAGAAACTCGTTCTCCTGCTCGCCCCCTTCGCCCCGTTCGCCGCCGAAGAACTCTGGACCGGCCTCGGCAACCCCGGCCCTGTTTTCAAACAGCCCTGGCCCGTCTGCGACGAAGACCTCGCCCGCGAGGACATGCTCGAAATCCCCGTCCAGGTCAACGGCAAACTTCGCGGCAAGATCGCCGTCCCCCACGGCGCTCCTCAATCCGACATCGAAGCCGCCGCCCTCGCTGAACCCAACGTCCAGACCCACACCGCCGGAAAAACCGTCGCCAAACTGATCGTCGTCCCCGGCAAGATGGTCAACATCGTCGTCCGCTAAAGCAGCGGGGGCGTCCACCGCACGGTGGATGCCCCCGTTGTTTGGGACTCTCTTCCAGACTACTGCGGCAACCGCGTCGCCTTCAGGCTGGTGTAGGCCCCCGAGGACGCGAAGCGCAGGCCGACGATCGACATCTCGCCGGCGCCGACTTCGGAGAACTCCACGGTCCCCTTCAAACCCGCAACGGCCGGGAACAGATCTGGCAGCGCGAACGCCCGGTGGCCGTTCGCCGGCAGGTCAGGCAATTGAGCCTGCTGGATCCGCAGACCGTTCTCGCCGCGGAACACCACGATAATCGAGGCCGCCTGCACCGTGCTCAGATTCGCCAGCGCCACCGTGGTGGTGTAGCCGGCGGTGTTGTCGAAGGGCAGCACGAGGCGCCTTGGGGTCCCCACGTTCACCGGGACCGCCGCCTCCTGGTCCGGCCGGCCCGGCACTACCTGGCGGAAGGTCGCGAAGCCGGTCACCCACTGGTCCGTCTTCACGTCCGCCCAGCCCACTTCAGCCGTCGGGCTTAGACCCGCCGTCCGGAACGTCCGCGACGTCCCCGGCAGGATCTCGATAGTCAACGGGTTGACGCCGTCAGCCAGAGCGAGCGGCCACGCCTCCGTCGCGCCGGTGGTTCCCGTGGACCGGTGGAACATCAACTGTACCCTCGCCGGCACGATGTCGTTGTTCACGAGCGTGATCTCGGTTGTATATGGGCCGCCGTCGGCGATCTGCGGCAGCGAGCGCCGCCCGTTGCTCCGGACATCGAGCGATTGCGCCTCGAAAGACGTGTACGCCCCGGTCTGGTTGAAGCGAAGCCCCAGCAGCGAAGTCTGCCCCTGAATCGCGTAAATGTCCGCGGTACCCTTCCGGTTCTGCAAGTACGGAAACAGGTCCGTGAATGCGAACGCCGAGTGCCCCAGCGGCGGCAAATCCTTGAGTCGGTCGATCCGGATCAGTTCGCCGTCGGGATCTCGCAGGATCACCACGTTGCGCGACACTTCGTTCTGGCTCAGATTGACCACCGCCGCGGCGGTTACATTGCCGTTTGTGTTGTCGAACGGCAGCAACAGGCGCTGCATCAGAGTCGGCGTCACCGGGACAGCCGCCTCCTGCAACTGCCCGTCGGGCCGCGTCTGGCGGAAGATCGCCGTTCCTTCGACCAACTGCTGGCTGATCACCTGCGCCCAGCCCTGGCGGATCTCGGGTGTCGCTCCGGCGGTCTCCACCGTCCACGCCCCGCCCACCGGGATCGTGACCTGGTTCAGAGGCGCGTTGTTCAACATCTGCGGATTCCAGGGCACGGTTCCGCCCGACTGCGGGTCGGCAAGGAAGAATCGCAGGGTCACCAGCGCAGGCGCCGTGTCATTGTTCGTGATCGTGATCGAGGTCCGGTAGGCGCCGCCGTCGGCCACCTGTGCAATCGTCCGGACCAGCGGCGGCCGGGACAACGTCCGCACGGGAATGATGTAAGGCGGCGATGCGTCCGACGGAGTGATCGTAATGGTGTTCTGCTTCGGCAATTCGTTAAGCTGCGTCGTGTCGACGGACACTCCGATATTGTCCGGCGTCAGCCCGCGCACCTGCGAAAGCTGGACCGCCCCCGCGTCGGGATCCTTGGTGATCTCGTAGCCGGTGATCCGGCCCCGCGAGGAGAGAATCTGGAGCGGTTGCGCCGGCGGAAGCGTCTGTCCGAAGGCGTAGAACGTCAGGAAGGTCGGCGCAACCGTGAAATTGGGCGATCGTTCCTGTACCTGGAGAAAGACTTTGACGCGCTTCTGGTAGCCGGGCAGCGCAGGGCTGGAAAACAGAAGCGCCCCTTCATGCCGCTCGCCGGGATCCATACCGGCCGCGGTGACGCGCACGGTGAGCCGCGCCGGCGAATTGACTGGTTGGTTCTCCAGCACGCTCAGCCAGTTCCCACCGGTCTGCGTTTCCGCCGACCAGCCGATCTGGTTGGTCAGGCCGTCCGAGATCATGACTTCGAGGATCTTCTCGTCGGTGCCCTCCGGTCCCGCCAGCATCTGCAACTCCTCCTCGCTCGTCAGGATGACCACCCCGGTCACGTTAAACGTAACCGGCAGGTTGACCGAGTTCAGCCCGGTCGGCGTCACGGCGAGGAACCCTGTATACTGGCCGGTCTGCAACCCGCTCGGGTTCGCGGTGATGAAGAATTCCACCGTGCCGTTAGTCTGCAGCGTCCCGGACATCGGACTGACGGTCAACCAGCCTTGGTTGACCACCGCCAGGAAGTTGGTGGGCGAGCCGAAATTGGTCAGCGTGACCTTGCCTGTCACCGGACCCGAGGTGCCCGCCGGCGCGTTCAGAGTCAGCGCCGTAGGCTGCCAGATCAGGTTCGGTCCCTGCCCTTTCAGCGGCAGGATTCCCACAGCCAACAGAATAAGGAGAGAAAGACATTTGGAGAGCATCTTGTTTGCATCATAGGCTGGATCGCCGCCCGCAACAAGTGGTCCCACCCATTTTCTCCGCCCATTCAGGTCTCTTTTCGTCATTGCGCTTCTCCTTCTGTTGCCGGTCACGGACGCCCGAACAGCCCGGCCGGATTGTCGTTCAGAAATGCCCGGGCCAAACCGAGCGCTTCGTCCTCCGTCATTTCCCTCGCCTCCACCCGGGCAGCCAGCACGCGGGCGATGTTGTCCCGCGCGATCACCGAGTGCGCGAAGGTCAGTTCGACATGGCGGTAGTCGCCGCCAAAGCCGAGGATCTTGTTCGCCGGGACGGCGCCGATCATCTCGTCCAGCGCCTGCCGCGCCGAGGCGGGCGACAGGATGTGAGTCCAGCAGAAGTCCGCGTAGGCGTTCGGAAACATCTTCGCCATGGCCATCACCTCGTTCGGCCATGGCCACCCCGCGTGGAAAAGATCGAAGCGGACGCCCGGGTAGTCCCGCAGCAGGTTCGCCACCAGCATCGGCCGGGTGTTGGCGATCACGTTCGAGTTGCCGGCCTGGATGCCGGTGTGGATCTGGAACGGCAGATTGTGGGCTTCAACAAGCTGGAGCACCTGCCGGAACATGTAGTCCTCCAACTGGCGGCGGCTGGTATTGTCACCCCGGGCCACTGCGTCGAAGGCCGCCGCGGCCTCCTGCTTCGACGGATCGGCGAAGAACAGTTCGCGCTGGTAGGCAATGGTGGACTTGACCGCGGTCAAGCCGGCTTCCAAACTCTGGGCGAAGCGCCGTTCCAGTGCCCGGACGAGGCCGTCGAGGGTGGTGATCGAGACGCCGGTCACCTCCTCCATCCGCTTCAGCGCCGCCGCGTTGGCGGGCGTGCAGAACCAGTCGAACTTCCGCGCGAGGCGGAAGAATCGCGGATCGGGGCGGACCGGCTCGCCGCGCCAGTAATCGTCGAGGACGCCATACCGAAGTTTCATCCGCCGCTTGAGAATGTCCTGATAGAGACCGGGCTTGTTCGCAGCCGCGATGGTGCCATTCAGGCGGTTGATGTTGGCCTCGTTGACCTCGTCGATACCATAAATGTCGCGGATGGCGATGCGAAGCGCCTGTCCATAACCGGTGAAACGGGCATGGCGCCACCAGGGCTCGAAAAGCCGCCAGCGCTCGACGCCGGACCGGTTCCGGTCACGAAGCCGGGCGAGATCGTCGGCCGGAAGTCCGGCGGAGACCAGGTCGTTCAACGCATAGTGATCGGCCAGAACGAAGAAATCCGGCTTCGAGGCATACCGCTCTTCCTCGCTGAGCAAGTGTTCATGGGTGGAGATCAGATCGAGGCCCTTGACCGCTTCCGAGAGGCGGGAGAGCAAGGCCGGGGCCAGGAGCGAAGTCCCCAGGAATGAACGGCGGTGCATGGTGGAAGTGTATCGCGCCGACGGCAAAGGGTTCGGGCTGTTCAGGCACGGGTTTCGGGATGCCGAAAGCCTCTCCGAGGCGAAGCGCCAGTCTGTCGACACCTTCGGGAGCTCAGTCTGACAACTTTGAGTCTTGAAACGCGGCGAAACCGGCCTGGGGGCGTGTTTCCCTGAACGTTCCCATGGAAGGCGACGCAGTGTCGAACGTCAGTGCTGTGTCCGGTGATGGGGTGGCTCAGGGTGCGACCCTGGTGAGCACCTTTCGGGGGGTGTTGGTGTGAAAGGAGATCGCCGGCGCGACCGCGGCAGTCCGGATCGAGATGGCATTGAGGCTGATTCCATTGATCGGAGGACTGACGCCGGTCTTGCTGGCACCGTTGAGCCAGTAAGCAAGTGCCCCGGGAGGGAGTTCGTTCCGTACACTCGTCTGGGTGCAGCTGTCAATGGAATCAGTGACTTGTGAGCCGGTTTTGAGGCGTTTTTGGTGAAAAGTCTTTTTGGTGGAGGTCCGGGAGGTGGAGACGGAGGTCTTGGGGGCAAGTTGAGAGCAGGGGTGGGGTGAGGCCGCGAAATCAGATTTGGTTGAGCCTCTCATTCCTGTTTACCTGGTACTCACTTTCGCATGCGGAGTGTCGGGATTTTGCAGGTTGCGGCGGTAAAGTACTGATACCACAAAGATTACTTTTTCTTGAAGGCGTGTCAACGTATCCGTGCGCATGGGCGGGTGCGACGAAAAGGGGCCGCTCCGCCCCGGTCAGTTGGCGCCTTCGGCGCAGCCAAACGGGTGTGGGGCAACTCCCGGAAATACTTGTAAAGCTGAAATGGGCATTTCTGGCCGCAATTGGAGGAAAACCCCGGACAAAATTTCCCACCCGGAAAGTCTCTCCAATGCCAAGATCGCGAATTCCAGGGGGGAAATCGTTCATTTCACGGCGGTTGGTCAATTGGAAGCCTCCTTGCAGGAAATGACCGTGTGTGGCCGCGGCAGCCTTCGCAGTAGTGAACGCCGCAGCCTGGAAAAACCCGAATCGAGAAGGAGTTATTGAAACGATGACGAAAAGCAGACTTGCTCGAAGCGGATGGCGAATCGGATTGGCTGCCGTCGTGGTGCTCGTTGCTGTTTTGACAACCACTGGAGGGAACGCGAAGGCGGACGTCTGGAACAAAAAGACCATCCTGACCGTCCGGGAGCCGATTCAGGTGCAGGAAACGTACCTGGAGCCGGGGACGTATGTGATGAAGCTCAACGACTCCAGTTCCAACCGGCATATCGTACACATTTTCAACCGCGATGAGGACCGGGTGATCGACACGATCATGGCCATCCCGACGTACCGGGCGCGGCCAACGGACGGATCGCAGTTCACGTTCCACGAAACGCCGGCGGGCTCGGTGAAGGCGATGCGGGCGTGGTATTACCCGGGCGACACGACTGGCCGGGAATTCCGGTACCCGAAGCATCTGCAGCAGATTGCGATGGCCGCACCGCCGCCGCGGCTCATCGAGATGCCAGCCGAACCGGCTCCGCAGACTGTGATCGACCCACCTGTGGAATCTGGGCCCGCGACTCAGGCGTTCTCGCAGGAACCTGAACGTCAGGAGCCTGATCTGATGGCCCGAGCCGAGCCGGCGCCCGCCGCAGACGTTGATGAGCCAACCGAAATGGCCGAGGCAGCGCCGCAGGATCCGCCGCTGGAATTGCCGAACACGGCAACCTGGTTTCCGTTGGCCGGATTCGCCGGGCTGTTGTCGTTGGCTGGCTTCGCGCTGCTTCGCCGGGGGTGAGTGGAGGAGTTGCATGGACCGGCGTAGTGCAGTGCTAAGTTTATGGGCCGCATGCGCCGGCTCCATGCTCTTCGCAGCCCCGGGGACGACGGGTCAGAAAGCCAAGCCGAAGCGGCGGCAGCGGGATTCTGACGACGAGGCCACGTTCCGCTCCGAAGCGGTGCTGGTGTTGCTGGATGTGGGCGTGAAAAGCAGCGAAGGGAAGTTTGTGCCGGGGTTAGCCCCGGAGAACTTCACTATTCTGGAGGATGGCAGGCCACAGAAGATCACGGTCTTTGACGCCGAGGACAGTCCGGTGACGATGGGCATCTTGCTGGACCAGAGTCTCAGTATGATGCCCAAGTACAACGAGGTGATGCATGGCGCTCGTGCGCTGATTGAGGGGAGCCACCCGCAGGACGAAGTGTTCATCCTGCACTTCAGCGACACGGTGAAGACCGGGCTGCCGGCGAGACTTCCCTTTGCGAGCGACAGACAGGTGCTGTTGAGAGCGCTCGGCAGCGTGACACCCGGCGGAAGGACTGCGCTGTACGACGGGCTATGTGAAGCCCTGATGCATGTCCGGAAAGGCAAGCGGGGCAGGAAGACGATCGTCCTGCTGAGTGACGGCGGCGACACGGCCAGCCGGCGAAAGAGGAGCGAGGCGATCGAGGCGGTGGAACAGAGCGTCGCCACCATTTATACGATTGGGCTTTACAGCCCGGAAGATCCCGACCGTGATCCGGGATTCCTGCGGAGGGTTGCCAGGCTCAGCGGCGGCGAGGCGTCACTGCCTTCCAGTCCCGAGCAGGTTCTGACGGTGTGCAGGCAGATCGCGAAGGGAATCCGGTCGCGCTACACAATTGGTTACATTCCCGAGCGGCGGGACGGGAACATTGGCGTGAGGCGGATCGACGTGCGTGTGCGCCATCCGCAGCTTGGGAGATTGAGAGTCCGGACGAGGCGCGGATATCGCGTTGGCGAATTGGAAGATGAAGGCTAGCTCGAGACAGTGGCTGGAGCGGATACTGTTGCTGCTGGGGATAGCCGGCATCGGTGTGTGGCTGGCGTCGATCCTCGCGATGCACCTGGGACAGAGCTGGGACAACTGGGTGTATGAGAGGCTATCGCGTGGCGAGACGGTCCGGGTAAAAGAGTATCTCGAGGATCAACGGGAGCGCATGATTGTGGAGCTCCGGCGGTTCGCGGGCCGGGTTCCCGCCTCGCCGCAGCGACCAGAGCCGCGGATCGATCCCGGCCCGCCGATCCAGCCTCGGGTTCCGGGCAGCAGCGAGGTCATGGGCCGGATCATGATCCCGCGCCTGAATCTGAAAGCCACGGTCCGGGAAGGAACCAGCGAACAGACACTCGCCCTGGCCACCGGGCACATTCCCGGGACGGCGCTGCCGGGTCAAAACGGGAATGTGGGAGTGGCGGGCCATCGCGACACTTTCTTTCGCGGCCTGGCGGGGATCCGTACCGGCGATGAGATCGAGTTCGAGGCGCCCGAGGCGCGCTTCACGTACATGGTGACCTCGACACAGGTGGTGAAGCCGGACGCAGTCCACGTGCTGGAAGCGGGGCTTTATCCGGAGTTGACGCTGGTGACGTGCTATCCGTTCGACTTCATCGGTTCCGCCCCCGACCGGTTTATTGTGAAGGCGCGGCTGGTTTCGCAGATCCCGGCGGGGTCGAATCTGGCGGAGTTGCAGAAGCGGGCCGAGGCGGAGGCGCCGGAGGTTCAGACAGTCGTGCGAGACCCGCGACCGAAGGTGCGCCGCACCGTGGACTCTCACGAGCCGGGGAGGATCAACTTCAAAGTCGCGGAGAGCCGGAGCCGGACGTTGGTGTCGGGGATTTCGATCGGCGTGACAACCATTGACGAGCCGGCCCGGCGGGTGAATGGGTGGCTCTGGGTTCTGCCGGACAAACGCACGATCTGGCTCCGAAATCAGCCCGTGAAAGAGCCTGTTGTCTTCTACCAGGCCGGTCAAAAGCGTGAACTGATGATCGCTGAAGTCACTGGAAGCCACGCCTCCGGCTATCTGCGGCTTCGCGATTGAGTGGTTGACGGGACGGCGGGCGGATTGAGGGTTTTGCCGACATCGAGGCGCGGGTTGAGGTGGTGGCGAAGGTGTCAGACGGATCTGGCTCCGTCGCGAAATGGACGAGTTCCCAGGTCTGGACTGGAACTTTGGGGGGATTCGCGGGGCTAGCGGACCCGGACCTGGCGTGAGAGGCGGGATGGCAGCGGTTGGAGATGGTCGAGGAGGATGTGGATTGGCCCGGTTCGGGGGCAAAACTGGCGCGGGGTTGGGTTTGGAGGTTGCCGGCGCACTTGATTTCGTGGCGGGGGTCGCGAAGGAGGCAGGGCGGAGCGGGAATTCGTCGAGATGGTCAAGGGCTCGTATCAGACTGACGCCTCCGCCGGAATGGAAGTAGAGTGATTGAGTATGCGCGTAATGCCGGTGATGCAAATGACGCAGCCAATCCATCAAGCAAGTGTTTCCAGGCGGCGTTCGGCAGTGCTGAAGACAGCTTGGCTTCTGATGGCGTTCGTTATGGCTGCCGTGCCGGCGCAGCAGAAGCCAACGACGCGCTACGCACAGGTCAATGGAGTCAATATGTACTACGAAGTCCACGGCAGCGGCGATCCGGTGGTGCTGCTCCATGGCGCGTTTATGACCATCACCAACAACTGGACGGGGTGGATCGAAGAGTTGTCCAAGACGCGTACGGTGATTGCCGTCGAAATGCAAGGTCATGGGCGCACGGCGGACATCCCACGCGACCTCACCTACGAAAACCTCGCCGGGGATGTGGCGGCGCTACTCGATCACCTCAAGATCCCGCGCGCGGACCTCATCGGTTACAGCATGGGCGGGACCGTGGCGATGCAGTGTGTGATCCGCCATCCGGACAAGGTGCGAAAGGTGGTCGTCATTTCGTCCAGGTTCCGCCACGACGGCTTCGTGGAGGAAGGGCTCGACGCGATCGCGGAACTCAGCGCGGACGTCTTCAAGGGTTCGCCCCTTGAAGACGAGTACAAGAAGCTGAGCCCGACGCCAGACCAGTTCCCGAACTTCGTCAAGCGCGTGGTCGCGATGGCTTCGAAACCGTTCGACTTCGGCGCCGACAAGCTCAAGGCGACCGAAGCGCCGATGTTCTTCATCCACGGCGACGCGGATGGGGTTCGGCTCGCGCACGTCGCGGAGATGTATCGCCTGAAGGGTGGCGAGATCCACGGCGACATGATGCCGCGCTCCGCATCGCGATTGGCCATTTTGCCCGACACCACACACGTGACATTGATGCAGCGCATACCCGTCATCGTCCCCATGGTGAACGACTTTCTCGACGCCAGGCCGTAGGGACAATTCAGGGGCCGTTGGGCGTATCTGGACAGCCAGAGAGCCTGCCGGGCGGGTATGTTGGGTGGGGGAGGGTGTTGCGATGGAGACGGTGGATGGGGTGGCGTTCCGGGTGCGGAATGCGGTGCTGGCGCTGGTGGGGGTGGCGGGTCTCGTGATGAAGGCGGGCCTTGGGGGGCCGCAGGCGGAACTGGTCCACAACCACGGGGGGAATGTGGCCGGGTCGTTTGCGGTTTACTTCGTGATGGCCAATCCGTGCCGCATGCTGAGGCAGAGGAGGCTGGTGACGGCGGCGGTGGCGTTGGCGGTGGTGAATCTGTTCGAGGCGACGGATGGATTTGGGGTGATGGCGAACACGTACGATCCGGCCGATTATGTCGCGAACGGGGTGGGGGCCTGTTTGGCGCTGGTAGTGGATTGGGTGGTTTCGCGGGTGGCGGCGAAGCGGGCAGAGAGGGACTGAGGAGGGGACGGCCGGGCAGCGAGTTCGAAAGGGAAGCGGCCGGGATGATCCGCCCATCCACTTGGCACTACAAAGTACTTGGCAGAAACGCAGACTTCTGCTACAGTGATGTCGTGGCCCTTCCGGAACCAGCCCGCAAGCCAACGCCGATCGTGGGCATCCACGACCAGGCGCACGAGAATCTTCGCTACATCCGCCAGGCTTTGGAGGGCGCATCTTCGTTTACCGCGGTTTCCGGTTGGGGCCTGTGCGCGCTGGGTGCGCTGGGGTGTTTCGGTTTTCTGCTGAGCCGTCCGTACAGTGGCAGTATGACGTGGGCACTGGTCTGGCTCGGCATCGCTTCCACAGCCGTTCTGGTGGGAGCCGCCTCGGTTGTCTGGAAGGCGCAGCGGCAGCGCACGTATCTATTCTCGGCGTCCGCACGGAAGTTTGTGCTGAATTTGGCCCCACCGCTCATCGCCGCATTGTTGATATCGTTGGTGCTTCTGCAACGGGGCGATGTGGCATTGCTGGGCGGCATCTGGCTTCTGTTGTATGGCGCCGGCGTGGTGACGGGCGGATCGGCGTCCGTGCGAAGTCTCCCGGTGATGGGGCTGTGCTTTTTCCTCCTGGGGGCGCTGGCCCTGTTTCTTCCCCCGGCGGCAACGCCATGGCTGATGCTGGCGGGCTTCGGCGGTTTGCACTTGGGTTTCGGGCTCTACATCGCACGCCGACATAACGGCTAGCCTGGGCGCCCCTCGACGAAAGGATGTTTGAATGGCGAAGAACGCAGCGCGAAGAGCGACGGAGAAGCCCGCATCACCTCGGGAAACCTTGCGGGTCGTTTCCTCCCCTGTCGCAGACCACCTCATCCACGAACGCGTGCGCCTCGCCATCGTCAGCAGCCTCGCCGTGAATCCTTCGCTCACCTTCAACGAATTGAAACGCCTGCTCGATATCACCGATGGCAACCTCAGTATTCACGCCCGAAAGCTCGAAGAGGCGGGGTACATCGAATGCGAGAAGGCGTTTGAAGGGCGGATGCCGAAGACCACGTTTCGCCTCTCCCAACAGGGGCGCACGGCACTCGGACGTTACCTGGATCACATGGAGCGATTGATTGAAGCTGCCCGCGGGTAGTATTTTTTTGAGGAGTTACTTTATGACGCAAAGTACTTGGCATGAAGAGAAGCCGGTTCATGCGGCGATCATCATGGATGGCAACGGCCGCTGGGCGACGGCCAGAGGCATGCCCCGGATTGCGGGGCATCGCGAAGGCGTGGAAGCGGCTCGGCGTGTCATCGAGGTGGCCCCGGACCTTGGTATCCGCGCACTCACGCTGTACGCCTTTTCGGCGGATAACTGGAAGCGTCCCGCCCCGGAGGTCAGCGGCCTGATGGCGCTGGTGGAGTACTTCGTGCGGCGGGAAGTGGAGCGCTGCGAACGCCAGGGTGTGGAGGTGCTTGCGATCGGCCGCCGGGACCGGCTTCCCCGGTCTGTCCGTGCGGCAATCGAGGAAGCGGAATCACGCACGCGGCGCGGCACGAGGCTCACGTTACGCGTCGCGCTGGACTACTCGTCGCGGGATGCGCTGGTGGAAGCGGCGGCGCTGGCCGGGCCTGACTGCGCATCGCGCGAAGCGTTTGCCTACGCGCTGGCATCGGTCCAGGGCACTCCCGGCCGCAGGCTGCCGGACGTGGACCTGTTGATTCGCACCGCCGGAGAACAGCGCTTGAGCGATTTTCTTCTTTGGGAAAGCGCCTACGCGGAGCTTCACTTCACGCCGACCTTATGGCCTGACTTTGGTGAGCAGGACCTGCGAGCGGCGATGCGCGTCTACCGTCAGCGCAACCGCACCTTCGGCGGACTGGACCCGCTGCCCGCGCTTCCCGCCGCGTACAACGGATCGCAAAGGAGGCTCGCATGACGTTCCGGATTGCCGGCATCATCTCCATTTACATTTGCACCTGTGTGGGCTGGGCGATCCTTGGCGGCTCCGTCCTGCACCGGACGAACGAATCGTCCAGGCATTTGCGTCAGAACGTCGCTTCCATCTGGGGCCGCCCCCAGGTGCAGACACCACCCGTGGCCTCCTATCAGAAGGCCATTCCGGAAAGCGAGGCTTCGGCCTCCAGCGAGGAGAAAGAGGAAAAGGGAACCAACCGGAGGCGACGCACGAGGCAGACCTTTGCCCTGCCCCTACAGCAGAGCCGGCTACAGGTGGATCTGGACCTGAATCACCGGCGAAAGGGCCTGGTCTGGTACAGCACCTATGGCGTTCAATTCGCCGGGCAATACCGGTTCCAGAACACTTCCACCGAGGAGGTGGTCGTGATTCTCACTTTTGAACTGCCAGAGGGCCAGGCGCTGTACGACGGATTCACGGCCACGGTGAACGGACGCGAACTGGGGGCCGAAGTCGACAAGGGCACGCTGACCGTGCGCGAGAAGCTCCCCCCAGGCGGAACCGTGGATCTGCGTGTTGGATACCGGTCACAGGGGCTGGATTCGTGGACGTACCGCTTTGCCGAAGGGGCCACACGTGTGAACGATCTCGCGCTAGTCATGACCACCAATTTCGACGACATTGACTTCCCGGAGAACGCACTCGCCCCGGTCTCCCGCCGAAAGAAGGATTCCGGCTGGGAGCTTCGCTGGGAATACGCCAGCCTGCTCTCCGGGCTGAACATCGCCATGGCCATGCCGGAGAAGCTGCAGCCCGGGGACCTGGTGAGCCGGATCACCTTTTTCGCGCCGGTCTCCCTGATGTTCTTCTTCTTCCTTCTGTTCATCCTCACGCTGCTGAAGAACATCGAGATCCATCCGATGAACTACTTCTTCTTGGCCGCAGCGTTCTTCGCGTTTCACCTATTACTGGCCTACACGGCCGATTTGATCGATATCCACCTCGCCTTCCTGATCAGTTCGGCGGTCTCCATCTTCCTCGTGGTGAGTTATCTCCGGCTGGTCGTAGAGATGCGCTTCGCCCTGCGTGAGGCCGGCCTGCTCCAGTTTCTTTATCTGGTGGGATTCTCGTACACGTTCTTCCTGAAGGGTTATAGCGCACTTTGCGTGACGATTGCCTCGATCATCACGCTCTATTTCGTCATGCAATTGACCGGGCGCATCCGCTGGGCAGAACTCTTCCAGACGAAGGGCAAGGCGGGCGCATTCGCCACACCACCGCCGTCACAGGTGCAACCCACGGCGGCCCCTTCTGCTGATGCGGGTCAATAGACGGGCAGACAGGGAGGGGCCGGCGGTCCCATGGGGCTCAGAGGGTTGGCCTGCTGACAGCAGAGGCTCAAGCGGGCTTCGCGTCGTCCCGATGGCCGGGGGGTTATTGGGCGCCTTCGAAGAGGACCTGGCCCTGGCCGATGACGGCGGTGCAGTGGGTGGTGTATTCGAGAGGATCGCCGTCGTAGAGGGCGATGTCGGCGTGTTTGCCGGGGGCGAGGGAGCCAAGGCGGTCGTCGATACCGAGGAGACGGGCGGCGCCGATGGTCAGGGCTTCGAGGGTGCTGTCCTTGCCGAGGCCGTGGGCCGCGGCGAGGGCGGCTTCGAAGAGAACGACACGGGTCTTCGGGACGTAGCCTTCAAAGCCGGACTGGAGGGCGAAGGGGATGCCCGCTTCCTTCAGTTTGGCGGCCATTTCGAGGGTCAGGTTCTCCATGTCGCCGCCGGGGCGGGCCATGGTGGGGTGAACGATGACGGGATAGCCTGAAGCCTTGATCTCGGGCAGGACAGCGTGGGCTTCCGCCGCGCCGTCGAGGACGAGTTTGAGGTTGAATTCCTTGCCGAGGCGAAGCGCGGTCAGGATGTCATTGGCGCGGTGGACGGTGACGAGCAGGGGGCGTTTGCCTTCAACGACTTCGACGAGCGCTTCCATCCGGAGATCGCGGGGCTTTTCCTTCTTCGCGGCGTATTCGCGGGCTTTGATGAGTTCGGTGCGCAGCATGGCGATCATCTTGGCGCGGGTGCCGGGGGCGCCCGAGGGGGCGCGGGCGAGGTTGCCGAGGGAGGCGGCGATCATGGAGACGGGTTCGACGGTGGCGTCCTCGACGGAGTTGCCCCAGGTCTTGACGATCATGGTCTGGCCGGAGATCAGGGCGCCAGGACCGTGGCCGGTGTGCAGGGTGGTGATGCCGTAGTTGCGCAGGTAAGTGATGAGTTCGTCACGGGGGTTGAAGGCATCGATGGCCCGGAGTTCGGGCTGGATGGGGGCGGAGCGCTCGATCTGGTCCTGGTCGTGGGGTTGATTGAGGACCCCGGAGAGGCCGGCGGTTGCATGGGCGTCGATCAGGCCGGGCATGACGACTTTGGCCGAAAGGGTGCGCATGCCGGCGGGGATGGTGACCTGGGAAGCGGGGCCGAGACGTTCGATAGTGCCGTTGGCGGAGACGAGGACGACGCCGTTCTGGATGGGAGCGCCGGTCATGGTGTAAACGGTCTCGCCCCGGACAGCGAGTTGGGCGGCCGCGGGGAGCGCGAGGGCGGCAAGGACGAGGAGGACGCGGGTCATTAGTTGAGGTCTCCGGAGAGGTTCATGTTGCGGAAGTCGAGGCCGAGGGTGAAGCCGCCACATTCATCGAGGTGCATCAAGGCGCCGTCACTGCCGGCGCCATAGCCGCCGGTGAGGGCGAGGCGGTCCGCCGGGTTCGCGAGGTCGAAGACCTTCTGGCCTTCGATCCAGGTCTGTTCGACTTTGGTGTAGACGCTCAGGGGGTCGCCGGAGAGGATGATGAGATCGGCGTCCTTGCCTGGTTCGAGGGATCCGACCCTCTTCTCCAGTTCAAGCATTCTGGCGTTCGCCATGGTGAGGGCGTAGAGGGCTTTGTCGCGGGCCATGCCGGCGCGGACGCCGAGTGCGGCCATGCGGAAGAACCAGCGGGAATCGGTGACCCCGTCATCGGTGTGGAAGCCGGTATTGACGCCGGCGCGGTCGAGGATGGCGCCGGTAACGAGGCGGTTGTCCTTCGCTTCGAGTTTGCCGCCGGGGGAGTCGATGAGAATCAGGGAAGCGCCGAGGGTATTGGCTTTGGCGATCTCACCGGCGACGGCCCAGCCGTCGGAGACATGGTGGAGAACCACACGGAAATTGAACTCCTTCGCCAGGCGGAGGACGGTCAGGATGTCGTCATGGCGGTGGGTGTGATGCTGGACGACGCGCTTGCCGGAAAGGACCTCGCCGAGGGCTTCCATGCGCAGGTCGCGCGGCGGGAGTTTGGAGGCATCGCCTGCGGCCGCCGCGACTTTGGCCTGATACTCCTGGGCCTTGATGAACTGTTCGCGGACGAGGGCGGCGGCTTTGGCGCGGGTGCCGGGGAAGGGGGCATTGCGGCGGGGGTTGGTGCCGTTGGCCATTTTGATGCCGCCGGCGGGGGTGCCGTCGGGGAGGGGGATCAGAAGGCCATCGACTGTATCGGCGAGGCGCAGTTTGATGTAGAGGGTCTGACCGGAGAGCAGGTGGCCGGAGCCGGGCATGACATTGACGGTGGTGATGCCACCGGCGCGGGCGCGTTTGATCGAGGAGGCGCGGGGGTTCAGGGCATCGAGAACGCGGACGTCGGGCTGAAGCGGGGCCGTGGAGTCGGCGCCTTCGACCTGGCCGATGTGGGAGTGGGAATCGACCAGGCCGGGCATGATGACCTTGCCGGCGGCATTGATGCGCTGGGCGTTGGGGGGGATGGCCGTCTGGGGGCCGCCCACGGCGGTGATTTTGCCCTGGTGGACGACGACGGTGCCGGAGGCAATTTCGGGGCCGGCAATGGGGATGATGCGGGCGCCGGTGAAGGCGATGGGGGTGGACTGGGCGCCGAGGAGACCGGCGGCGGCGAGGAGGAGGAGGGGAAGGCGCATGTCTTAGAAGGTGATGCCGATGAGGATCTGGAGTTGGTGGCGGTTGGTGCGGGCGGCGAAGTTGGAGAAGTTCTGGCCGAGCCAGCGGGTATAACGGACTTCCGGGGTGATGCGGATGCCGAAATCGTCCTTGGCGGTGATGCCGGCCGCGACGGTGGCGCCGTAGATGTGGCGGGTGTGGGGGGCGACGCCGGAGGTAATGGGATTATCGATGATGGGCTGAGTCTGTTCCCAGGAGGAGCGTACATTGCGAGCCTGGCGAACGGTAGGGCCAAGGCCGAGGAACCAGCGTGCGGGGTCGCCGTACTCGTCGGTGGGACGCCAGCGGACGATGACGGGGAGGTCGAAAAACTGGGCGCGAGTCTTCTCGCGGATCTGGATGACGCGGCGGTTATCGACGGTGGAGTTGGGGTTGCGAACGCCGGTGCGGATGTTGTTGAGCATCTCGTAGCGGACCTGGTGGAACAGGAGGTCCGCGGCGATACCGAAGGAGGAGGTGATCTGGTACTCGGCGGTGATGCCGTAGCCGAAGATGGGCACTTTGCGATCGAGTTTGGTTTCCCACTCGATGGGCGGATTTTCGGTGGAAGTGGTGAGTTCGCCCTTCCGGAGGATGTTCATGGGGATGAAACGGGCACGGACGCCGAAGTGGAAGCGGCGTTCCTTCTGGTCAAGGAAGGCGGCGGGTTCTTCGTCCTGAGCCGAAGAGGAAGTGGTTTGAGCCGGAGCGATGGCCGCGAAGAGGGCAGCGGCGGCGAGGAGGCGCATCCAAAGGTTGGTCATGCTGGTAAAGAAATCTCCAAACTTATCAGTGTAGCTTGTGCCGGGGGCTTTGCAGGGTTTGAGACGTGGCGGTCCGAGTCTTTGTTACGATAAACATGGAGTTAGAATCCCCAAGGGAGAGAGTGCATGAAATACGGACTGACCATTCGCCCGGAGGGCGGGCTTGATCTGGTATCGCTGGGAGCGCTGGTGAACCGGCTGGATCCGGGCATTATCCCGTTCCGCAAGGCGACCCGGTGCGACATCCACGTGAGCGGCGGGGAGTTCAACGTGGCCGCGAACCTGGCGGACTGTTTCCGGCTGAAGACGGGTATCGCGTCGGCAATGGTGGACTACCCGATCGGGGATTTGATCGCGGAGCGGGTGAAGGCGATGGGGGTGCAACCGTTTTACAAGCACTTCAAGCATAACGGCGTGAACGGGCCGAACATGGCGACGGTCTATTCGGACCGCGGTCAGGGCGTGCGGGCGCCTGTGGTGTTCTATAACCGCTGCAACGAAGCAGCGGCACAGTTGAAGCCGGGGGATTTCGACTGGGCGTCCATTTTTGCGAATGGCGTGCGGTGGTTCCACTCCGGCGGGATTTTCGCCGCTCTGTCGCCGACGACCAGCGAGGTGATCATCGAGGGGATGAAGGCGGCGAAGGCGGCCGGAGCAGTGGTCAGCTTCGATCTGAACTTCCGGGCGAAGTTGTGGGCAGTCCATGGCGGCGAGGACAAGGCCGTCGAGACGATGCGGCGGATCGTGGAGAACGTGGACGTGCTGGTGGGCAATGAAGAGGACCTGCAGAAGGGCCTGGGGCTGCCGGGTCCGGAGGTGGAGTCGAAGTCGAAGCTGGATCCGTCGAAGTTCTTCGCGATGATCGACACGGTGGTGAAGAGCCATCCGCAGGTGAAGATCGTGGCGACGACGCTGCGCGAGGTGCATTCGACGAACCGGCATAGCTGGAGCGCGGTGGCGTGGATTGACGGCCAGACGTATCAGGCGCCGACGGCGGAACTGGACGTGATCGACCGCGTGGGCGGCGGCGACGGCTTTGCGTCAGGCTTCATTTACGGGCTTCTGGCCGGCGAAGAGCCGATGGAAGCACTGAAGCTGGGCTGGGCGCACGGGGCGTTGTTGACGACGTTCCCTGGCGACACGACGATGGCGACTGTGGAGCACGTGAAAGCGTTCGCGCAGGGGGGGTCGGCGCGGATTCAGCGGTAGCTGCTGGTTTGGTCAGGATGGAGAAGGGCGCCCCGGCGAGGGCGCCCTTCGTTTTTGGGGGGGAGAGGTTGACTGGCACGGCCACCTTCGAGATAGTTCAGGTGAGACCGCTCCATGAAATTCCCCTGTGAAGGCAATTGGTGGTTACCGGGACACGATGACAAGGATGACAAGCGTGTTTTCGGCACTCTGAGATTCTCGCGGCAAGAGGGGGCTCACCTCTCTTTGGCCGGATCTCTGCTGACGGGACTGGATGCCGAAACTGCGCCAGACATAATTCTCGGCGAGACAGTAAATGGAATCCCCGTAACTCTACTGCACCCCATGTGCATTCATGAACGGATACCGCTCGCCACCGGATTCGGACCGACTTTGGGCATATATCACGCGCCGATACTCTTCCTGGGTGCCCGCTTCGACGACCTTGAAGATATGCGTTTCTCTTCCTGGCAGGTTCGGTTCCCCGAACTTCTGGATTGGGTTGGCAAGAGGAACATAGTTGTTGACCACCCCGCCATTCAAACGAGTACTGCTGAGTGTCCAACGGTGCGAATCGGCTACACAGCACCACCGAAGCGAGTTCTGCTCTCAGCAGCAGGCGAAATGAACCTAGCCCTAGGATTTGGGCATCGGCTCAAACAGCACAGCGGCCGCGGGGTTGCGCTCCAGGAGGACATCTACCTGGAGATTCGGAGAGAGAACTCCGACACCCTCGAAGACTACTGGCAGGCGGCCACTCGATTCGAGTACTTTCTGGCCCTCGCCACGAACGGGCTTGTTAGCATCTCATCGATATGGGCGAATATAGAGACGGATAAGCCTCAAGAGGCGCGCCGAAGTCCTCGAGTGAGAATCATGTACCAACCCATACGGAATTCATCGCGGCGGCAACGCAATAGAACGTCCAGGCCTTTGTTTACATTGAGTGAGATTGCGGGGATGGAGTCCGATTGCTTGAGAAAATGGTATTCAAGCGGCGCCTGGCTAGACACCGTCTGCGCGCTTAACTTTGGCACTCTGTTCAATCCGAGCAAATATCAAGATCTGAGTTTTCTTACATTGGTACAGGCGCTGGAGGCGTATCATCGTTCCGTCCACCCGAATACCGACATGCCCAAAGCTGTGCACGAGTCGAGGCTGGAACGCATTATCGAAGCCGCCCCCCCTGAGGACCGACAGTGGCTTGGTGAGAAGCTCCAATTCAGCAACGAACTGAGTTTGAGGAGGAGGCTCAAGCTAGTTTTCAAGCAGTTCGCGTGCGTACTGGCCGATGTCCTGCCTGATGGCAAGGCGACGGCCTCAAAGATTTGCGACACCCGCAACTTTCTCACGCATCGCGTCGAGAACCTAAGGGAGGGCGCGGCTTCCGACGCCGATCTGATAAGACTGATTGAGGTCGTCAGGCTACTCCTTCAAGCTTGCCTGCTCCACGAGATGGGTCTGGGCGAGACGCAGATCAAGGATTTCACATCGCGTTCGGAGTCTGCCCGGTTGATTCGTCACTTGACGCGCTGAGGAAGCTCTCACATCCTCATCCCGGTGATGGGAAGTGCCACTCGCGGCATCTGCGGCCTATCTTCGGGCCCGTGCTTCAGCCAGTCTGGACAACCATACTTGTACGTGCGGGAGCAATTCGATTCGAGGGAAGGGACGTCCCGGACGGAGCCGCCAACATTTTCGCAGCCGTGAGGCATACTTTTGAATTCAGGGCCTGCGGGAGGGAGAGAGGAGGCATGCGATGAAGAAGAAGGCGGCGGTGGCGGAGAAGCTGTCAGCGCCGCGGACGGAGGAGTTTTCCGGCGGCGGGCGGAGAAGGGGGATGTGGAGAAGGCGAAGGCGATCCTGCGGAAAGCGGGCCGGAGCAATCCGCCGATGGCGGGGGACGAGTTGGAGGTGGCTGAGAGAATTTGAAATCGGGGGATGTTCTCTGGTCTCACTTTTCGGATAACATAGGGGCCAATGGCTATGTCAGACCAAACCCGGACTTCGTTTTCCCGCCGACACTTCTTCTATGGCTCCCTGCTGGCAGGGGCCGTCCCAGTGGCCGGTTATTCGAGTACGCCTTCGTTGAGCAAGCTGGGGTACAAGTCCCCGAACGAGAAGTTGAACATCGCGGCGATCGGCGCCGGGGGGAAGGGGTTCAGCGACACCTCGAGTTGCGCGGAGACGGAGAACATCATCGCGCTGTGCGACCCGGACGACAAACGGGCGGAGCGGACCTTCAAACGCTTCCCGGACGTGCCGCGGTACAAGGATTTCCGGCAGATGCTGGACAAGCACGAGAAGCAGATTGACGCGGTGACGGTGTCGTGTCCGGATCACATGCACGGGACGGCGTCGATGTGGGCCATGGCGCGCGGCAAGCATGTGTACTGCCAAAAGCCGCTGGTGCGGACGGTGTGGGAGGCAAAGGAACTGGCGGCCGCCGCGGCCAAGCATGGCGTGGCGACGCAGATGGGCAACCAGGGCTATTCGAACTACGGGGCGCGGGAGTGCGCCGAGATCATCTGGTCGGGCGAGATTGGGGATGTGACCGAGGTGCACGCGTGGACGGACCGCCCGGGGCGGTACTGGCCGCAGTCACCCGAGGTGACGCCCGCGCCCGCGCCGGTTCCGGCCCATCTGGACTGGCAGGCATGGCTGGGCGCGGCGGAAGACCGGCCGTTCAGCCCGGCGATTGCCCCGCATCACTGGCGGGCGTTCCCCGAGTATGGCTGCGGGGCGATCGGCGACATGGCGTGCCACATTCTGGGGACGCCGAACATGGCCTTGCGGCTGGGCGCGCCGGTGTCGGTGGAGTGCGTGAAGAAGGAAGGCGTGGGTCAATATGTCTTCCCGCACAAGACCGTGATCCGGTTCGATTTCCCGGCGCGGGGGGCGTTCAAGCCGCTGACGCTGTGGTGGTATGACAGCGTGAAGGAACAGCCGCAGATTCCGGGCGTGCCCGCGGGGACACTGATCGGAGACAAGGACCTGAACGGGAGCCTGTTCGTGGGCTCGCGCGGCATGGTCACCACCGGTTGCTATGGCGAGCGGACGCGGTTGCTGCCCGACGCGAGGATGGCCGAATACCGGTTGCCGCCGCAGATGCTGTCGCGGTCACCGGGCCATTACCGGGACTGGATCCGGGCGTGCAAGGGCGGTGAGCCGTCGTGTTCGAACTTCTCGGTGGCCGGCCCGTTCGTATCGTGGATGCTGCTGGGCGTGATCGCGATGAAGTTCGAAGGTCCGCTGAAGTGGGACGAGGCAAAGGGCGAGTTCACCAACAACAAGGCGGCGAACGAGTACCTGAAGCCGAAATTCCGCAAGGACTGGAAGTGGGTGGGGTAGCGCAGCCGTAGTCAAGGATGAAGAGGGCGGAATGGCCGTGCCGGCTGTTCTGCCCTTTCTGATTTGGCTCAGAGCGCCAGCACGCGGTAGTCGATGCGGCGGTAGGGGCGGGCTTCGTGGATCCCGAGGCCGTGGTGGTTCATGGCGTATTCGAGGAAGGTGGAACCGTGGACCCAGTCGAGGACGTGCGCGGGGGCGTTTGGGCCCTGGAGTTTGAGTTCGTCGCGAAGGTGGTCGAGCATGACGGTGTCGAGGGCGACGGGGTCCCGCGAGAGGAAAAGGGAGTTCGGCGAGGGCTGGGGGAAGGATTTCCAGGGGCGGGGAGCCCAGACGGGGCCGAACCAGTTGGCGAAGGTGGCGTCCACCAGATTGAGGCGGACTTTGTTGCGGATCGAGGGGGTGGCGCAGAGGTCGGCGATGTAGCTCTTCGTGCCCATGCCTTCATGGAGCATTTTCGGAGAGGGAATGGAGCCGAAGTGGCTTTTCATGGCGCCGGTAACGCCACAGCCATGGGATTTCATGAGGCAGAAGTTGAGGATGTGGTCGGCGCCGGTATAATCGCGGGGCATCCAGAAATTGCCGCCGGGCAGAGGAGGGTCGCGGGTGAAGGCGACGGCTTCGGAGGGGTCCCAACGGTCGGGCGACTTGGAATCGACCCAGCGGACGCCGGGGAAGCGGCAGCGGGCCTTCATGATCACGGGGTGGAACCAGCGGGAGGCATCGAGAAGCGTGATGTGGGCGGGACGGGCGCCGAGGCCGTCGATCAAAGAGGCGAGGACGGCATTGACGAGGGGCATGGACTGGTCCATGCGATTGGTGGTGATGGCCTCATTGAAAGAGGCATTGTTCATGTTCAGCTTGAGGGTGATTTTGTGGGTGGGGGCGAAATCGGGGAGGAGGAGTTTCCAGGCGGCGGTGGCGTTGGGGGCGCCGGTGAGTTGGCGGAGGCCGAGGTCGAGCATCTGGGCGACGGTTTCGGCGTTGATGTAGTCGAAATAGCGTTCCTTGATCTTGCCGGGCTGGTCGGGGGTCATTTCGACGGTGTGATCCCAGGGGGCGTTGGCGGCGTAATCCCAGGGGCGGGTGGCCTGGGGCGAGTGGACGCGAAGGACGCGGGCGGTGCTGCCGGCGGACCAGGCGGGGAGGGTGGCAGAGGCGAACGCGGCGGAGGCGAAGCGGGAGAATCCGCGGCGTTCGATGGGGGTGTTGGGGCTGGCCATGGGTGACTCCTTGAGGTGCCGGGGCGCACGCGGGCCATTTACTACAGTGACTGAGTAAATAGTTGCCCTGAGTATATCAGGACGAATCGGTCCGAGGTAGGTTCTTCAGTTGGCTGACGCGCCGGCGAGGGTCTTCACGATGTCCCATTTGAAGCGGACGAACTCGTGGAGCGATTTTTCGAGGATGCGTTCCTGGTCGGAGTGCGCGCCATAGCCGAGGGGTCCGTCCTCTTCATCGATCATGGGGCCGATGCCGTAGCACTGGACGCCTTTGGCGCGGAGATAGGCCATGTCGGTGGCGCCGGTGGACATGGAGGGGATGGTGGTGATGCCGGGGTAAACGCGCTTCCAGGCGGCTTCGATGGCGGGGAAGGCTTCGTGGTCGAGGCGCGAGGGGGGCGCGGCGGGGCGGGTGTTGCGGTCTTCCTTGAGGACTTCGATCTGGGGGTCGTTGACGAGTTTTTCGATGGTGGCGCGGAAGGCGTCCATGTTTTCATCGGGGAGGGCGCGGACATCGAGGGTGGCTTCGGAGGAGGAGGGGATGACGTTGACCTGGAATCCGCCTCGGATCATGTTGGGGGAGATCGAAGTGCGGAGCATGGAGTTGTGCCCGGGTTCGTAATCGGCGAGATACTGCTGGACCTCGGCGGATTTTTCGGGGTGGTAGAGGGCGTTGTAGCGGGCGGCGTCTTCGGGGGCGCTGACGGTGGCGAGGCGTTCGAAGTAGTAGCGGGTGGTGTCGTTCATGCGCATCGGGGCCTGATACTGGGCGATGCGCGCGACCGCCTGCGAGAGGCGGGCGATGGAATTGGACTTGAGGGGGCGGGACCCGTGGCCGGCGGGTCCTTTGGCGGCGAGTTTGAAGGCGTAGGGGATTTTCTCGGCGGTCTGGACGGTGACATAGGCGGGTTTCCCTTTGCGGCGGATGCCGGCGCCGCCTTCCGCGAGGCAGATTTCGGCCTCGATTTCAGACCAGTGTTCGCGGACCATGAACTCGATGCCGACCTGGGTGGACGCCTCCTCGCCGGCTTCGCCGAGGAAGATGACGTCGCGGTCGAGAGGGACGTTGTGGCGCTTGAGCAGCAGCATGGTCATCAGGACGGCGGCAAGGTTGTCCTTGTCATCCACTGCGCCGCGGCCATAAATGTAGCCACTGTCGCGGGTGGCGGAGAACGGCGGGTGGGTCCACAGGGCAGCGAGGACGCGGACGACGTCGGTATGGGCCATCAGCAGGAGGGGGCGTTTTTTGCCGCTGCCCTTGAGCCGGGCGACGAGGTTGGCGCGGTTGGGTTCGAGGGTAAAGAGTTTGACGGGGATGCCTTCGGCTTCGAGCACCTTCTTGAGATACTCGGCGGCCTGCGATTCGTTGCCGGGCGGGTTCTGGGTATCCATGCGCAGCAGTGCCTGGAAGTGGCGGAGGGTCTCCTGTTCGACCTGCGCCCAATCGGGTTCGGCGGCGGTCAACGAAAGGGAAAACAGAAGGAGGGGGAGTGCCCGGAGCATGGGGTTATGGTAGCGCTTCAGTCCTGCGATTTGCGGAGGTGGGCGAACTGGGAGCGGAACTTGAGGACTTTGGGAGTGACGACGAAGAGGCAGTAGGGTTGGGCGCGGTGGTTGGCGTAGTAATCCTGGTGGTAGAACTCGGCGGGGAAGAACTCGGGGGCGGGGGTGAGTTCGGTGACGATGGGGTCGGCGAAAGCGCGGGCGGCGGTCAACTGGCCGATGGCGGACCGGGCGGCGGCGTGCTGGTCCTCGGAGTGGTAGAAGATGGCGGAGCGGTATTGGGGGCCGTGGTCGGGACCCTGGCGGTTGAGGGTGGTGGGATCGTGGATGGCGAAGAAGATGTCGAGGAGTTGAGGGTAGGAGATGAGGGCGGGGTCGAATGCGATACGGACGGCTTCGGCGTGGCCGGTCATGCCAGTGCAGATGTCCTGGTAGGTGGGGTTGGGGAGGTGGCCGCCAATGTAGCCGGATTCGACGGAGACGACGCCTTTGAGGTCGAGGAAAACGGCTTCGAGACACCAGAAACAGCCGCCGGCGAGGGTTGCGGTTTCGGTGGGGGAGGCAGAGTTGACCATTAAGTTAAGGATGCACGGGCGAGAGGGGAAGCGGCATGTTTATACTGCAACGAGAGGCTGCGCGCCGGTCTCGAAGAGATTGGACTTGAGGAGAGTGAAGCCGTGCATATCGTCGCCGGAGTGGATCTGGGCGGAACCGCCATCAATTACACGATCATCAATGAGCAGGAGGAGTTCCTGATCGAGGGGCTTTGCGAGCATCCGGCGCGGTCGAAGGAGGGCCCGGCGGTGTGCCTGCAGCAGATCGCGGACGGCCTGGAAATGGCGGTGAAGCAGGCGGGATTGACGGTCGGGGAGGTGACAGTGGTGGGGTTGGACACCCCGGGCCCGGCAAGCGCGAACGGGGTGTTGAGTGCGCGGGGATCCACCAATTTCGTGCATCCGGAGTGGGCGGGTTTTGACATCCGGGGGGCGCTGGCGGCGAAGTTGGGCAAGCCAGTGACGTACTTGAATGACGGCAATGCGGGGGCATTGTGGGGGCATTTCTCGCTTTTCGGGGCACATTCGGGGAAGACGTCGATTTCTGCGATCGTGGGGACGGGCCTGGGGGGCGGGGTGATTATCGAGGACAACGTGGTGAAGGGGCGCGGAGGATTTGGCGGCGAACTGGGGCATGTGTTGCTGCCATATCAATCGATCCGGGGGATCGAGGGACTGGTGCCGGTGTGCAATTGCGGGCGGGTGGGGGATCTGGAATCGCTGTGTTCGCTGACGGCGATCGGGAAGTCGCTGCTGCCGTACTTTTTGCCGAAGTTTCCGGGGCATGAACTGGGAGCGATGGAGGATCTGGGGCAGGCGGCAAAGAAGGTGCGGGGGATGGCCGAACGCGGGGATGCTCTGTGCAGGGAGGTGTTCCGGGTGCAGGCGCACGCGATGGGCCTGTTCTTCGACGAGATGATCAACACGTTCGATCCGGACGCTCTGGTGATCGGCGGGGGGGCGCTGGAGACGGGCAGGGAGTTTCAGGAGTGGTTCATCGGGGAGGTACGGGCAGCGATGCCGGATCAGCGTGAAGAACAGGCGGACATCCCGATCGTCGTGATGCCGAACGGCGACACGGCGGGAGCACGGGGGGCGGCGATCGAAGCGTTGAAAGTGGCGCGGGCTGGAGGGCTGATGGCCGGGTAGAAAAAGAAGCGACTCGCATGAAACCGGCTGCAACCGGGGCGAGTCATAGTGTATAAAGAGAGTAGGAGATCCGATGATCCGCTACAAACCCATACTTATCCTTTTCGTAGTCGCCTTTGTTTGCGTGACGATCGCCTTTGCCGCGGGAGACGCCGCCAAGGGCAAGGCCATCTACCAGAAGACGTGTCAGAAATGCCACGCCGCCGACGGCAAGGGCAACCCGGCAATCGCCAAGAGCCTGAAGGTGGAACTGAAGGACCTGGGCAGCGCCGAAGTCCAGAAGAAGAGCGACGACGAGCTGAAGAAGCTGTCGTTGGGCCCGACCGACAAAAAGAAGCCCGTGAAGGGCGTGGCGCCGGCGCAGTTGGACGACGTGATTTCCTTCGTCCGCACTCTGAAGAAGTAAGAATTGAGAGCGAAGTCTCCTCCCAAACGGGACCGGCTGGCCTTCGGGCGGCCGGTCCCGTTTTTTTGCGGGGGCGGGATAGAGTGAGTGAGTATGGCGAATCCATTTGCAACGGAAGCGATGGCGGCGGGGTATGCACGGAGACGGCCTCCGGTGCACCGGCGAGTCATGGAGCTGGCGGCGAGGGCGCGGGGATGGCGGCTGCCATTCCGGCGTGCTGTGGATGTGGGCTGCGGCGCTGGCGTATCGACGAAAGCGCTGGCGGGGATGGCGGAGGAGGTGATCGGGGTGGAACCTGCCGCGGGGATGTTGCGGGGGAGTGGCGCGGTGGCGCCCGGCGCATGGTTCGTGGCGGGGGCGGCGGAGCGATTGCCGCTGGCGGGCGGGTCTTGTGAACTGATGACGGCGGCGGGTTCGTTGAATTATGTGGATCTGGAGGCGTTCTTTCCGGAGGCGCTGCGGGTGTTGACGCCGGAGGGGACCTTGCTGGTATATGACTTTTCGCCGGGCCGGCGGTTCCGGGAGGGTGGCGGTCTGCAGGAGTGGTTTGAGGAGTTCCAGCGGCGGTATCCGCCGCCGGTCGCGGAAGCGCGGGCATTGGACCCGGAGATCCTGGGCGGGTTGGCGGCGGGTTTTGAACTCGAGGCGGCGGAGCGGTTTGAATTGGGGGTTACACTGAGCCGGGATTTCTATGTGGGCTACATGATGACGGAAACCAACGTGGCGGCCGCGATGCGCGCCGGGGCGGCTGAAGCGGAGATTGAAGGGTGGTGCCGGGAAACGCTCGATCCGGTTTGGGGTGAAAGGGAGCGCGAGGTGGTATTCACGGGCTACTGGGCTTGCCTGAAGCTGGCGGGTGGCTGTTAGGATGGCGGAGTGAGAGTACTTTCCGTTCTTATCCTGATGGCGGCGGCGCTGGGGGCGCAGACGGGTCCGCCGGACCCGTCGCTGGACACGAGCGGGTTGCCAGCGTGGGTCAACTTCGTGCCGAAACCGGCGCCGGAACCGTGGCGGATGCCGACGGGCGAAGAACGGCTGGTCCGGTACGCGAAGGAGACGTACTCGGGGATGCCCTTGCTGGCGGCGGGCATGGGCGCGGCGATCAGCTACGGCATGGGGCGTCCGGAGGAGTGGCCGCAGGATTTCAGGGGTTACGGCAAACGGTTCGCGAACAACGCCGCGCAGCATTACATCCGAAGTACGGCGATTCACGGTCTGGCGGCGGCTTTGCGGGAGGACAACACGTACTACCGGTCGCGGAAGGAGAGCGTGGGCGCGAGGTTGGGTTACGCGCTGGGGCACACGTTCCTGGCCCGCAATGGCGACGGGCGTTTGCGGTTTTCAACGTCGCGGTTCGTGGGCGCCGTAGGCACTTCGAAGCTATCGCGGACGTGGGTGCCGCCGAGCTGGAAGGGGTGGGACAACGTGGCGGTCAGTTACGGGATGTGGTCGTTGACGGAAGCGGGAATGAACGTCGGACGGGAGTTTCTGCCGGACCTGATCCGGGCGCTGAAGGGCCGGAAGCCGAAGCCTTAGCCGGCAGGGGGTGGCGCGGGGGCGCCGGTTGGGCGAGGATGGGGACGTGAGCGGACTCTTGCAGACTGGATTCGCGGCGGTGCTGTTGCTGGCGCAGGCGCTGCCGGTGGAGAAGGTGGTGGTGAAGGGGGCTTCGTCGCGGAGCGAGGCGGAGATCGTCGAGGCGGCAGGGGTGCCGGTGGGCGTGGCGGCGGACAAGGCGTCCGTCGCGGCCGCGGCGGAGCGGTTGATGCGGACGGGGTGGTTCGAGCGGGTAAATTATCATCTGCAACCAGGCCCGGATGGCGTGCGGGTGACGTTCACGGTGATGGAGAGGGCGGTGGTAACGCTGGAGGCTGAGGAGGCGGTGGTCTCGAGGCCGAAGATCGCGTCGGTGACGTTCACGGGGACGCGGACGGCGCCGTCGGGGCGTTTGTGGGCGGCGGTGCGGGGAGTGTTGGAAGGGCGGGAGTACGAGGAAGAGGACTTCCGGCACATCCTGGATAGCTTGCTGCGGCCGGTGTTCGGGGAGCGGGGGGTCTGGCGGGTGGAGTTTGGCGCGATCCGGGTGGAAGGAACGGATCCGGTGCAGTTAAGTGTGGTGGTGGAGGAGGGACCGGCGCTGAAACTGGCGGGTGTACGGTTGAAGGGGGGCGCGGAGGCGTGGGTAGAGGAGGCGCGGTTTCCGGTGGGCTTGACCGCAAACCGGAAGCGGGTGGAGGAGGCGGTGATCCGGTTGCGGCACAGGATGGCGCGGGAGGGTTACCTGCGGGGGGCGGTGACGACGGTGGAAGGGGTGGAAGGCGAGGAGTTGTGGCTGGAGTTGGGTTTGGAACCGGGGACTCGGTTCACGTTCGGGACGCTGCGGATCCGCGGCTTGGAGGCGGAAGGCGAGGCGCGGGCACGGAAGTTGTGGACGGCGGCGCCGGGCGCGGTGGCGAGTCCGGAGGTGGTGGAGCGATGGATTGCGGCGGTGTTCGCGGCGGGGATCCCGCCGGGGCGGGATGTGCGGCGGGAGTTCGTGCACCGCGAGGGGGAGGCGGTGGTGGATGTCGAGGTGGAGTTCCCTCGCTAGAGGCTATTTCTCAGGGATGACGTCGTAGACGAGGACCTTCTTCCAGAGGGCGGATTTGGTGCGGAATTCGTCGTGGAGAGGGTGTTTGTCGTAGATGTCGTAGCCGGCGCGGTCGTCGAATGTGACGAGCCAGTAGAAGGTCCAGGAGGTATCGGAGACGTCACGCTCGATGCCGGCGGGGGTTCCGATGGCGGAATGACGAATTGAGGGGATGGCCTGCATTTTGCGGATGGCGGCGAGAAACTCGTTGCGAGCATTGGGGTTGTTGGGTTCGTTCAACCAAAAGTAGACGTGGTGGAGGAACTGGGACTGGATGGGGGCAGGGGCTTTGGGGGCGCAACCGGGGAGGAGTAAGGCAGTGAGCAGGAGGGCGGCGAGTTTCATGCTCTTCATGATAGC
>ERZ761609.811-NODE-811-length-32947-cov-813.558190_pt1 | contig 32947 bp, 31 predicted proteins | sample MGYA00511163_ERZ761609 | MGnify/ENA primary metagenome ERZ761609 (study PRJEB28899, sample SAMN02445070) | bioreactor sludge metagenome | biome: EBPR sludge | place: Australia: Brisbane, Thorneside Wastewater Treatment Plant | collected 2011-12-16 ...
TGAGCCCTGCCCAGAAAGCTCAAAATATGCGTATGGGATGTTAAAGATGGGTTGGCACGCCCTCAGGCGGGCAAGGCCGGCGTGCGATGCGCGTCGATCAGCTGCAGCAACTGCGCGAAGACCTTCGGCGTGCCGGCGACGACATTGCCGGTCTGCAAGTAGGTCTCGTTGCCGACGAGGTCGCCGATCAGGCCACCGGCTTCGGTAATCAGCAGCGATCCGCCGGCGATGTCCCACGGCGACAGACCAAACTCCCAGAAACCGTCGAAGCGGCCGCAGGCAACGTACGCGAGATCGAGCGACGCCGCGCCCGGGCGCCGGATGCCCGCCGACCGGCGCGTCAGATCCTTGAAGATGGCCAGGTAGGCATCGATGTGCTCATAGACGCGATACGGAAACCCGGTGCCGATCAGTGCCTCTTCGAGGCGCAGACACTTGCTGACCCGGATGCGGCGGTCGTTGAGGAAGGCGCCGCCACCCTTGCTGGCAGTGAACATCTCGTCGTGCACCGTGTCGTATACCATTGCCTGGATGACCTGACCGCGGTGCGCCAGGGCTATCGAGATCGCGTACTGCGGCAGGCCGTGGATGAAGTTGGTCGTGCCGTCGAGCGGGTCGATGATCCATTGGTACTCGCTGCCGGCAGCGCTGCCGGCGGCCTGGCCGGACTCTTCTGCTAGAATGCCGTACTCGGGATAGGCCTCGCGCAGCACGTCGATGATCGCTGCCTCTGCCGCCCTGTCCACCTCGGTGACGAAATCGTTCTGGCGCTTGCTGGTCACCTGCAGGTGCTCGATGTCGAGCGAGGCGCGATTGATGATCTTGCTGGCGCGCCGTGCCGCCTTGATGATGATGTTGAGAGCTGGATGCATGTTTTCTGGAGAACCTGACGGGCGACTTCGGTCGCCCGATTGGTGTGGAGGAGCCCCGATTCTAATATGAACCGAGCTGCCGGGTCCGATCGTTCGCGTCTGCCGCTCGACCGAGTCCGCGTCGTTCTCTCGCACACCAGCCATCCGGGCAACATCGGTGCCGCCGCGCGGGCCATGAAGACGATGGGACTGTCGCAGTTGCTGCTGGTCAACCCGAAGCGCTTTCCCGACGATGAGGCGGTCGCCCGATCAGCTGGCGCCGATGACGTGCTCGCACGCGCCCGCATGTGCCGGACTCTCGACGAGGCGCTCGCCGACACGGTCTTCACCTGTGCCGTGACGGCGCGACAGCGCAACCTCGGCCCGCCCCCGCTGCCGGCACGAGCAGCGGCGACCGAGATCCTCGCCAGGGCCGGCGACGGCGAAGTCGCCCTGCTCTTTGGCAACGAGAGCGCCGGGCTGACGAATGCCGAGGTGCAGTGCTGCCAGCGCACGGCCTTCATCCCGGCGAACCCCGACTACGGCTCGCTCAACCTCGCGTCGGCGGTGCAGGTTCTGGCCTATGAGCTGCGGCTGGCAGCCTTCGACAGCCAGCCACCGCTGTGCAGCAGAACCGTCGCCTTCGCTTCGCCGCCGGCCCATCATCAGGACGTTGAGCGCTTCTACGAGCATCTCGAACGCGTCATGGTGAACAGCGGCTTCCTCGACCCGCAGCGGCCGCGCCGGCTGCTGCCCAAGCTGCGGCGCCTGTTCGGACGCGCCGAGCTGGAACGCGACGAGATCAACATCCTGCGCGGCCTGCTCGATGCGATCGAGCGGCCGAAGGCGGAACGCCCCGCCGACAGCCCGAGCGGATGAATAGTGGACTGAAACAGTCATCTATTGTAGAATTGCCGCGGATCTTCCAGCCTTCCCGCCCAAGGACTTTCACCTCATGTTCAGCCACCTGCGCGAAGACATACAGTCGGTATTCGACCGCGACCCCGCTGCCCGTACCTTCTGGGAGGTCCTGACCTGTTACCCGGGAGTGCATGCCATGGCCTCGCATCGCCTGGCACACTGGCTGTGGACGCATGGCCTGCGCTGGCTCGGCCGCTTGGTCTCGCATCTTGGGCGCTTCTTCACCGGCATCGAGATTCATCCCGGGGCGACGATCGGCCGGCGCCTCTTCATCGATCACGGAATGGGCGTTGTGATCGGCGAGACGGCGGTGATCGGCGACGATGTCACTCTCTATCACGGGGTGACTCTCGGCGGCACCTCGTGGAACAAGGGCAGGCGGCATCCGACGCTGGAAAGCGGCGTCGTCATCGGAGCCGGCGCCAAGGTGCTCGGACCGATCACCATCGGTGCCGCGGCGAAGGTCGGCTCGAATGCCGTCGTCGTCAAAAGTGTTCCTCCCGGAGCCACCGCGGTCGGCAATCCGGCGCGAATCATCGACCCGGCGCAGGCACAGAAGCGAGAGGAAATGGCAGGGCAACTCGGCTTTTCGGCGTACGCGCTGGCAGCCGACCAGGATGATCCGCTGGCGAAGGCGATTCACGGTCTGCTGGATCACGCCGTCGAGGTCGATCGGCGTTTCAGCCTGCTGCTGCAGAGAGTCGAGGCAGCCGGGGTCGAGGTTGATGGAGAACTGCTGCGCACTGACCCGTTCGACCCGCAATACTTGAGTAAAATAGTTGACTAATGGGCAAAGCAGCCCTATAGTTACGTTGTCCGATCAACCATCTATAAAGGAGGAGCCATGCGCCTGACAACCAAAGGACGTTTCGCGGTCACCGCGATGATTGACCTGGCGCTGCGCTGCAGCGAAGGTCCGGTTTCTCTGGCGGGAATCAGCGAACGCCAGAAGATTTCTCTTTCCTATCTCGAGCAGCTTTTTGGCAAACTGCGCCGCTACGGGCTCGTCGAGAGCGTGCGCGGACCCGGCGGTGGCTACTGCCTTGCCCGCCCGACCAGCCAGATGACGGTCACCGACATCATTCGTGCCGTCGATGAACCGCTCGACGCGACGCAGTGCGGCGGCCGCGAGAACTGCCACGACGATGAGCGCTGCATGACCCACGAACTGTGGTCTACGCTGAACGACAAGATGTACGAATATCTCAGCTCGGTCAGCCTCGCTGAACTCGTCGAACAGCAGATCCGCAAGAGCGGTGGGCACGTCGCCATTCTTCAGGATGTGCGGCGCAGCCGGCAGAGGCCACGCAGCGTCAAGAACGTCGCTGTCGGCGGCTGAAGGCGCGCCAGACAATGTTCGCGCCCGTCTATCTCGACCACAATGCCACCACGCCGACAGATCCGGCGGTGCTCGAGGCCATGCTGCCGTACTTCTCGGCGCAGTTCGGCAATGCCTCGAGCCGGCACGAGTACGGCCGGGCGGCGCGGCGGGCGATCGATCAGGCACGCAACCAGGTCGCCGAAGCTGTCGGCGCGCATGCCACGGAAGTGGTGTTCACCAGTGGCGGTTCGGAAGCCAACAACCTGCTGCTGAAGGGCAGCGCTGCGTGCCTCAGGCCAGGCCTGCTGGCGGTCAGTGCTGCCGAGCATCCGTGCGTCCTCAAGCCGGCGGAGCAACTCGCCCGACGCGGCTGGACACTGGCGAAGCTGCCCGTCGACGGCGACGGACGGATCGATGGCGAGCATTACGAGGCCGTTATGGCGCGCAAACCGAAGATCGTTTCGCTGCTGCTCGCCAACAACGAGACCGGTGTCATCCAGGATCTGGAGCCCCTGGCGGCGCGCGCGCGCGCTGCGGGCGCCTGGTTCCACAGCGATGCGGTGCAGGCCTTCGGCAAGCTGCCGCTCGACTTCCGTCGCCTCAACAGCGCCGGCGTGCACGCGCTGACGCTGTCGGCACACAAGATGGGCGGCCCCAAGGGAGCGGCGGCGCTGATCGTCGACAAGCGGGTTGAACTCGAGCCGCTGATTGCCGGCGGTGGGCATGAACGTGGCTTGCGTTCGGGAACCGAGAACGTCGCCGCCATCGTCGGTTTCGGTGTCGCATGCCGGTTGGCGGTCGAACGGCGGTCGGCGCTCGCCGCCGAACTCGCTCGCCTGCGAACGCAACTCGAGGACGGCTTGCTGGGACTCGGTGCGAAGCTTTTTGGCGCGGGCGCACAGCGACTGCCGAACACGGTGTACTTCGCCGTCGCCGGCATCGACGGCGAGACGCTGGTCGGACATCTCGACCGCGCCGGCTATGCGGTGGCGAGTGGTGCCGCTTGCTCGAGCGCCAATCCGGAACCATCGCATGTGCTGCGGGCAATGGGTGTGGATGAACAGCTCGCACGCGCTGCGGTACGCGTGAGCCTCGGTCGGGGCAACAACGAGGAACAGGTGGCAGGCTTTCTCGCGACCCTGAAGTCGACGGTCGACCGGCTGCAACGATTGACGGCGATGGCTGTCTGAGCGTCGGGTGAGCTTGGTGAGATCCCCTCCCCCCCGACCGCCGGAGCGGCTGCGGCTGCACCGCCAGCCATCTGCCGGCTGCGATTTTCGCGCCAATTTTCACAACCCGGAGCAAGAGCAATGTTGAAGCTGCCCATCTACCTCGATTACTCGGCCACCACCCCGGTGGATCCGCGTGTGGCGGAGAAGATGATTCCCTATCTGGTCGAGAAGTTCGGCAACCCCGCATCGCGCTCGCACTCCTTCGGCTGGGAAGCCGAAGCGGCGGTCGAGGAGGCGCGCGAGGAAGTGGCGAATCTGGTCAATGCGGATCCCAAGGAAATCGTCTGGACGTCCGGCGCCACCGAGTCGAACAATCTGGCGCTGAAGGGAGCGGCACAGTTCTACTGCGGCAAGGGCAAGCACCTGATCACCGTCAAGACCGAGCACAAGGCGGTCCTCGACACCTGTCGCGAGCTCGAGAGACAGGGTTTCGCCGTCAGTTACCTGGATGTCCAGGAAAACGGCCTGATCGACCTCGAGGCCTTCAGCAGCGCCTTGCGCCCGGACACCATCCTCGCTTCGGTGATGTTCGTCAATAACGAGATCGGCGTCATCCAGCCGATCGCCGAACTCGGCGAGATCTGCCGCAGCCGCGGCATCCTGCTGCACGTCGACGCGGCACAGGCGACCGGCAAGGTGGCCATCGACCTGGCGACGCTGAAGGTCGACCTGATGAGCTTTTCCGCGCACAAGACCTATGGCCCGAAAGGGATTGGCGCACTCTACGTGCAACGCAAGCCGCGCGTCCGCCTGAACGCGCAGATGCACGGTGGCGGGCACGAGCGGGGTTTTCGCTCGGGCACGCTGCCAACGCATCAGATCGTCGGCATGGGCGAGGCGTTTCGCCTCGCCCGCCTGGAGATGGGTGTCGAGAACGAGCGCATCCGCATGCTGCGCGACCGCCTGCTGCGCGGTGTTTCGGACATCGACGAGGTCTATATCAACGGCGACATGGAGCATCGCGTACCGCACAACCTCAACCTGAGCTTCGCCTATGTCGAAGGCGAGTCGCTGCTGATGGCGATCAAGGATCTGGCGGTGTCGTCGGGATCGGCCTGCACCTCGGCGTCGCTCGAGCCCTCGTATGTCCTGCGCGCGCTCGGTCGCAACGATGAACTGGCGCACAGCTCGATCCGTTTCACTCTCGGGCGCTTCACGACTGCGGACGAGGTCGACTACGCGACCAGGCTGCTGCACGAGAAGATCAGCCGCCTGCGCGAACTCTCGCCGCTCTGGGAGATGGTCCAGGAAGGCGTCGACCTGAGTACGGTCCAGTGGGCCGCTCATTGATGAAGTACTGAAGGAGTAACGAGATGGCATACAGTGTCAAGGTTCTGGATCACTACGAGAATCCGCGCAACGTCGGTTCATTCGCCAGGGACGAGGAAGGGGTGGCGACCGGAATGGTCGGCGCGCCCGCCTGTGGCGATGTGATGAAGCTGCAGATCAAGGTCGGCAAGGGTGGCATCATCGAGGACGCCAAATTCAAGACCTATGGCTGCGGTTCGGCGATCGCATCGTCGTCCCTGGTCACCGAGTGGGTCAAGGGCCGGACGATCGATCAGGCAATGGACATCCGCAATACGCAGATCGCCGAGGAACTGGCTCTGCCGCCGGTGAAGATTCACTGCTCGATTCTTGCGGAAGACGCGATCAAGGCGGCGGTGGCCGATTATCGGAAAAAGCACGGTGAGCAGGGCTGACCAGTCCGGGACCGGTACAAGAGGAGATTGACTTCATGGCAGTGACGCTTTCTGAGCGGGCGGCGACGCATGTCGCCAGCTACATCGTCAAACGCGGCAAGGGAATCGGCCTGCGCCTCGGTGTGCGCACCAGTGGTTGCTCGGGAATGGCTTACAAGCTCGAATTTGCCGATGCCACCCAGCCTGACGACATCGAGTTCGAATCGCATGGCGTCAGGGTCCTGATCGACCCGAAGAGCCTGCCGTACCTCGACGGGACCGAACTGGACTACGCGCGCGAGGGCCTCAACGAGGGTTTCCGGTTCAACAACCCGAACGTCAAGGATGCGTGCGGCTGCGGCGAGAGCTTCAACGTATGAGGCCGGATGGGCGCCGCTGCGTGCTCGCCGGGACGACCCCCGATGCACCCGCCGGTGTCTGATCGCCGGCCCGCCTGACGCCACGGGACCGATGGACTTCGACGCCGATCATTTCTCGCTATTCGGCCTGCCCCCTGCTTTCCGGCTGGATTCGGTTCTGCTCGACGGGCGCTACATCGAACTGCAGTCGCAGGTTCATCCCGATCGCTTTGCCAGCGCCGGCGAGAGCGCCCGGCGACTGTCGCAGCAATGGGCGACCCGGGTCAACGAAGCCTACCAGACGCTCCGGAAGCCGCTGCCGCGAGCCAGGTACCTGCTCCAACTCGCGCAGCACGAGATCGGCAGCGAGGACAATGGCGCAATGCCGGTCGATTTCCTCGTCGAGCAGATGGAGTGGCGCGAAGCCGTTGTCGAGGCGCGGGCCGCCGGCGACCACCACGAACTCGAGCGTCTGCATCATCGCCTGCAGCACGAACTGCAACTGCGCCACGAGGAAATCGCCGAACTACTCGACGACCAGCACGATCTCGAACAGGCCGCCGACCGCGTGCGACGCCTGATGTTTCAGGAGAAGCTGCTTTCCGAGATCGACGACGCGATCACGGCCTGCGAGGAGTAGCGGCAGCGTCTCCGGTAACCCCCTCACCCGCAACCAGCCCCAGGACCCTCCTTCTTCATGGCACTGTTACAGATAGCGGAACCCGGCGAGTCGACGGCGCCGCACCAGCACCGGCTGGCCGTCGGCATCGACCTTGGTACCACCAACTCGCTCGTCGCCACCGTCCGCAGCGGCCTGACGGTCGTCCTCGGCGACGAGCTCGGTCGGCCGCTGCTGCCTTCGGTCGTGCGCTACCTGCCCGACGGTCATACCGAGGTCGGCTACGAGGCGCAGGCCCGGCAGGCGGAGGATCCGCGCAACACGGTCGTCTCGGTAAAGCGTTTCATGGGCCGCGGGCTGAGCGACATCGCCAACCATGAAGGCATGCCCTACGTCTTCGATGATCGCCCCGGCATGCTGCGAGTACACACGGCGGCGGGCATCAGGAGCCCGGTCGAAGTCTCGGCCGACATTCTGCGGGTCCTGCGGCTGCGCGCCGAGGCGTCGCTCGCCGGACCACTGGTCGCGGCGGTGATCACGGTGCCGGCCTACTTCGACGACGCGCAGCGGCAGGCGACGAAGGACGCGGCCCGACTGGCCGGGGTGCCGCTGATCCGGCTGCTCAACGAGCCCACCGCGGCAGCGATCGCCTACGGACTCGACAACGCCGCCGAAGGCATCTACGCCGTCTACGACCTCGGTGGCGGCACTTTCGACATTTCGATCCTCAGGCTGACGCGCGGCATCTTCGAGGTTCTCGCCACCGGCGGCGACTCGGCTCTCGGCGGCGACGACTTCGACCACCGCATCTTCTGCTGGATTCTCGAGGCAGCCGGTCTGCAACCGCTCTCGGTCGAGGATGCGCGCATGTTGCTGACGCGCGCGCGCGAAGCCAAGGAGTATCTGAGCTTCCATGGCATGGCGCCGATCAACGCCCGTCTTAACAGCGGCGAAGTGGTCGATCTGACGTTGAGTACCGAGACCTTTACCGAGATTACGCGCACCCTCGTCGCGAAGACCATGCAGCCGGTCAAGAAGGCGCTGCGCGACGCCGGCCTGTCGGTCAGCGAGGTCAAGGGCGTGGTGATGGTCGGCGGCGCGACGCGCATGCCGCAGGTGCAGCGGGCAGTCGGTGATTTCTTCCGCCAGGACCCGTTGAACAACCTCGATCCCGACAAGGTGGTGGCCATCGGCGCCGCCAAGCAGGCCAACCTGCTCGCCGGCAACGGCCGCTCCGGCGACGACTGGTTGCTGCTCGATGTCATTCCGCTGTCCCTGGGGATCGAGACGATGGGCGGCCTCGTCGAGAAGATCATCACGCGCAATTCGACCATTCCAACGGCCCGCGCGCAGGAATTCACGACCTTTCGCGACGGCCAGACGGCGCTCGCCGTGCATGTCGTCCAGGGCGAGCGCGAACTCGTCTCCGACTGCCGTTCGCTGGCACGCTTCGAGCTGCACGGAATTCCGCCGATGGTCGCCGGCGCCGCGCGCATTCGCGTCAGCTTCCAGGTCGATGCCGACGGTCTGCTGGCCGTCAGCGCGCGCGAGCAGACCTCGGGAGCGGCGGCAAGCATCGTCGTCAAGCCGTCCTATGGATTGTCCGACGACGAGATCGCCCTGATGCTCCGGGACTCGCTGCTGCACGTGCGCGAGGATGCCGCGCTGCGGGCCCTCAAGGAGTCGCAGGTGGACGCGCAGCGGCTGCTCGAAGCGGTGCGCTCGGCACTGGCGAGCGACGGCGAACTGCTGTCTGACGACGAACGGTCTCGGGTCGAGGAAGACATCAGGCGACTCGAAGGCGCCGCGCGTGGCGACAATCGCCGGCAGATCATGCTGGCGATCGACGATCTCGAGGCGGACACCAAGGATTTCGCCGCGCGCCGGATGGACAAGTCGATCCGGCAGGCCTTTGCCGGGCGCAACATCAGCGACATCGAGAGCGCTGCCCTGCCGGCGCGAAGCGGAGAAGCGAAATGACCCCGATCATCGTCCTGCCGCATGTCGAGCTCTGTCCCGACGGAGCGCTCTTCGACGCCAGGGCTGGCGAGTCGATCTGCCAGAATCTGCTCGAGAACGGCATTGCCGTTGAGCACGCCTGCGAAATGTCCTGCGCGTGTACGACCTGCCACGTCATCGTTCGCGAAGGCTTTGCCTCCCTCGAACCCTCCGACGAAGTGGAGGATGACCTCCTCGACAAGGCATGGGGGCTCGAACCCAACTCCCGCCTCTCGTGCCAGGCGATCGTCGGTCAGACACCGCTGGTCATCGAGATCCCGCGTTACTCGATCAACATGGTCAAGGAGGGCAAGCGATGAAGTGGACCGACATCAATGAAGTGGCCATCGAACTGGCCGATGCGCATCCGGACGTTGACCCGCTGCGGATCAACTTCGTCGATCTGATGAACTGGGTACTCGCCCTGCCCGGCTTTGCAGACGATCCCCGGCACTGTGGCGAGAAGGTCCTCGAGGCGATCCAGCAGGCCTGGATCGACGAGTTGGCATGAAGCCCGACGATTTTGGCGGCAGCCAGCGCAACGTTCTTGGCGGTCCACTGGGCTCGTGCAGCGAACGTCCGATGACGGGCTTCTTCCGCGATGGCTGCTGCAACACCAGCGACGAGGACCTGGGCAGTCACACGATCTGCGTCGTCCTGACCGCCGACTTCCTCGAGTTCTCGAAGCTGCGCGGCAACGATCTGTCGACGCCGCGCCCCGAGTACGCTTTTCCCGGCCTCAAGGCGGGCGATCGCTGGTGCCTCTGCGCGGCCCGCTGGCGCGAGGCGCTGCAGGCTGGCAAGGCACCTCTGGTCGTCCTCAATGCGACCAATGAGGCCTGCCTGCTGATCGTCGGCCTCGACGACCTCAAGCGGCACGCGGTCGACCTCAACTGATCCTCGCCGGCGACCACCGCCACCAGCCACCGGCGGCGAATCGACGACCGGCAGGGACGACTCAGGCGATCAGCAGCGACGTCGGCGCGCTCGCACCGGCGTAGTAGAGGCGAACGCCGACCTGATACAGACGCCCCGCATGCAGGACGGCGTCGATGCGTGCATTGGCGGCAGTGCCGCTGTCGTCGTCGGCCGCGATCTGCACGTTGCCGGCCGGGGTGAGCTCGAAGAGAACCATCACGGTGTCGGAGCTGCCGGTGGTCTGCAACCGGTAACTGCGTGTCTCGGGCGGCCGGAAATCGAATACGCGTGTTTCGCCGCCGCCCAACTGCAGGTTCTGCGCCACACCGGGCGCCAGCGTCGGACGTGCCGGCTGGGCAGCCGACCCGGGATAAGTCTGCCGGATCCAGTCCCTGTCGGCTGCAGAGAGTCCGCCCTTCGGCTGCAGCCCGGCGCGATACGCGGCCGGCTCGATGATCAGGCCGGCGCCGAAGGCATACTCCATCACCGAGTCGGGATCCCAGGTGCTTCCCTTGACCTCCGCCGGACTGATCTGGCGCAGGATGTTGAAGTCGATGTACTTCACATCCCAGTTGTTGGGCGGACCCTGAAAGTAGCGCCGTACGGCATCGGTGTTCCAGGTGATGCCGGCGAACGGATTCTGGTGCTCGTGCTCGAGGCCGAGCGCATGACCGATCTCGTGCATTGCCGTGTCGCGCCCGTAGGGCGTATCGAGCGGCCAGCCGAAGTTCATCGTTCGCTGCCGCGGGTCGCGTATCGCCAGATTGTCACGCCCGACGTAGGACCACGATCCTGCCGACTGATCGAAGGCGATCCGCAGCGTGGCCTCTTCCGCTCGCGCGACTTCCCTGAAACTGATGCCGATTCCCAGCCCGAACCAGGCGGCGAAGGCCTGCCGGACGGCTTCGATGTCACTCGGCTTGCCCTTCCAGCTGTCGCCGACAGCGTCAGCGGGCTGAAAACAGTGGTAGCTCAGCTGCGTTCCGTTGACCCACTTCTTGCCACCGGCAACGATTGCCCGCGCCCGCTCCGGCGCAACTGCCGGATCGAACTGGCGCGGCTCGACTATCGGCTGGCAGCAATAGCGCAGGCCGCCCGCATCTTCGATGGGGGTTGTCACTTGTTCAGTCCGGGGATCGCCTGCCATCTGATTCTCCTCTGCAGCTCGGTTGATCACGCGGGTTGAGTCCTCCTGCTGCAGTCGTGGACGAGCAGGACTCGACTCCCGGCCGGTTGTCAGCATGCCGCTTGCCGCGCCCATGGTCAACCGCTGATCGCAGTGGTCGTCGACAGCGCGCCAGGCCGGCGACCGCCATGCGCCCCGTCCAGTCGGCAGAGGGCGAACAGTGTCAAGCGCTCATTGACCGTGGTAATGCCAGCCTGTAGAATGCCGCCTTTCGCGGGGCGTAGCGCAGCCTGGTAGCGCATCTGCTTTGGGAGCAGAGGGTCGTGAGTTCGAATCCCACCGCCCCGACCAGTTGGATTTGCAGCAGTTGCCAGAAACAGCAGGATGCGATACCCCGGGAATGCAGTCGCCTGCAGGTGTCGCACTCGCGCCCGTAGCTCAACCGGATAGAGCACCGGCCTTCTAAGCCGGGGGTCGTGAGTTCGAGTCTCGCCGGGCGCGCCAAACTAACGGCGGTGTTAGCTCAGTTGGTAGAGCACTGGATTGTGATTCCAGGAGTCACGGGTTCGAATCCCGTACATCGCCCCAGTCATCCAGAACCCCGCTGGCACGCACGGTCGTTGCCGACGTCAGCGGGCAGCCCTCGCCGGGCTCTCCACCAGCGTCATTCCCCATGCCACTTGCCGGCGCCGCCAGTGCTGCCTTGCGGTCGGTCGGCAGCAGTTCCAGCCGGCCGCGCCGCGTGACACCCCCGGGCGGCGGGCTATCGTGCCTCTTTGCCTGACGGATGGTCTACAATTCCGGCTCCGATTCATGCTGAAAAGCGAGTGCAGGGACATCGATGAAGCCTCGAGCGCAAGGAACTCCCCTGACAACACCCGGCGGCGGGCTGGTCGGCCGGATTCTGGCGACGCTCGTCGGGGCGCTGCTGCTGCTCGCCGCCTTCATGTTCTCGCTCGTCGCGCTGGGCGTTCTGGTGGTTGGCGGTCTGCTCGTCTACGCTTACCTGCGCTGGAAAACCCGCCATCTGCGCCGGCACCTGGCGGCGCAGATGCAACAGGCGGCGAACCAGCGCGCGCATGGCGACGGGGTGGTGATCGACGGCGAAGTGCTTGGCGATGCCGAGTACGAGGGCCGGCCCGGCTCATCCGCCGCCACGGGCGGGGCGGCACTGCTTCTCCCGCCGACTGACGGTCGCCCTGCCGACGACGCAACCGCTGACCGCGCCCGCTGACCAGCCGCCGCCGCGCCCCCGACCTCTCACCTGCCCCTGCATCCGGCCATGAAAACTACTCGCACCATCCTCTTCGCCAGCCTGAGCCTGATCATTCACACCGCCGCCGCGCAGACAGGGGCTACCGGCGACCGCTTTTCTCCGTGCATGGCCGGATTGCGCTCCGACGCAGCGGCGAAAGGCGTGCCGACAGCGGCTTTCGATCGCCTGACGAAAGGGCTGAGCCCGGACATGAGCGTGCTGGAGTTCCTCGACTACCAGCCCGAGTTCCGCACGCCGATCTGGGATTACCTCGCCGGCCTGGTGGACGACGAGCGGGTCGCCGACGCGCTGGTGTTGCGGCAGCAGTGGGCTGCGCCGCTCGCCGCCGCCGCCGAGCGCTACCGAGTCGACGCGGACACCGTCATCGCCGTCTGGGGTGTCGAGAGCAACTTCGGGCGCAACTTCGGCAAGCGGCCGCTGCTCACTTCGCTCGCCACGCTCTCCTGCTACGGACGGCGGCAGCCCTTCTTTCGCGGTGAGTTCCTCAGCACGCTGAAGATCCTCGATGCCGGCGACATCGCCCCGGAACGTCTGGTCGGCTCGTGGGCGGGCGCCTTTGGACACACCCAGTTCATGCCCTCGACCTTCCTGCGTCTGGCCGTCGACGGCGACGGCGACGGCAAGCGTGACCTGATCGACAGCGTGCCCGACGCCCTGGCCTCGACCGCCAACTTCCTCAACCGGGCCGGCTGGCGCGCAGGGGAACCCTGGGGCTACGAGATCCTCCTGCCAGCCGGCTTCGATGCCGGCGTCGCCGGCCGGACGAACAAGCGGCCACTCTCGTACTGGAGCGAGCGCGGCCTCCGCCGTGCCGACGGGCAGCCGCTCCTGGCAACGACGACGCCAGCCGGGCTGCTCCTGCCGGCCGGTCCGCGCGGCCCGGCCTTCCTGGTCTTTCGCAACTTTGACGTGATCTACGGTTACAACGCCGCCGAGAGTTATGCTCTGGCGATCGCGCACCTCGCCGATCGCATCAAGGGCGGCGGTCCCTTCGTCACACCCTGGCCGACTGACGACCCCGGGCTCTCGCGCCGCGAACGACGCGAGCTGCAGACGCTGCTCGCCGCCCGCGGCCACCCGATCGGCGAGATCGACGGAATGATCGGTGCCAATTCCCGGCAGGCGATCCAGGCCGAGCAGAAGCGCCTCGGATTCGCCGCGGACGGCCGCGCGGGGCAGAAGCTGCTGCGCGCGCTGCGTTCGCCCGCGCCGGGCCAGTGACCGCCGCCGGTGTACCTGCCTTTGCCGACGCTTCCGCGCCGGCGGTCGCTTGCCGGTCCACCCACATCGCTGCCATCGAACTGCCCGATCGTGTGGCGCCCCACGGCAACGCAGCATTACCGGAGTGCGGGGAGAGAGGAGTACATGTCGCCGGCACCGCTTGAAGGCACCCCGCACGAGGGCGAAATCGCGATCGACGCCTGCCAGCTGCGCGCCGGGGTGCACGTCCGCTTGCCGATACCGTGGATCGAGCATCAGTTCATGTTCAGTTCCTTTGTCATCGCCGACGAAGAGCAGGCACGCCTGATCGCCGCGATGAAGCTGCCACGCCTGTTCTGCGACCCGAGTCGATGCCGCGTACCACCATTGCCGCAACGCGAGGCGGCCGCCACAACCACCACCTGCGCCAACGACGATGCGCTGCGCCTGGCCGTGATCGAGGCCGCTCGTACGAACGCCCGGCGCGAGAGAATGCGCACTGTGGAGGAACTGCGAGACCGTCTGGTCAAGGCCGAGAAGCTGTACAGAGGAGCAGCCAGAACCGTGAGTGCCGCCCTGCGCACCTTCGCGTCGAGCCCACAGGCAGCGGTCAGCGAGCTGGCGGATGTCTGCGCGGAAGCAACCGCAGCGCTGCTCGCCGACCCCGACAGTGCCTTCATGCTGATAGCCGAGAAGGGGCATGACGATGGCCAGGCAGCCCACGCCCTGTCCGTGATGACGCTCTCGCTGCTGCTTGCCAAGCAGGCCCGCTTGCCGGAGGAAGCGTTGCGCGTACTCGGAATGGGTGCTCTGCTGCACGACATCGGCAAGCGCTCGCTCAACTCGTCCATTCTGCGCAACGCGAAGCGAAACCGCCACGAGGAATCGATCTTCCAGAGTCACTGCCGCGGCGGCCATGATGAAGCCATGCGTGCCGGCAGGCTGGCCAAGCCGATCCTGGAGATCATCCTCCATCATCACGAGCGCAGCGACGGGTCCGGTTTCCCGGATCGACTCAAGGGCCCCGCGATCCCGGCACCGGCAAGGATGGTCGCCATCGCCGACCGCTTCGACACGCTGGTCAATCCGCTTGACCCCGCTCAGGCCCTATCGCCTTCCGAGGCCCTGTCCGTCCTCTGGACCAAGGAGCGAAACGGCTTCGACGGCGCTCTCCTGCAGCTCTTCATCAGGGCCATGGGAGTCTATCCGCCTGGATCGATCGTGCAACTCAGCGACGGTCGCGTCGGTGCCGTCGTCGGTTCGGCGCCGGCCGGCAAGCCGCTGTGTCCGAAGGTGATCGTGTATGCCCCGGACGTGCCTCACCGGGAAGCCGTCATCGCCGATCTGGCAACGCAGGACGTGGTGGTCATTGACCGCATGCTGCGGCTGCAAGACCGCAGCGTCGACGAACTCGACTACCTCCTGCCACATCGCAAGGTCGCGTGGTCCTGCGCAGCGACCTGATTCCGCGGCCGACGGTGATGCCCCCCCTCTCGCGAGTACCCTGCCGGCAACCGTCGGCCTCCGGCCTGGTGCCACGCCGAAATCGCAGCCGGCCTGGCCCGGCTCAGCGACGATGCTGAGGGTTAGCGGGCTCGCCAGACGACACCGTGAGGCCAGTCGCGCGCTGTTCACCGATCTGGGCTTCGCCATTGCGGCGGGAGAGATCGTCGCCCTCGTCGGTGAGTCCGGAATCGGCAAGAGCACCCTGCTCAACTGCATTGCCGGCCTCGACACGCCGGACAGGGGCTCGATCGAGATCGGCGCGCCGGCGGTGGACATCGTCCGCCTCGGCGAGGCAGCGCGCGCAGCCCTGCGGGCGCGCAACATCGGCTTCGTCTTCCAGGCCTTTCATGTCCTGCCGACGCTGACCGTCGCCCAGAACATCGGCGTGCCACTGCTGCTCGCCGGCGTACCGCCGGCTGAACACGCGTCGCGCACGCAGACCCTGCTGACACGCGTCGGCCTGCCGGGATTCGGCGACCGCTGGCCAGCGTCGTTGTCGGGCGGCGAACTGCAGCGGGTGGCGATCGCGCGAGCACTGGTGCACCGGCCAGGGCTGATCCTCGCCGACGAACCGACCGGCAATCTCGATCCGCGTACCGCCAGCCAGGTGCTGGCGCTGTTGCTGGAGCGGGTGCGGGACCAGCAGGCGAGCGCGCTGATCGTCACCCACTCGCAGCACGTCGCGGAATCGTGCGACCGCATCCTGACGCTGACGCCGCAGGGACTGCAGTGAGAATCCTGGTCTCCTGGCTGATCCGCGCGCAGTTCCGTAGCCGCAGGACGGCAACGCTGCTGTCGATGCTGGCGATCGCTCTCGGTGTTGCGCTCGGCTACTCGATCCACCTGATCAACGAAGCCGCACTGGCTGACTTCTCGCGCGCGATGAAGACGGTCCAGGGCGAGCCCGATGCGGTCATTGCCGCCCGCGACAGTGCCGGCAGCGTGCCGCTGCAACGTCTCGACGAGATCTCGCGCGACCCGGAGGTCCTGGTCGCCGCGCCGGTGATCGAGACACGCGTCCGCATCGGCAGCCTGCGCACACCGTTCCGCCTGATCGGCATCGACGTCTTCAGCGCTGCGGCGATGATGCCCGGGTTGCTGCCCCGCGAGAGTGAGCGCCCCGACCGTGTCGGCATCCTCGACGGCGGCATCCATGCCTCGCCGGCACTGCTCGCCGAACTCGGCGTGCAGGCCGGCGCGTCGCTGACCCTGCTGCGGGGCGACCGGCGCTGGTCGGCGACGATCGCTGGTGACGTGCCCGCTGCCGGCCCCGACGACCTGCTCTTGGTGGCCGACATAGCCTGGGTGCAGGAGCACTTCGGACCACCTGACGCGGTCAGTGAAATCCGTGTGCGACTGGCCCCCGACACTGATGCGGCAGGCTGGCGCACACGCGTCGCTGCGCTTCTGCCGCCGGGTCTGCTGCTGCGCGTGGCGGCAGACGACAGCGAGCGCGCCTCAAATCTTTCGCGCGCCTACCGGGTAAACCTCAACGTTCTGGCGCTCGTCGCGCTGCTGACCGGTGCCTTTCTCGTCTTTGCGACCCAGCTGACGGCGGTGGCGCAGCGCTCGACGGAGTTCGCGCTGCTCGGCGTCCTCGGCCTGCCGCCGCGCATGCGCCTGCTGCAGGTGCTGCTCGAAGGGCTGGCGATCGGTCTGCCGGGAGCACTGCTCGGCCTCGGCCTTGGCTACGCGCTGGCGCTGGCCTTCACGCAGTTGCTTGGCGCGGACCTTGGTGGTGGCTACTTTTCCGGCAGTGCGCCGGTGATCGTGCCGCAAGTGGCGCCGGCGTGCGGGTTCCTGCTCCTCGGTTGCGCCGCCAGCCTGGCCGGTGCTGCCTACCCGGCGTACCTGAACCTGCGGCAACCACTGGTCGAAGCGCTCAGCAATGGCTTCAGCGCCCGCCCACAGGTCGTGCGCAACCGGCGCCGGCAGCTCGTGTTGCCGCTGTCCCTGTCACTGCTGGCGGGCGCGCTGCTGCAGCTGCCAGCGCTCTTCGGACTGCCGCTGGCGGCCTACGCGGCGATCGCTCTCGTCCTGCTGATCGGCATCGCCGGTGCACCCCTCGTGACGCAACAGGTCTTCAGGTGGGTCGCCGACTGGCAGCTGCCGGCGCCGCAGCGAATCGCGTTGCAGAACGTCGCGCAGGCACCGCTGATGGCACAGGTCGCCGCTGCCGGTCTGATCGTCAGCTTCGCCCTGACAGCCAGCATGGTGATCATGGTGTCGAGCTTTCGTGTCGCGGTGGACCACTGGCTCGACCACGTCCTGCCGGCACCGCTCTACGTGCGCAGCAAGGCGAGCCCTCTGCCGCAGGACCTGCTGACGGCGCTCGATGGGGCTGATACGCCGTTCGTGCGCGTCGAGCGGTCGGCGCATGGCGCCCTGACGCTCGACCCACAGCGCCCGCCTGTGGCGCTGCTGGTGCGCGAGATCGAGCGCAGCAACCCGGCCGCCCGCCTCCCCTTCAGCGGAGCCCTGATCGCCCCACCGGCCGATCTGCCGGTGGTGTGGATCAGCGAAGCGACACACGAGATCTACCGCATGGCTCCCGGGCAGACCCTGCGCCTGCCATTGCTGGGACGTGAAGTCGAGGTTTTCGTCGGCGGCGTCTGGCGCGACTACGCCAGACAGTTCGGCGCCCTGGTGATCAGCCGCGACGACTATCAGCGACTCGGTGGCGACTTTCGCCCAAGCGATCTCGCGCTCTGGCCCCGGCCCGGCCAGGAAGCCGCTGCCGGCGAGTGGCTGGCGCCGCACGCCCTCGCGCACGGGCTCGAGGTCGCGGAGAGTGCAGCCATCCGCCAGTTGAGTCTGTCGATCTTCGACAAGAGCTTCGCCGTCACTTACGCTCTCGAGGCGGCGGCGATGCTGATCGGTGTCTTCGGACTCGCCGTCACGCTCACCGCCAGCGTCTGGTTACGGGCACGCGAGCTGGCAACGCTGGCGGCGCTCGGCTTCGATCGCCGCATGCTGCGCCGCGCGCTGATGCTCGAGGGTGCACTGATCGCGATCGTCGGCCTGCTGATCGGCCTCGTCTGCGGCATCGCCATTGGCGCCGTGCTGACGCATGTCGTCAATCCGCAGGCCTTCCACTGGCGAATGCCGCTCACGGTCCCGTGGCTGACGCTGCTCGCCGGCGCCGCGGCAACGCTGCTAGCAGCGGTCTTCGCCAGCCAGCAGGCGGCGCGCCAGGCAACCCGGCTGCCGCTGGCGCAGGTGCTTGCCAGCAGCCAGTGAGCGGGAGGCGGTGGGTTCGCCCTGCCGCTCACGTCCTGCAGATCAGGGAAACGCGCAGGCGCCGTCGCGGGCAACGAAATGGAAATCCGCGAAGCCGGCACGCGCTGACTCGCCGGTATTGTCGGTGTCGCTGGCAATCGCCAGCCCGGTCAGCTTCGCCGGCAGGTCGCCGAACGCGCGGCGGAAATCCCCGGCGACGTCCTGCCTTTCGCTCACCCAGCGGCCGGCCCTCCCGGCACCGCTTTCGATCACCAGGAGCTGCGCGCGATCGGTGTAGGCGCTGGCTTGCAGTGTGCCGATGGGGTGCTTGTTGTCCCAGACGTAATTGATCGCCGCGTCAGGCACTGTGGCGCCCCAGAGGCTGCGCGCGAGTGCCAGTTTGCTGCGGGTTGCCAGACCGAGTGCTGCCGGCGGCACGCTGAAGCTCAGGTACACCCGCGCCGCATAATCGTCACCGGCCTTGCTGTCGAGGTCTGCGGTGAGCAGCGGTGCGTCAATACGCCAGCGCCAGCAGAGAACCGGTGTGCTCTCGAGATCCACCGTCAGCGGCCGGGCGAGCAACGCCATGCTCTTCACCGCCGTCGCCTCGATCGCGGCAACGCCATCCCAGACGCGCTGGCGATACTCGGTTGCCGCGAAGCGGGGATTCAGGTGCTCGATCTTCCAGCCGGCGGGCAGGCCGCCGGCACTGCCGTCGAAACGCCCGACCCACAACGGCGTGGCGGCGACAGCCGCGCTGGCGAGGAACGGCAGGGTGGCTACCGCTGGCACCCGCAGCCAAGTTCCCGCCAGCGACAGCGACCGCACGACGCCGCGGCGCAGCGGTGGCGAGCAGCCGACCGGGCGATCGCCCGCCTTCGCTTGCGGCTGCCGCTGGCACTCAGCCGCCGCCTGTCCTTTCGCCGGCGCAAGCATGCCGTTGCCGGATGCGACGCTCGAGCCGCCTGCCGGTCGCCCCCGACTCGCTTCGCTGACCGCACACATCCTCGCCACAGTAGCGCTGCCGGCCACCATTCACCCAGCCCCATCGTCTGCCAGCGGCCTTGTCGCTGCCAGCCAGCATCCGTCGAGGTCGTTGGTGGCGACGGCGACGAGGTCGCCGTCGAGAACCCCCTGGCAGACGAAGTCGTCGAGGAAGCGCGGGATCTCTTCTGCCTGCTGCCGGCCACGATACGGACGCTCCTGCGCCAGCGCCTGGAAGACGTCGGCCACCGCGACGATGCGGGCCTCGGTCGATAGCCGCCCGGCGTCGCACCGGAACGGGTAGCCGTGACCGTTCAGCGCCTCGTGGTGGAAGGCTGCCCATTCCGCGACCTGCTCGAGCCCGGGAATGTGGCGGAGAATCTGGTAGGTCTCGAAGGCGTGCCTTTCCATGACCGAGAACTCGCGCGGCGTCAGGCTCGTCGGCTTGTCGACGATCTCGTCCGGCACACAGAGCTTGCCGACATCGTGCATCAGACCTGCGACCTCGATCTGTGCCAGCCGATCGAGGTCGAGACCGACGTGCTCGCCGAGGTGGCGCGCCAGTTGGGCAACGCCGAGCGAATGGGCAGCGGTGAACGGGCTCTTGGCATCGACGATGCTCGAGATCAGCCGGGCAACGTGGCCGAACTGCGGAAAGTCGATGGTGATCCGCCAGTCTCTGAGCGTCAGGTCGCCAAGATAGCGCAGAACATGGCGCGGCGCGAGAGCGATCCAGAAGGCCTCGCGCGCGGCCGTCGCGGCGAAGGCCCGTACGACGTCCGGCGACAGGACACTGCCGGCAAGCGCGCTGATCGCATCGATGATGCCGCCATTGTTGAACAGCGGATTGTCGAGACCGCGCCGCAGCAGCATCCCGTCCACCCGGTCGGCGAGTTGGATCAGGTTGCTTTCGAGCGCATCGGACTCGGCAAGGTCGGCCGGCAGTTCGCACCATGGCGTGTGATGGTGGCGCACGGCGTTGGCGACCAGCGACAGGTGGGCAAAAGGCCGCAGCAGGCGATAACCTGTTTCGCAATGTGCCTTGCGATCGTCCCAGTCGGTCTGGCGCAGCAATCGCCGATGCACCGCCGTCGAAGAGACGCCGAGATCGTGCAGCAGGCCGGCGCAAACGATGCGGTCGAGGCGCTGCTCCGGCAGACCGAGCGCAAGCGCCGTTTCGCGCGCGATCATCGCCACCCGCTTGCCATGCTGGAAATCATTGACGCCGACCAGATCAAGCGCGTCGGAGAGCGCCAGGATGGCGCTCTTCAGGTCGAAGCTCAGAGTCATGGCGCGCACCGCATGCGAGTGGTCCCTCGTTCCATGCCACAAGGAGCAAGCCGGGCGGCGCGCTGAATCCGGCGTGGAGGCACCGCGGCAGGGTTCGCCGCGAGAAGCTGCCCCCGCCGCGTGGCGAGAGCCCCCAGGAACGCAGAGCGGCCGCCTTCTCCGGTCGCTGAACCGTGCGCACTCGCGCAGACCTGGCGCCGCTGCTGCCGAAAAGAAACGCCCCGCACGCCGCCGTGACTGCAGACACGCAGCCAGGCGACGCTCGGGGCGTTCGCACCAGTCATGGCGGGCCCCGGTCAGGGGGCATCGCTTGACTCAGGCGCCGCGTTCGCGCATCCAGCTGGCCACCTTGGGTGCCAGAACCTTCTGCGCCAGACCACCCGTGTAGATGCCGATGTGGCCGGTATTGATGGCGAACTCGGTGTAGTCCTTGCTGCCGACATGCTTGCCGAGGGCAACTGTGCATGGTGGCGGGACGATGTGGTCCTTTTCAGCGAAGATGTTGAGGATCGGCATCGTCAGTTGCTTGAGGTCCACCTTGCGACCGCCGACCTCCAGCGTTCCCTTGACGAGCTTGTTCCCTTTCAGGAAATCGCGGATGAACTCCTTGAAGGTCTGGCCGACGGCGTCGGGACCACCGAACAGCCACTTCTCCATGCGCAGGAAGTTCTGCAGGGCGGCCCGGTCATCGAGGATATCGATCACGTCGGCATACTTGCCGTAGTTCAGGATGAACGGCGAGGCCATCATGAAGGACTCGTTCAGCACCGATGCCGGCACGTTGCCATGCACGGCAACCATCTTCTCGACATCGGCGTCGGCACCCATGGTGAACATCAAGCCCTCGTGCGGCTTGTGGTTCGCCTTGTAGGCGTCGAAATCGATCGGCGAGACGGTCAGCGTGAGGTGACTGATCTTGTCCGGATTGAGCGACGAGTAGGTGGTGGACATCGTCCCACCCTGGCAGATGCCGAAGAGGGCAATCTTGTCGACCCCATGGTGCTTGCGGATGAAATCGACGGTATCGTCGAGGTAGCCGTTGATGTAATCGTCAACGGTGCGGTACTTGTCGACCTGACGCGGGTAGCCCCAGTCATTGAGGTAGACGTCGATACCCTGATTCAACAGGTTGCGCACCAGCGAGCGATCGGGCTGCAGATCCGCTACTTCGTAGCCGTTGATCAGTGGCGGCACGATCAGCAGCGGTGTCTTCATGATCGTCGATTTCTCGACCAACGGATGGTAGTGATAGACCTTGATTCCGTCCTGCGCGAAGACGACGTCCTTCGGCGTGCTGCCGATGTCGATATCGTCGTCAGTCAGGTTGCTGAGATTGTTGATGCCCTTGGCGAGCTTCGCGTTCAAGGCTGCGGTTTCCTCCGCCACGTCGGCGGGGAGAATCTGGATCGGGAAAGAAAACATCAGTAGCACCCTCCTAAAGGTCTATTAGCTTGTCAGCCGGCAAACGAGATTCAGGCTTCTGGCTCATTCGCTCTTGGCACGCGCTGCCGCAGCCTTGCGCGGCGCAGTGCTGGCCTTGCCTGCTGCCGCTGCTGCGGGAAGCAGTTCCCTCTTGAGAGCCCGGACCTCCATCTTGAGTTCGTGGATGACCTGGTAGGCCTCATCCAGTTCGCTGCGCGTCGGCATGTCCAGGCCGCGGAAGACGTCCTCGACGACCGCGCGCTGCGCCAGCTTGAACTGCTGCTGCGCCCTGGTGAAGGCGTTCTGCTTGTCGAGGAACTCCTGCATGTTGAAGGTGACCAGCAGCGACTTGTCCGCCGTCCGGTACCAGAGACCCATCACCTGGCGCACCGAACTGATCTTCTCACCCTTGGCAGCCACCTTGGCGAGTTCCTCGACGGTCGCCTCAACGGCCCGCGCCAGCGCTTCGGCGAAAGCCGTGTGGAAGCTCAGGCTATTCTTGCGCAGATCAACGACAGCGTCGACCAGGCGCAACAGCTTCGCATTCTTCTCGCGCGAAGCACCGAACAGGGGGATTTCCCCGACGCCGGCCAGCGCACTGGTATCGCCCTCCATTGACAGCAGGCGATTGAGCCCGGCGGTACCGCCAAGCATCGCTTCGCCGACGTGACCCGAAGAAGCAGCCTGCATCAGGAAGGACAACCACGGACCAAAGGCCTCGGGCAGATCCTTGCTCAGCGTTCCGCTCAGGGCGCCGACGTGCGACCCCAGGCCAAAACTGCGCTCGAGCATGGCCGTCGACTCCTTGGCCCACTGGTCGGCGAAGCTCTTGAGGTCGGGACGCCAGTCCTTGTCGGCATCGATATTGGGCGCGACGACCTTCATCGACTTGAAGAAGAAATCCATGACGCGATTCATCGCGGTCTGGCTGCCGGTCATGCGATCCATCAGCATGCGGGCAGCTTCGTTCGTTCCCTTGGTAGCGGTAACGACGCCTTTCTTCACCGCCTCGACAGGGCCACCCTCGCCCCCCGGGAGATTCTGCAGCATCGAGGCCCAGTCGCCCCACATCCGCTTCTGCATGTCAGCCCAAGCGTTGACGACGCCGCCCAGTTGGTCATTCGGATTCTTGTTTTCCACTCCTGTGATCTCCTTTCAGTGTGTCGGACACACCTGCCGGCACGGCAGGCGGATGCCCGGCGGTAGACTGAGTGCACTCTACAACCAAACTGCGGCCGTCTGACGACGGCCGCGATCATGCAGATGTACCGGCCCGTACGGTATCAGGCAAGGGCCACCACTGCATCTGCCTTGTGTTTCGCCTCGCCCTGCTCATTGGCACAGGTCAACTCGAGACGCACACATTTCTCTCCGGCGTGCTCCAGCTTCTCGACCACCTTGCCGGTACAAACCATGCGCTCACCGACCTGGGTAATGGCCGTGAAGCGAACACCAAAGCTGCGGATCGCCGCCTGCGGCACCCATTGCGTCAGCAGGCGACCGAGATACGCCATGCCGAGCATGCCGTGCGCGAAGACGTCCGGGATCCCCTTCGAGCGCACGTAGTCCTGATCGAGGTGCAGCGGATGGTGGTCACCCGAACCCGTGGCGTACAGTGCGAGTGTCAGCCGCGACACCGGCTCGGTGGTGAACGACGGGATCGCATCGCCGACGTTCAGAGCATCATAATTCGGTTTTGTCATCGACGTTCCCCTATGCCCGAATGACCATCACGGAGTGCACATCGCACACCAGTTCGCCCTGGCGACGCACCTTGACATCCTTGACGACGAACTGCAGGGCGCCGTTCTTCTTGTCGTAAATGTCGGTGATGACGCCATCGAAGTCCAGCTTCTCACCTGCATGGACGGGCTTGTGGTAGACGAACGATTGCTCGCCGTGCAGCATCTTGCCGAGGTCGCAGCCCATCGTCTCGAGGTAGTCGAAGGGATGGTCCTTGTCCATGTCCATGCAGAAGAAGAAGGTCGGCGGCACGAGAACGCCGGGCAGTCCCGCCTGTGCCGCGGCCGCGTCGTCGAAGTAGATCGGGTTGGTTTCCCCGGTCGCCTTCGCGAACCACTTGAGTTGCCACGCCGTCGGGGTTACCGAGTGTGGCGGCACTTTCATGCCAATATGTTTCTTGTCGATCAACATCGAATTCACTCCTGGCCCACCCCGGCGTGCGGGGTGGGAGCATGGGTTGGCGACTGGCTCAGAGGACTTCGATGGCGATGGCGGTTGCCTCGCCACCACCGGCGCACAGCCCGGCGATGCCACGCTTGAGGCCACGCGCCTTCAGCGCATAGAGCAGGGTCACCAGAATCCGCGAACCGGTGGCGCCGATCGGATGGCCGAGCGCACACGCACCTCCATTGACGTTCACCTTGTCGTGCGGCAGGCCGAGGTCACGCATCGAAGCCATCGTCACTGCCGCGAACGCCTCGTTGATCTCCCAGAGATCGACGTCGGTGGTCTGCCAGCCGACCTTCTTCAGCAGATTCTGGAAGGCAAACACCGGCGCAGTCGTAAACCAGGCCGGGTCGTGCGCGAAGGTCGCATGACCTACGATCCGCGCCAGCGGCTTGATCCCTGCGCTCTTGGCATCGGACTCGCGCATCAGGACAAAGGCCGCCGCACCATCGGAGATCGACGATGAATTGGCCGGCGTCACTGCGCCATCCTTCTTGAAAGCCGGCTTCAGTTTGCTGATTTTCGACGCGTCGCATTTCATCGGTGTTTCGTCGAGGGCGATCACATCCTGGCCCTTGCGCGTGGTGACCGTCACCGGCGCGATCTCGGCAGCAAAAACGCCGGCCGTGACTGCCTTCTGCGCCCGCGTCACCGATTCGATTGCGAAGGCATCCATCTCCTCGCGCGAGAAGCTGTACTTGTCCACGCACAGCTCGGCAAAGGCACCCATCAGCTTGCCCTGCTCATAGGCATCCTCGAGGCCATCGAGGAACATGTGATCATGCAGGACACCATTGCCCAGCCGGTAACCCGAACGGGCGGTGGTCAACACGTGCGGCGCATTGGTCATCGACTCCATTCCGCCAGCGACGGCGACATTGATGGAACCCGCCAGCAGTTCGTCGTGGGCGATCATGATCGTCTTCTGCGCCGAGCTGCACATCTTGGTCAGCGTGGTGCACGGTACCGACGTCGGCAGACCGGCCCCGAGCACTGCCTGCCGCGCCGGCGCCTGCCGCAGACCGGCCATCAGGCAGCAGCCGATCAGCGCTTCATCGATATCCTCGCCCTTGACCCCCGCCTGTTCGACGGCGGCCTTGATCGCAACGGCCGCGAGTTGCGGCGCGCTCAGTGCGGCGAACTGGCCCTGAAAGGAACCCACCGGCGTCCGCTTGGCACCGACAATGACAACTGACTCACTCATAAGACACTCCTTGAAAACAGCAGATTCTTGCCCGCTTGGTTGATCGTCGGCTTGCCGGTATTTACTTCGGGGCCATCCGGATCGATCCATCGAGACGGATCACCTCACCGTTCAGGTAACCGTTCTCGCAGATGTGGCGCACCAGCGCCGCGTACTCCGCTGGCTTGCCCAGCCGCGACGGGAACGGCACCATCTTGCCCAGCGAATCCTGGGCGGCTTGCGGCAGGCCCTTGAGCATCGGCGTTTCGAAGATGCCGGGAGCGATGGTGACGACGCGGATGCCATGCGCCGCGAGTTCGCGGGCCACCGGCAGCGTCAGGCCAACCACACCCGCCTTCGACGAGGCATAGGCAGCCTGGCCGATCTGACCGTCGTAGGCCGCGACCGATGCCGTATTGACGATCACGCCACGCTCGCCGCCCTCGTTGGGTTCGTTGCGCGCCATGGCCTCGGCAGCCAGGCGAATCATGTTGAAGGTGCCGACCAGATTGATGCTGACCACTCGTGCAAAGGTCGCGAGGTCATGCGGGCCTTCCCGGCCGAGCACTTTCTTGGGTGGCGCGACGCCGGCGCAGTTGACCAAGCCGTGCAATCCGCCGAATTCGCTGACCGCGAGGTCGATGGCGGCGCGTGCGCTCGCCTCGTCGGTGACGTCGGTCTTGGCGAAACGCGCGTTCGCACCCAGCGCGGCGGCCTGCGCCTCGCCGGCCCCGGCGTCAACGTCGACGATCACCACTTTTCCACCAGCGCTGACCAGACCGCTCGCCGTTTCGGCACCGAGACCCGACCCTGCTCCAGTTACCACAAACACACTGCCATTGATTTGCATGTTAACCCCCAAAAAAATATCGCGACATCACGCGATGCCGCGCTCCTGGCCTGTGCCGACGACTGCTCTGAGGAGTCTCGAAGCCCCTCGTCGTCACAGGAAATTGCGTGCCTCGTTTGCGTGCCTGGTTTGCCTGCCCCGCCATTCCTCGCGTGGTCTGGCGTCGTGGCGACGGGAGCCGCCTGGACATGCTGCCCCGCAACAGCGAGCCCGGCGTTGCGCGTCCCGGGGCTGTCGTCAGCGCCACTCCTTGCGGACGTTACTGCAGCCATTGCGAGCAATCCCGGCATTGTCGAACCTTGAGTACCGTCGAGTCAAGCGCCAGGCGCAGTGCAACAGGGCCGGCAGGCAGGCACGCGGACGGAGGATCGGCCGACTGCCACGACAGCGGGCCGGCAACCGACTGCCGGGCGTCCGCCGGTGGACAGCCGGTGCTCCCGCAGCAGCTGTTGACATGGATCAGCACGACGTTCCGGCGATGCCTTAGGATGGCGTGTCAGGCGCGCACACTGGCGCGCACGCAGGACGCTTGCTACAGCGCATAACGGAGAATCCCCATGGTCCAGACCCTTGAACAAGTTCCACCAGACGCCGCCGCAGAGGCCAGCCCCGGTACATCCACCGCCACTCCGGCAAAACGGCGCGCGCGCACATCCGCCGGCAGCCGCAAGAAGCCGGTCGACCAACCGCCGGCCCCGGCCGCCGCGCCAGCGGCAGTCGAAGCAGCAGCACCTGCGGCAGCACCTGCGGCAGCACCTGCGGCAGCACCTGCGGCAGCACCTGCGGCAACACCTGCGGCAACACCTGCGGCGCAACGGCCGCTACCTGGCGATCTCTCCCGCCGACTCGGCGACCGCCATCTGCTCGACTCCGATGCACTCGAGAACATCGACCGCATGACGAACATCGCGCTTGGCCAGATGAGCGGCGGCATCTCGCCGGCATCGCTGACCATGGCCTATCTCGACTGGACGGTGCACCTCGCGTCGTCGCCCGGCAAGCAGTTCCAGCTCGGCGCCAAGGCGCTGCGCAAGGCGATGCGTCTCGGCGCCTACGCCCTGTCGTCGGCAGTTACCGGCAATGCAGAACCGTGCATCAAACCCCTCCCCGGCGACCACCGATTCGATCATCCGGGGTGGGAGCGCTATCCCTACAACGTCGTGTCGCAGGCCTTCCTGCTCAACCAGCAATGGTGGCACAACGCGACCACCGGCATCCGTGGCGTCTCCAAACATGCCGAAGCGGCGGTCTGGTTCACCGCCAAGCAGATTCTCGACATGACCGCCCCCTGCAACGTCCCCTTCCTCAATCCGGAGATTGCCGAGACGACCATCCAGGAGCGCGGCGCCAACCTCGCGCGTGGCGCCGAGTTCTATCAGGAAGACATGCGCCGCTCGCTGCGTGACGAAAAACCGGCCGGCGTCGAGGCCTTCCGCGTCGGTGAGAACCTCGCCGTCACCCCCGGCAAGGTCGTCTATCGCAATCTGCTGATGGAACTGATCCAGTATTCGCCGACCACCGACACCGTTCAGCGCGAACCGGTGCTGATGCAGTCGGCGTGGATGATGAAGTATTACATCCTCGACCTGTCGCCGCACAACTCGCTGGTCAAGTACCTCGTCGACCGCGGCCATACGGTGTTCATGATCTCCTGGATGAACCCGCGCGCGGAACACCGGAACCTCGGCATGGAAGACTATCGCAAGCTCGGCACGATGGCCGCCATCGACGCGATCTCCGAGATCCTCCCCGGCCGCAGGATTCACACCGTCGGCTATTGCCTCGGCGGCATCCTGCTGACCATCGTCGCTGCTGCCATGGCCCGCGAAGGCGACGACCGGCTGGCCAGCATCACCCTGTTCACCACCATGACCGACTTCACCGATGTCGGCGAGATCAACGTCTTCATGGACGCCAGTGAGGTCACGCTGCTTGAAGACATGATGTGGGAGAAGGGGTATCTCGGACACAAGCAGGTCTCCGGCGGCTTCCAGCTCCTCAAGTCGGCCGACCTGATCTGGTCGAAGATGGTGCGCGAGTACTACCTCGGGCACCGTGAGCCGATGTTCGACCTGATGGCCTGGAACGCCGACGGCACGCGCATGCCGTATCGCCAGCATTCGGAGGTCCTGCGCCGCCTGTACGTGGACAACGAGCTCTTCGAGGGCAAGTACATGGTGGGCGGACGCGCCATCTCGATCAGCAACATCCACGTGCCGATCTTTGCCGTCGCCGCTGCTGCCGATCATGTCGCACCCTGGCACTCGGTCTATAGACTGCACTTGCAGAGTGATGCCACCGAGCTGACCTTTGTCCTCACCAGCGGTGGCCACAACGTCGGCATCGTCAACGAACCTGGACATCCGCGCCGCTCGTACCAACTCAGCGTCTGTCGCGAAGGCGAACGCTTTCTCGACGCAGCCACCTGGAAGGAAGCGACGCCAAGCTATCAGGGTTCGTGGTGGCCGGCCTGGCAGCAGTGGCTCGTCGGCCATTCGACCGGCAGCGAGCCGGCACCGGCGATGGGTGCCACCGGGAAAGGCTACGAGCCACTCTGCGACGCGCCCGGAACCTACGTCCTGCAACAGTAACAGGCAAGCACCCCGGCCGCCGCGAGCGGCAGCGGCCGGGTTTCATCGCTCCGCAGGTCCCGGCGGCAACCGCTACGCACGAGCGCACAGGTTTATCGGCAGGAAATGGAAACGCGCCCCGCACGAACCATCGGTATCGCGGCCTGCGCGCCATCGACCTCCTGCTTGCCAGCTGGGTTGCAATGGCCTTCGGGCTCGTGTGGGCCGAACTGCTCACGGCCGACATTCTCGTGGCCGGGCTGCTCGCCATCGGCCTTGCGGCAGCACTTGCCGGAGCCTGGATCAGCAGCAGGCTCTGCCCGACGCTGTCTGGCGCATTCCTCGCGCTGGCGTACCTGGCGAAAGCGGTTGCACTACCGATATCGGTGCTGATGCTGCTCCTCGTGGCAATCAGAAGTCTGCGCCTGGGCAATGATTTCAGGCGCGTGGCGATGGCCACCCTCCTTACCGGCATCGGTTTCGCGGTCGTTGCCGTGCCGTGGGTCGCCGCCCTCTCCTCACACCACGAGCGACTGACCTTTTCCAATTCGGGACCCATCAACCATGCCACCAGAGGCCCATCGCCCGGCAATCGCACGCTCTACCAGATCATCGAGAACGTCGAGCCCGAACCCGGGTCGAAGGACCTGATCCGCGAGAGGGAGCAGTATCGGGCGGGTCGCGCCCTGGGCGAACTCCTCGCCGGCAAGCCGGCGGTCGGCACGCTGTGGGCGGACGCGACCGCATACGAGGCAGGCGTGTTTGCGGCATTCCTGCTCGACATCCCGGTTGTCCTGCTACCCGATGAACTCAGCGAGCGAAGCATCGCCCGGCCAGCCCGATCCGTCCTGGTGACCACGCGCAGCACCGCCGGTCACGAGTCCGCAGACCCCGGCTGGAAACCTGCGGGCTTCAGCGCATCAAGCTCGATCGTATTGAGCGAGAAGCACATCCTCGAAATCTGGACGCCCGACACGCCCTGATCCGCCTGGACCGGCCGTTGCAGCATGCGGAAATCGACATCCCGCCGCCATTGCCGCGACCAGACGGACTTGCGAGCTGCTGCCCCGTCTGGCTCGTCGCCCGACAAGCCAGACCCCGACGTGACGAAGCCGCGCGCCAAGATCGGACAGTTGACGCTGGAAGGCGACCCCTTAAACATGCGCTCGCCAAGGCGGGCCTCCTGGGCGACGGGCGATGATTGACCGGAGCCAAGAACGCCCGGCGGTCGCAACAGTGCCGCTTCCCTGGGCTGACGTGGTCGAGCGCGTGCTACACGCCACGAGCGGTCGCGCTGGAGGACCTGGCGCTGACAGGCCGTGGACACCGGATGGAACGATTTGACTTTATTTGGAGGCGCGAGCGGGAGTCGAACCCACCTACACGGATTTGCAATCCGGTGCATAACCGCTTTGCTATCGCGCCACGCCTATTGGTTGCTAGGCGATACGGCTGACCCGGAGAAATCCGACTGCCGTGCAGAAGACCTGGAGCGGGAAAAGAGTCTCGAACTCTCGACCTATACCTTGGCAAGGTATCGCTCTACCAACTGAGCTATTCCCGCTTGAAGCGAGTGCGCATTATAAAGGCCTGCCGAGGGCTGTCAACGCATTCTTGGCCGTGCTTCTCGTCGAGCGACGCGCCGCCAGCGCTGCGTTCACCGACCGCAGCTAACGCCGGCGGTCCTCCTCGATCAGGTGTGGCCAGGCCATTCGCATGTAATACCCCATCGACCACAAGGTGAGCACCGCCGCGATGTAGATCAGCCAGGTACCGACCTCGAAGACGCTCACGCCGAGCAGCGGCCCGTAATACAGGAGCATCGGGATGGCAATCATCTGTGCCGTCGTCTTGACCTTGCCGATCATCGACACGGCAACACTGCGGTGGGCGCCGATGCGTGCCATCCATTCGCGCAGGGCAGAGATCGTGATCTCGCGACCAATGATGATCGCTGCCAGAATGGCATCGAGGCGGCCAAGCTGGACAAGGACGATCAGCGTGGCCGCCACCATCAGCTTGTCGGCGACCGGGTCGAGAAAGGCACCAAAGGCCGAGGTCTGATGCCAGCGCCGGGCGAGATAACCGTCGAGCCAGTCGGTGGCGGCAGCGACGACGAAGATCAGCGTCGCTGCCAAGTCCCGCCCGACCAGCTGCAGCCACGACTCCGGCAGGTAGTAGACGGCAATCAGCAGCGGAATCAGGCTGATCCGCAGCCAGGTCAGCAGGATCGGTATGTTGAATGGCATCAATGCAAAGCCGCGTAGATTTTCTCTGCCAGTTCCCGGCTGATTCCGGGAACTGCGGTGAGTTGGTCAACCCCGGCATCCGAGATTCCCTGCAGCCCGCCAAAACGCGCGATCAGGGCCTTGCGTCGCTTCGGTCCGATGCCACTGATCTCGTCCAGGCTGGAACTCCTGCCGGCCTTGCCGCGTCGCGCCCGGTGGCCGGTGACCGCGAAACGGTGCGCCTCGTCGCGAATCTCCTGAATCAGATGCAGCGCGGGATTCCCCGGGGGCAATTGTAGCGGCTTGCGGGCGTCTGCGAAAACCAGAGTTTCGAGGCCGGGCTTGCGCGCCTCGCCCTTGGCGACGCCGAGCAACGGCAAGTGCGACAGCCCGAGTTCCTCGAGCGCCGCCGCAGCCGCACCCACCTGGCCACTGCCGCCGTCGATCAGCACCAGTGTCGGCAGCACGCCCTCGCCCGCCGACAGCTTCTCGTAACGCCGCTGCACCGCCTGCCGGATGGCTGCACAGTCGTCGCCGGCTTGAACGTCGGCGATGTTGAAGCGGCGGTACTCCGACCGGCGCATGCCGCTACCCTGGTAGACGACACACGAGGCGACCGTGCACTCGCCCTGCGTGTGACTGATGTCGAAGCACTCGATTCGCGCTTCCTGGCCGGGCTCGACCTCCAGTCCGAGCGTGCGGCACAGTTCGTCCAGACGTGCTTCCTGCCGGGACAGGGCGACGCGTCGCGCCGTGATCGCCAGGCGGGCATTCTGCTCCGCCATCTCGACCCAGATGCGCTGCACGGTGAAGCGCGCCTGACTCACCCGGACGCGGACGGCAGCCATGGCGGCCAGCGACGCGGCGACCTCGCCGTCAGGCAGCGCCAGGTTGAGCAGGATCCGCGGCGGCATCGGGTGCGCCAGATAGTGCTGGTAGAGGAAGGCCGTCAACGCCTCGAGCGGCGACGAATCGGCGGCATTGGCGGGAAACTGTGGGCGGTCGCCAAGATGGCGGCCGCCGCGCACCATGGCCAGGTTCACGCAGTTCAGGCCGTCCTCGGCCACAGCCGCGACGATGTCGACGTCGCCGTCCCTGCCGCTCTCGACGTACTGCTTCTCCTGCACCTGGCGCAGCGACTGGATCTGATCACGATAAACGGCAGCCTGCTCGAAGGCGAGCCGGCTCGCCGCCGCATCCATCAACTGCGTCAGGCTGTCGATCACGTCGCGCTGGCGGCCCTGCAGGAACATGCTGGCGAGCCTGACATCATCGGCATAGCGTGCGGCGTCGATCAGTCCGACGCAGGGAGCGGAGCATCGCCTGATCTGGTACAGCAGGCACGGCCGCGAGCGGTTGTTGAACACCGCGTTGTCGCAGGTCCGCAAGCGGAACATCTTCTGCAACAGGTGAATGCTCTCGCGTACCGCGACCGAAGACGGGAACGGACCAAAGTAGTCGGCGCGACGATCGGTGGTGCCACGGAAGAAGGCCAGTTGCGGATAGGTCGCGTTCGTCAGGACGATGTAGGGGTAGGACTTGTCGTCACGGAAGAGGATGTTGTAACGCGGCGCCAGGCTCTTGATCAGGTTGTTCTCGAGCAGCAGCGCTTCCGCCTCGGAACGGGTCACGGTCGTCTCGACACTGGCGATCCGTGCCACCATCAGGGCGATGCGCGGACTTGGATGGTGCTCGCGAAAGTACGAGGCGACCCGCTTCCTGAGATTCTTCGCCTTGCCGACGTAGAGGACCTCACCATTGCCGTCGATCATCCGGTAGACGCCCGGCAGGTCGGTCAGCGTCGCCAGCAGGGATTTGGCATCAAAGGCTTCGGTCATCGGCAACGGGAGAATTGCAGCGGCAGACGCCGCCGCGAGGGGTCGGCGCCGATGGTATCACGCGTATCGCCGTGCTCGACGGCCACCGGCATGGCAACAGCGGACCGTCGAAGGCAGCGGCCCGACGGGCCCGGCCGCGCGCTGCTGGCGCCGCTCCCGCTGCC
>ERZ761609.812-NODE-812-length-32947-cov-39.900006_pt1 | contig 32947 bp, 16 predicted proteins | sample MGYA00511163_ERZ761609 | MGnify/ENA primary metagenome ERZ761609 (study PRJEB28899, sample SAMN02445070) | bioreactor sludge metagenome | biome: EBPR sludge | place: Australia: Brisbane, Thorneside Wastewater Treatment Plant | collected 2011-12-16 ...
CACCCCACCTGCCTCCCCACCATAAACCCCACCTGTCTCCCCACCATTAACCCCACCTTTCCCTATCTTCGTGCCGGAGGCACGTATGATTCATGGAGTGATGCTGCTGATATCGTTTCTGGTACTTGTTTCGATATCGCGTGCGCAGGGAGATAGTTGTGGACCGTGCGGTCCTGTTTCATCATGTACAGGTGCTGATGGCACCTTTGTTGTTTCGTTACGCGACGGATCAACAATTGGTAATGTCTTGTCGGCTCGACGAGGTGTGCGAGATGTTGGTATCGGAGCAGAACAAACCGTTATCCTTACTATACGTGCTGGAACAGGATGCCGCGATACAACATTACCGGTAACAAAGGTTAGTGCATTTTCTTCGGGTCAGCTAGGGCTGGATGGGCAACCATGCTCCATGCCAGTTCTCCCCGTGCGTGAGTTTGTCGTTCCTTCAGACAAAGAACCACCTCCATTTAACTTCCTTGAGGTTACAGTCAATCCTGCCTATACAGGCGGAGATGAATCTCGACGCGAAGTTGGTCCATCAACTTTTGCCTATGGTGCAGAAGCCCTCATCAGTCCATTCGGGTCCATCCTCGGACACCGTATGGCGTTAGCACTTGGCGGAGGTGTTCTCTTGGAACGTGATCGACTTCGGTTTCCTGTTATCGGACAACTCCGTATTCGGTTTGGAGCTAATCCTCGAACTACAACACGATCAAGATTTGTGCCTGGCCCGTGTTTGTTTTCGGAAGGGGCGCAAGGGGCAACGTCTGCGCCAACAGGCGCACTAGAACGCACATCGTACCCACTGATGGATTCAGCCTCCTACGTTGTTGTTGAGGATTCTACCGTCATTGAAGATCAAGGATTACATATCTGGTTAGAGGGTGGGCCAATCTTTAACGGTGGTTTTGATGGTGCCGGACGCACACCATCGATCAATGCTGATGACTATGGACAGTATCTTCTTGGTGCTGGAGTAGGATTACCTTTTGCTGATATCTTTTTTGTTGGACTGGGATATCGTTTTATGCGACTGAACGTTCGAACGCCATGTGAGATATGCCCACCTCCACTTGGGGGTGGCGACGATAAATACTTCGTCACGAATACGACGGAGGTTCACTCAGTAGTTCTGAAGCTCGGAGTACATCTGCCATGGTAACTCGCCTTCTCCTTCTTGTTCTAGCGGCATTCTGTTTTATAGCATGCCAGACAGTGACCGAACCGGAAGACGTTGTTGTTGACGGTGGTTTCCCGTTACGTGTCGACGTAGTGAATCAGAACGGTGGTCGTATTGATGGTGCAACGGTGACATGGAGACTCGTCACATTGCCAGCTGCGATTAACGATTCCACATTCTTTGATGATAACGGAATACCTGGTGGACGCGGCACAACATCGAATGGATCCGCAAGTTTTATTGTTCCTATGCCTGTTGCCGATCCCGACATTCTGTTTGTGACGAAGGTAGACCCACCGTCAACAGATCAGAGATATGGTCAATGGCAAAAAAATGGAGCATTTCGTATCGACACAGCTGTTGTCTGTGATACAACAATTCTTCGATACGAACTCATCTATCGTGAATACACAGCCTGTAATAGTGCTCCGGAATGTCCGGTGCTTGACATCGCCGTTGACCCACCAACAACACCATCGCGTTCAGCCACGATGGGCCCGTTTGTACAGTCAGATCAGCCGATCGTTGTTTCGGACGTCTTCCTTGTACCGCAGCCTGATCCTGCAAAGATTCGCACCACGCTGTTTGTTAATGGCGTTCCGGCCACCTTGCCTGCGTCAATACCAATCGGTACGCCATATGAGATTCGTTTTGATGTGACCTACACCGAAGCTGATGGCGTTGTAGATGAACTCTTTGTAGCAACACTCGTTGTTGACCGCGCCGGCGGAGGAACGTGCTGGCAGTGTACGTCACTCGTAAGCGTAAAGAGTAGACCTCAAACACCGTGTGACTGTCCGCCTGATACAACCTTTGTTCTCGGTGCTCCAAATCGTATTGGTGTGTGTACAGGACAAACAAAGGACACAACCGTTGCGTTAAATCTCACGAATACCAACACGGAGTGTGCACTTATCTACCGATTGCGTACTTCTGCGTTGCCGGTGTCTACGGACGACGTTGATCTGTTGCGTATGAACGGATCACGTCGTACACAGATTACCATTCCGCCAGGAGAGACACTCGATAGTATCACCGTCCGAATGTCGCCAACCACAAACGGAATCTTCGATCAGCGGTTTGTATTTGACGTCATCAAACAAACACAGACCGGCCAAGAACCATGCCCTGATCCACTGGTTGTGGAGGTACGTGTTGACGCAGGATTGCCCACGTGCAGGATCGACTTTGCAGCGTCATCATTGTTTCGGCAAAATGGAAATGTTTGGGAAACAGTTCCTCTTGAAAACTGTGTTGGGCTCACAACAGTTAGTCCATTACGACAGAAATCGATTGTGATTCGGAATGATGGACAGTGTCCGGTGACCATAAATCTCACATCACCTGATCCACAATTTGTGTACACGCCGACGGAGGCTACGATCCCACCAAATGGATCGGTTACCGTACGCATTCACTTCCAGCCAGATCCATCACGTGTCTATCCGACATCAAGATGTGGACCACGAGTATCAACCTTCCCGTCTACACTCAGCTTCGCCGGATGTCTTGTAGAAACTCATCCGATTCGAGGTGTTGTCCTTGATCCTGACGAATGTGCCATTGCTACGACTCCAACATTGTATCAGCACGGTGCTACTGACAATGCTGGCCGACGTTGGATAACGGTGCTTGACATACTTCGAGATCGAATCGAACTGAAGGAAAACGCCACGCTCGACACAGCGGCTATCTACGTTCGCTCAATCGCAACGACGGGTGCACCGAATGTTGGTTCTGTAAACGCAGCACGACTGGAATCATTCCAGGATGCGAGCGGATGTTGGGTGCTCTTCCACAAGATTCCTGTGAATCTGCTATCACTATCAAAGCCGATCTGTGAAATCTTTGGAGACTTCATCTGTCCAGTTTTACCAACGGGTGACTGCAGCGTAGATGTTGTAGCGGGTGACGTTGTGATCTTTGAGCGTAACGGACTGTATGGCATCATCTGGATTAAGAATCTGAGTTGGAGTAACCGCAGCGCGACGGCACTGCCGCAAGTGGAGATGGAGCTATGTTATCCGTTATTCTAAGCCTTTTTGTCGTGCTCTGTGGATCAGGTGTTTTCTGCATGGCAGCACAATCTGAAGACGTACGGCAACTTGATGAGTTTAACACATCAGGTACCGACCTTGCCGTTGCCTTCCGAACGGTAAACGGCGTCATGGAGGCGTGGGTCACGACGAATGACGGTGCACCTGATGCGCGTGGTCGACGTATCGTTCGATACGTGCGCGGAAACGATGGTCGGTTCTCACAGGCCGAACTCGATCCAGTGTTTACAGGCCCGTCGACACATGATGGAATAGCCCAGGATGGCTGTGTGACGTTTGCCGCATGCGATCCCAATGTGGCCATCTTTGTCTCCAATCGTCGTGTTGAAGGCCAAGCCGCAAGTAACGATCTCTATGAGGCACGATTTCGAAATGGGTCGTGGAGCATTACTCGAATTGAGTCTTTGTCAACAGCGGCGTGGGAGGACCAGCCTGCTTTGTCGGCAGATGGTAACATCCTATACTTTGTGAGCGATCGTCATAATCCGAATGGCAGAAAAACGGATATCTATGTTGCTCGACGAACGCAAGAAGGCTGGAGTATTCCAGAACCGTTGGCGTTCTGCACGGCAGAGCGGAATGAACAAACACCGTGCCCAACACCTGATGGCAAGTTACTGTATGCCATCGATGCACCCGATGCACAACGCATCTACGATCTGCGAGTTGTAGACGTTGATAAAAACGGGCGTGCACTGGATGGTGCCCCTTCTGCCCCCTTACCAGCAACTGTCACAACAGCGTCTGAAGGACATCCTTCGTTTACACCCGGTGGACGATGGTTAATCTTTACATCGAATAGGGAAGGGGCAAAGGGGTTTGACCTCTTTGCGATGAGGTGGCAACGTGATTCGGTCGTAATTGACCTAACAACAGTGTTTCGTGGACGTAGGGGTGATGCAGTTGGTGGAGGCAGTGAGGACTATACGATGCCTCTTGGCAATGTTGACATCGACGTACGATACCTGCCAAGTGAAAGCTCGTCAAAACTCATTGTTGACAAAGACGGTCATACGTCGCTCAGTATGGCACTCGACAATGGTCCACTTGATGACGTGGCTGAGATAAAGATTGAACTCGCCATCGACGTGACAGATCCCCGACATGTAGGCCCAACAGACACACTACTTTTGGGTAGAGGCTGCACTGGAAGGTTTGCTCATACACTCGTTGTGTACGATACATCGGCATGGTATACATCAGAATGTATTCAAGACTTTCCGACGAAGAATGTACGCTTCTTTGTGACAGGTTACTGGTGTCCAACAACTTTGAAGTATGGAAATGATCTAACCTGTACATCAGTGTTTGCATTTGATGAATGTACAAAGGTTGAGCATCCCGAGCCGGAACTTGCCTGTGGGCGAAACGAGATATACTCGTATTCGATGGTCTATGAAGCTCCCAAGGTAGCTGTAGCACGCCGTCCAGGTGTATGTGTTGACATGAATGAGGCGCGTCAGAAGGGACCACTCTTTGCATCGGAAGTAGATGCGGCCATCGACCGAATTCTTGAGTCAATGCGTTCTGCATTACGTGTCCCGTGCGTTCTGCGTGAGGTAGAACGTGGAAAGAAGATTACTGTTGACGTTATCGGCTGGACAGACCCTCGTGCGCTCGATCCAAAGTGTGTCTACACGGGTCCAGATGTTCAACTTGATCAACGAAGTGTATCCCTCGACATCACAGATAGTCCATATGCCGAGGATGGCACGATTGATGGCGAAGGAAAAACAAAGTTCTCTGTGTCGAAGGCTGGCGGAAATCAGCTCTTAAGTCAGCTTCGTGCTCTGCATGCGGCAGAAATGCTTGATCGGATTTGGACGCGGACACTTCCAGAGTACAAGGCATTACGAGACAAGGATCTCATTCGTGTTGTAGCCATCGGTAAAGCCGTAAGCCAGGATGCCGTCAGCAACGACCAACGCCGAAGTGTTGAAGTTCGCGTAACGGTACCCGTAACTGCAACGGAACGTCAACAGGGCCTCGTTGCTCCGCCAGGCGGAACGTATCGTTTATGTGATGGAGTGGGGTGTAGGTAGACGCGTGGTGACGCTTTGCCCAATGCGCGCATAATCACCCAGTACAGCTCGCATCTTCACCTCACGACAACGAGCATCCGCGGCCTGATGAGGGTGGGTTGTCCATCATTTGTCACGACACGTACGGAATAGGTGCCGGAGGAGAGTCCGTCGATGTCGACGAGTGCGTTTGCGGTTATGGGAAGATCGGCAACGATGGTGCCGGTAGCTGTCACACATTGCAGACGCATGGTACCGCCAGCTGCGCTGCTGGTCCTGAGACCACAACGAACACGTGAGGATGTGGGATTGGGCATCAGGAAGATGTCGCTGTCGGCATCCAGGTGAGACATGGTCATCGTCCGGAGGTCGATGTGCCGCTGTGTCTGGATGGCACGTCGTTCCAGATCGGTGTGTATCGGGCTGATATCAAGCTCCACGTGTGGTTTTGCGCGCACCCATGGCTCGCTGATGAGGCGCAGACGCCAGAGGCGCCCTTCCCCACCGGTGAGTGCATAGGATGTTGAGCGTTGTTGCTGTGGCATATTGTCACCGACGACACTCGGCAGTCCGACGTCGAGGCTCCGCACAACACGTGTCCGTACTGAGGTACCCCGATCACGAGGCTGCTCAACACCCTGGCCACCGTTCCGAGAAGCATCTGCAGATTCAGCGTCGACGTCGACTTCCACTTCATCCAGTACAAGATGGACGTCATCACGGTATGTGCCGAGGACGTCGACGACGAGATCATACTCTTCATACGGCGAACCATTGACAACAAACGGCTCACTCACAACGGATGTCAGCCGTTGCGTCATGGACGCATGCAAATGGCGGAGCTTCTCGTTCCCTGACCACGGAGTGTCGTGGAACGCGGCGGGTTCTTCTTCCTCGTTCTCAAAGACACAGCGGAACCGCAGGCGTGAGGCCACGTCCTCGTTGTCACCTGTGTTGTCACTGCCTGTTTCTTGACGCCGCAAGGCGGCAGCGATGGTAACGTCGGCGGCAGCCGTTTCCATTCCCACAAACTCACGAGGTATATACGGTTCGTCACTGAAGCCAGGCATTGTCGGGCCCAGACGGTAGAACTGCTCGGCAGAAATGAAGATCGACGGTGGCGTCAGCGTGTCGTACTGCAGGATTCGTCGCACCGAGGAGATACCATCCGGCGTATCCTCACGACGGCGGGCACTGAGGTGGGGCCATGCGCCCGATGCTTTTAGCCATCGTGTATGGGTGATCGGCGATGGAAATCCCGGCACACGGGCCAGTGGTGGCACCTCGATTTGTTGTGTCATGAGCGACGCGAAGTTTGACCTACCGGACCAATAGGAAAACAGATGAGCATCGGCATGGTCGCGGAGATCACGGAAGGGATCCAGGGGCAAGACGTTATAGCAGACAAGCACGGCAGAGTCCGAGATGTTACCGCGGAGTACCTTCAGGGAATCGCCGTAGGTCCACAGTGTATTGCCGATCCACCCCTGCCACGTGAGCGAGTCAAGGCGTACGGCTCCTTGTGTGATCACCGGGTGAAACAGCGACCGTGACGGAGAATACGTCGTGACGATGCCCCAGTAATAGGCACCAGCGTGTTGTCCGGCTGAGGTGACATCCACAAGGTGGCGTGTGCGAATGACGGCACGATCATCCGCGGCAAGGTGCTCTTCCCAGGCGATGGATTCTGTTTCATAGTCAAGTATTGTGTCGAGTGCAGGTGTACGTGTTGTGTCGCTAACATACATACGCATCGTATCGGCCTGCAGGCTCCGGAGCACAACGGGCATACGTGCCGAGTCGCCCGTAACGATGCGACTTATGACGGCAACCCTTGACGCAGTATCGACGTCAACCCATGCGCCAGGCAGGTTGGCATAGGCCATATCCTTAAATGGCGGCAGGTAGTGGTTGATATCAGAAGTGTTATTCGGCCGCAGTCGTGTGTATCGGATATGATCTCCTGACTGCCAGACAACCGATGCCGTTGAGTCCATCCGAGCCAGATTCGAATAGACATTGATTGATGGGAACTTCGGCTGACCTGCGACATACGCCGCACGTGGCAAGGTGGTATCCGTCACAACAACCGTGGAATCCGGAATATAGTTTACACCCATTGTCTGCGGGAAGTATTGAACATTGCTACGTTTATGACCGACACCAAGAAATCCTCCCCATGACGTCCAGGCATAGAAGTTGCGACCGTGGGCAGTGTTCACAACGGGCATACCGGCCGTCGACAGGCCGGCGAGCGTATCCGCTGTTCCCGTCTTTCTGTGAATCACAACGAGAGACTTACCATTGTTCTTCGGAACAGGTTGATTCAGCAGATCAGGAAACACATTCTCGACAACATGGGCATATTCAGGTCTGTATACATCGTGAGTCCACCAGTCGCCACAGACATACACAACATGGATCGTCGGCGGTGATGTGTCTATCTCCGCCGGTGAAATCGTAATAGATGGGAACGCACATGAACAGGTGTCTGCCTGTGGATTTGTGAACTGTAACCTCTGAACATAGGTGTTCTTGTTAACTTTATCGTGATATCGCACAGCATCTTTGTTGAAGAAGGTTGTAACGCTGATGTTTACTGGTGGTTCTGCAAATGTCAGGCCTGCAACATCTGGCAACGAGTCGCGGCGGTACGGTACTGATCGGGCGTAGAACACCGAGGTTATGCCGGTTCCTGCCGGTTTGGGCGCATCATTCCGATGAAACACAACATGATAGCGGATTGAATCTGACCATGTCCCGTTGGGCCGTCGCACCGGATAGGCAACCATCTTGTTCTGTGTACTATAGGCGAGGTAGCCATCATCGATCTCGTCGGCTGCCGGCAGGACTACACAACGGAAGAGTTTCCCCTCACCCGGCAGGAAGCGTAGATTCAGGATCGCCAGAGCATCGACAATCGTGTCGAGAACAAAGGATCGGGCGTGAAACGTCGTGTCCTCATCTCCGAAGACCAGATCACCAGCGGGATCAATGGGCATTTCTGTCACACGTATCAAACGTGGGCGGCCATCAGGATGATAATAGGCAAGCGGAATCTTCACCTGACGGCTTCCCAGTTGCAAGAATGGCTTTTCTCGCAGCGTGTCCTCGGTACGCATGATTTCGGGCGTCACAAAGCGCCACCGTCCGAAGGGATAACCACCACTGGTGTCAGCCGTGATAATTAGTGGATTCGTCCGTCGATTGATAACGCCGAGGTAGAACTCCTCATCGAGACTCTTGCGCGTGATCGCAACCGTGTCGGCACCGGCAATCTCCGTACGGTACTCTTGTTGCAATATCGTGATGTCAAAGAATGCCGAGTCTTTGCTCTCCCATGACGGTACCGTTGCAAAAGGTTCATACGGGTGTCGCGTTCGAATTCCCGTCCGATCAACAAATCGATGCAAAGGATCTGTCGCAAACAACCGATCGTCAAACGACGACTGCTCGGTGTATCCCTTACCGTACCACGAAACAAGTCGAAGTCGGGCAAGACGCTGCGACCACGTTGTATCTGTTGGTGACGACTGCCATGAAGACGGTGCCGGAATCGGTTGGCGTAACGAGCGGAGTATGCGATAGGACTCGCCACGTGCCGAGTTCTGGCCCGTAAAGAATTTGGTAAAATCGACGGTGCCGTTCACTGTCAGGCCAAAGAGATCAACATGTGGAGCTGATACGTTTTCAAACAACGATGTTGAATCTTGTCGGTACCGATCTGCCGACACACAAAACATGGCCGTCGAATCGATAAACAAGGGCCAGCGGTGCGCAGTGTCCATACTGGAATTGTTTGCGTAGACAGACCACGGCATAGCGGCTCGCAAGGCACGGCCGGCGGGTTCTCCTGGCACCGCCGTCGTGACGGGTGTCGCAAAATCATTACCATACCGGTGCTGGCCATTGACGATGCTATCGTGACCGGCAAGGACGCGGTGGAGCTCGACACTGGTCGAATCCGTAAACTCCTGCTGTGCCGAGCGGCAGTCACTGGCCGGATCCTGGCAGTCGGCGTCGAATGTCAGTCGCCGGTGATTGGAATATCCACCGCGTTCAATTAACCATGAAAGGTCCTGATCGTTGACGGCACGAGTTGTGGAACCGAGATACGTCAAATAGCCTGCAGCGCCGAGAACGACGGCATAAGACGTCTGCAGGCGGACTTCCTCCGCCGTTTGGACACGTTTACCGGTACTCCTCGCGCGCAGAACGTGGGGACGCCTGTTATTCGGGTCTGCGCCGACATTGTCGACTTCATACCGGTCAAAGTACCAGAGATTCGGTATCCAGTAGGATCCGTCAAAAAAACGATCGCGATTCTCTTCCTTCACAAGATCGGTTACGAGCGATTTCTCGATCAGCAGCTGTAGTGGAGCGTCATAGTTTCCTTTCTCTGCAAACGCATCCTGATCATCAGACTTTAAATAGTGATAGTCGAAGTCATCACGTGAGGAGACACCACTTGCCAGTGAGTCGAGAACCCACGTTACATCATACGGTACACCAGGCGGGATCGATGATGGGTTGTCACTGTGCCGTAACAGGCCCCACGAAATCTCATATCGTGACAGGGCATGGCGATAACTGATGGCATCGTTGCCCAGCGCGCGAGGAGCTCCGGCGCGGAACATGTGCGTAAACGTGTTTTCAACGCCGTACTTCAGTCCGTGGCCGGCTATCATACCGTGACCGACAGATGGTACGACATTTCTATATGGATAACCTGCCGCGACATAGGGTGCCGCGGTCTGCTCCCTAGGTGGGGCCGTCAGGTAGTCCGTCCAGTGCCAGATGGGCATACGACTGTTGTTGCGCATATGTCGCTCGGTGACGTCGGAGAGCATATTCTGGCGCCAGTGGCGATATGGTCGTGCCGCCTGCTCGGTCACGCAGAAGCCGTCAAGTAATGACATCATGTACCGCTGGGACCACCATATGTCGTGGTCACGCTCCTCGACACTGCGGATACCGAGCACGCGGTATGAGCCGCGCGGCAGGCCGCGTATGATCTCAATGGAATCCAGGGCTGTTTCCAGTTTGGCCACAGCGCGGGCTATCTCCAGACGATAGCCGTCTTCCATGAGCTTCTTCGCTACCGGTGTCCGCAGCCATGTCCAGTCGACATCGACAGCCGCCACAGGACTGTAATCAACAGAAATTCGCAGACTCTTTAGACGGTCAACGTCCTCACGTTTATTCGGTCCGTCAAGAAAAGCATTGGCAAAGTAGTCTTCATTCCGATCTTCATCACGGAACTGTATAAACGCCGAAAACGAGCACCAGACACTCGACGAATCGCTACTCGTCGTATCCACCGGCAGGACACGTAGCATACCGGAGGTGATCTTTATTGAGCCACAGAACGGGTAATCCTCAATGTTTTCAACTGTATCTGGAACGACATCAAACGCGCCTGGTCCCTCCCAGGCAAATCCCGTCGGCGACGTCGACAGTGATGTCCCCGATGGAGACACCGGTGTTGTCACCACGTGATTCAGTGTGCCATTTCGGGGAACCTTGCGAAACAGTACCTCTTGATCGGATACGTCTTCGTTGGAATCCGCTGAGTTTACATCCTTGAAGGCACTCACAGAAAGCTCAAGAACAACATCATTGTCATTGGCAGTATCCAGCAGTGACGGACTGCCCTTTCGTCGAACCTGAACAGACAACCAGAGATCGTTACCGTTTGACGTGTCGTGTTCGGAACCTGACCCGCTATAGATACCGCCAAGAAGTGTTGAATCAGGATTGCCATAAAGAACTCTTGTCGGTACTGTAAACTTCGACGGCAGCAGGCGAATGATGCTGTCAACGATCAAAACACTGTCATGGCGATGAGCATACGTTCTGATAGCCCCAGTTCGATCACCTGCGCGCAAAACGGCCATACCCGATGCTCCTTCAGGGTCGAGTTCCGGATCGAGTCGTGATGACTTTGCATACCCCACCGACTGTGGTGCCCACGAAATATGACCAAAGTCAGAGAGTGCCTGGGAGGAACTATAGGTATCGTCGAAACTCACAATGAGGCGACTACCAGGTCGCATTGCCTTTTTGTGAAACGCATTGGCATGATCATCGACGATCGTCTGTCCCATGGCACTATTCGTAGCAGCCCAGCCATACGTGCCCCAGTTCACTCCCGTCAACCAATATGGAAGTCGTCGATCCCAGCGCGTCGTATCCCCCAGGTGAATGGCATAGGTTACCGTATCACTGGCGACAAGAAACGACTCCGTTGTTGAGAGTGGACGGACACTACCAATCTGTGCTGTAGCAAGAAAACACGGAATAAGTAGCAGAACGCTGAAAACACCACAGCGTGTCAGGTACGTGCGATACGTCAGATTCATGATTGTATCCCTATTGAATAACAACAACGTAACTAAAGACGCTTTCGCCACACGTAAACCGTACGGCCACAGGGCCAACAGGAAACGACATGGCAAGGCCAGACCGTAGTGTTACTGCATCCGTCGTTCGCTGTGCCAGGGTACGACCCGTCATGTCTACAACCCCGAGCCGTATGACGGATCCTAAATGGAGGACATCATCCGGAGCTATCCAGCGGATGGACTCACGTGTGAGCACGGGTGCTGCTGGCTGTGCCGGGGTGCCTGTACCAGATACAGACGTCGCCATCGTGCCGTAGGGATCAAAGATCTGGACCGACGGTACATTCTTGCGGCGAATGACGACTGCCAGTTCTGGCTTGCCGTCTCCTGTAAGATCGGGAAACGGAGAGGCACCAACGTAAAAAACATCTTCAGCTTCTATGTCCTCAAGAGAAAACACTGCCCGCTCAACAAAACATGAATCATTCGCGGAATATTCAAGCAATACCATCGCTGGTATCGATCTCAAGAAGCCGAAGTCGAAGTTCGTATCACGTTGAGTAATGTGACTCGCAAGAATTCGATCTGATGCACAGTAGCCGATCCGGGATGGTGTACCTCGCTCGACAAGCCCACGACGGCCAGGACTCCGATACACGGTGTCTTCAGTTACATGATGCACAAGTTGTGTGTGGTCAATCGTCGTGAAGCTTGAATCGAATGAATAGATGTAGGGACTATAGGACTCATTAGCCTCAGCATCCCACACAATACTGCCATCAAGACAGGTTATCGTATCGGCATGACGTGCCAGGTCCTCAGGATTCACACGATGGAAGGCAATCTTGTCCTGATATAACTCCGGGAATCCGCGAAACTCCTCACGGTACTTCTCCACAAACCACGTCGTACCACCAACACGGAAGAGAGCAATTGCCCGACGGGAAAATGTCTCGGCCTTATGCCAGCCGTCCCTGAAGATGAGTTTCGGATATCGCACGTAACTGCGACGCGCAAGAGGTGTGGCACGATCGCCCCAGACGAAATACGTCAACGGCTCAGATTGATAGGTTACACCATCTTCCATCCCGTCTCTGTCAAAATCCTGGAAATACCGCGACGATCCATCACGGTGGACACGTTTAAATGAACCGTCCGGCTGGCTCAGGACGCAAGCATAAGCCCATCCCACATAGTCATCCACACCGTCACCATTAACGTCGCCGCGGTGAAAAGGTATCGCCGTGATCCAGTTTGTATCAGGTTGTACACTCTCGACACTGTCGATTGAATGAACACGAACGAATCTTCGAAGTGATCGTGGCTGATAGGACATAATAACAGCATCTTCCTCTCCCATGAATCTCGGAATCCACGACACACCTGCATATCCTTCGAACTCTCCGAGTTTGATCATCGGCGGATATGTGTCCTGGCCCTGTGCCAAGGACGTACAACAACATTGTGTGATAACTATCACAGCAACAAACAACCGGATTTGGTCACGAAGCATAGAAGCCCCACGATGTCAAAAACAATAAACTCGATTGAACTTACACAATTAATGGGGTTAATGGTGGGGTTAATGGTGGGGTTAATGGTGGGGTTAATGGTGGGGTTAATGGTGGGGAGGCAGATGGGGAGGGAGATGGGGAGACAGATGGGGAATTTTATCGCATTGTTTCCCGGCGGTTTCACCGCAGGCTGATATATCGTTGCCCCTCTGGGGCAACAAGACATACACCGGGCAACTATTTCTCTGAAGCGCCCCGGAGGGGCGCACTAAATCAGCCCGGGGTAACACCCCGGGATCACCCAGCGTCAACCCGCGTAACCCGGCGTAACCCCGCGTAACCCCGCGTCACCCGGCGTCATTCATAAACGTGGCCGTCTTCATACCACCGTCCCAGACAATCTGGACGTGGACCATTCCACGCGGACACATCGACGGCGGAAGTGGAAGACCGTTGCGCAAAACGTCTGCTGTTGCTGGAACAACACCAAGTAGTTTACCCAGCGTATCCACTGTTCGCACGGTAATCGGCTCTGCTGTTGCATCTGTCCAACGGAGAACACAGCGTGACATCGTGACATCGGATGCCACGGTGTTCCTATCATCCGTCACAGCTGTTGACGGCCGAGATCCAAACACATCAAAAATGCGCGTGGTCCAGCACTCCGGGTCGAATTCGTAACAGTTATGAGATCGATACGCAATGGCTAGTTCATACTTCCCGTCTCCCGTCTGATCCGGAAAAAATGATGCTCGTGTTGTATATCCACCAACACCATTTGTTGGCAACGGTGGGTCAAGTACAAAATGTCCTGTACGCTGCGGGAATGGGTCAGAAGACGCGGTAATCTCAAACAAATCCACCTGAAGTCGCTGTAGTTGGGCATAACCAAACGTAAAAAAGTAATAGCCGTTGGTCGTGCGTAATGTGTCTATGGGTGACCAGCCTCCCCCATCACGAATAACTCTGCTCGCAGGCGGATCGAGGCCGAGCTGTTCTCCACGCTGTGGTATCAGCGACGTCGGTGTGAGCTCATAGATCGTGTCGCCACTGACGATCACATAACGGTCGTTTCGGTAGTACGACAAGGACGGATAGAAATACCCCTCGCTGAGTCTCCTCTTGATACGACGTACGGCATTGCGTGGTCCTGCCGTACGAATTGTCGGTGCGTGACTGCGAATGTCGTCCTCATTCAGGGTCTGAACATACTGCCACCGTTCATCCCAGGTTGGTCCAGATGGGCTCTGGAACAATACACTATACATCACAACGGCAGTGTCACGCACCCGTGTCGGGAAGATGATATACGGATCCTCAATCCGGTAGCCACCACCATACACAACCGTGTCAACACGCTCGACAGAAATCCTTGACGATGCCTGCAGAGGACGTGTCGGGTGACCCCAGATGATGTTACCCCCGGAAATCGCATCATCATATCCGTCCTTGTCAAGATCCATAACGAGGCTGGCACCACTGCGCACAGAGTCAACACACTGCAATACACCCGATGGGCGCCCTTCAAACAACGTCCAGTCGCCGCTGAGCCAGTCCCGTAGACCGTCACCGTTAAAATCTCCGTAGACAACCTGGCCGTCCCACGCGTTCAGGTTACGTCCAGACCGCACCGTGCTGTCGGGATTCAGGCAGAGAATACTGTACCGTAAGGTATCAGTAGAGTCCCGAAACCGCCATACCACGGAATAATTTTTTGGTGACAAAGAACAGAACCATCTGTCCTCCCCCCTTTCCACAGCCGGGAACAACTGCATTGTCCCCCCAAACTTCTCCAGCGTAAACAGCTGCTTCAGGGGCGTTGCTTCACCCTGTGCACGACACGGTACAGCGCAGAAAACCACGCCAACAGACAACGTTAGCATCAGTTTTGTGTATTGTGTAATCATATCAACCTCCGTCATAGAGAAATCAGTTGAGGGAACATACGAAGAAACGCGGGAGGCAAATGGGGTTAGCAGGTGGGGAGGCAGATGGGGTTAAAGGTGGGGTTAATGGTGGGGGAAGATGGGGGAAGGTGGGGGATGTGTGTTTGTGGAAAAGAATCTATTGTAGAAAACGTAGAATGATTCTATGTTGTGTGAATTAACGGTTCAGGGTAAGCTGCTTGCACTTCCTCAGAGCGTTTACGCAACAGAGTAATGAATCATCTAGCGGGGAGAAGGATATGACCGTCGCAGAACAACCAAGAGTGATGACGTGGACCGTATTACCGAATACCATCATGGCAAAGTGCTGGATAGATAGAGCCTTCGAACATAGTGTACTACGTGATGCCACTACAGTGCTACGAGGACGCGACTCGTTACAGCGCTCGTTACAGAACGTGCCAGAGGAGGCAACGTTTATTGTTCATCGCGCAACAACGTCGGATGACAGAATTCTTGTTTTGCCGTATGTCGATGTCGACCGCATAGGTCTCACGCGAGAAGAACTGCTGGTCGTCGTTCGCAAGGAGACTTCAGACGATCGAACGTTATCGTTCTTCCTTCCTGCCGACGTAATCGTTGATGCCTGTTTTGATGCTGAGTTGCGTCAGGAGTTAGTGCAATCATCGCATGACGTACTCACACGGTATGGTTATCCCACAGCTGGATTATTAATCCATGTTGTGGAGAACAGCTCAACTACCATTCATCTCCAGCTTCCGGCTCGTCCAGAAACCGTGACGGATACGTCGTCATACAACGACGCACTCCACGTCGCAACGATGATGATGACGTGTTCTACCTCTGAACCGTCAGCAATGCCGTTGCCGTTTCGCGACCATTCGTAACACGAACGATGTAACGACCAGGTGCCCAGTCGTGCACGGAGAAGGTTTGACGCTGTGTTCCAATGGTTGCATTATCCGCTGCAACTGTTGATACGATGACTGATCCCGTCATCGTCACAACGTCAAGGCGCGTTTTTGATCCGTCAGACACATATTCAACGTTGATAACGGACGTGGCAGGATTCGGAGATACATTCACACGTAATGAGAGTGCCGGTGTTTCCTCCTCAACGTCAGTTGTTACCACGTTGATGGAACTCCGTTCACCGACGTCATAGAAGGTACCAGAAGCAAACGTCTGCAGACGTACCGGTACAACCGTATAGGTTTGTTCACCATTAAAGACTGTGCTGTCCATGTAGGTTAACTCAGTAACCGGGACAGGAGTGAGCAACGTGGCGCGTGGATTAGCACCTCTGCGGCGATACACGATGTAACCATCGGCATTGTTTGCAGCCGTCCACTGCAACTGGACCTTGTTGGGATAGACATACGATCCTGTGAGTGACCCAATCTTGCCAGTTTGTCCTTGTGATGCTCGTAATGTGGGGTCACCCATAAGGGCAATGTGTATGTAACGAGCAAAGCCAACGTAGGGAATAAGTGTGCCCTGCTCAATCTGAAGTGATGGCGGATATTCACTAATCGTTGCCGAGTTGTTCTGAGCCTTAAGTGCTACATAGCCAATGGTCTCACCCATGGCCATGGGATGGCTAAACCAATGTGGACGTCCGGACCATCCACAGGTGAGAATGGATGGGCTTGCCGCAACGGCCATACGCATAAAGTTGTCTCGTGTATCCCAGTCTCCGAAGTAACTACCAAAGAGATATGAGAAAATGCCATAGACAGGTTTGTCAACAAAGTCTGCAGATGAACCAATACCTCCAGCAGAGGTAAATGAACCAGGACCACAACCATACAAAAAGAGTTTTGCTGGCTGTTCGAGAGCATTGGTGAAGAGTTTACCAGACGAAATCGATTGTGAACCGCCAAATGACGACAATGATGACCATGCTGATATGGAGAAACCCTCCGGAAAGGAGCTGAAGTTGTCATCAACGATAACACTCCGATCGACCTGGATTTCACCAGTCCGATACGCATGGTTCTTCACAAAGTATTGTTTTAGAAGTTCGAGTTCGGATTTTCCGGAACCAGGTAGATCAAAGAAGTCGATGCGACCTACTGCAATTTCAACGTCTGATGCCCAAAGGTCTTGGTCGTACTTTCCATCACCAGGCTTTTGATCTTGATTCGGGCGTTGGGTGTTCTCAAACGTTGCAAAAAAGTCCGTGTACTCACCATCGATGTCACCATAGATTCCATCTGCTGGCCACGCCCCTTTATGGTCAGGAACATGGGCGTCTGGCGCAATGTTGCCCGAATAGGGGACGGCAATACGACCAATGAGAACAATGTGTGTAAGGTCACGGCCACCATTCTGATGCTCTTCTTTAATAAGATCTCTGACCGTTTCGACTGCTTCACCTGAGAATGCCTCTGTCCGTGCAGCGGAACGACGCGTTACCACAAATCCTTCTGCGCGAAGGTCAGCTTCATACGTGGCCAGTTCGTTCGCAAGGAGCGGACCCATCGTCGTATCGACAATCATTAACACCCGCCGCCGCTCTGATGGTATAGCACCTATACCTGCCATGGTGTATCCAAAGCCTACGTAGGGCTGTCCTGCCTGTGTACGACACTGCTTACCAACACGATAGTCATATGCCTTGCCTACAACAACAGACGTGTCCGTCCACTCGCGAGCGTCCTTTGGTAATGTTGCGGCGACTGCGCCAAACACTTGGCCACGTTCCGTTTTCCAAATCTGATACTGATCAGCTCGTTCATCTGCTGGCCATGACAGTCGAATCGTTGGCCGTGGTTCGGTAGTGACGTCAACACCAAGCACAATGGAGTGTGTCTGTCCGTACTGCGCAACAGCCGTACTGGAAACAAAAAGCAGGCAAACCACAAGTTTGCCAAGCGTAGAGAGGGCCATGATGGATGCTCCGGTGAAAAGCTTCCGTAAAATACGTAACGATACGTACGCCTCAACACAGGTCGTATATTCGACGTTGATTGTAACGCTCCCTGCACGGGGCGGTTCTTCTCGGAGTTCTTCCCACCACGGAGCCTTGATGAGAGCTTCGGCACGATTTCGCGCCCTCTTCCTCGTTGTTTGCACCTGCATCTTGCCATCACTCACGGCTTTGGCTCAGTTTCCAGCCCAATGTGACGCGCGCAAGGAATGCATTTTTAACGCTGTTCAAACAACGGTTTCCAGTGGTCGGGGTGCTCACTTTATTGAGGTGTCAAACCAGCCGATCCGACCCCGACAAACGGCGCTGACCGTGGAGATGTGGGTGAAGACCGATGCCCAAGCAGGGAAACGCATCTTCCTCGGCGGTCTTTGGGGACCTAATCGTGATGCCAATGACGTGTGGGTGCTGTATATCGATGAGAACAATCAGCTAACGTTTGAAGTGAATGCTGATGGATCGATGCAGGGACAGGCTGACAATACCATTGTGCGCGCATCGGCAAGTTCTCTGTTCGGACGGTGGGCACACGTTGCTGCAATCTTCGACGGCGCAAGCCAGTCGGTTCGACTCTATATAGATGGACGTCCGGCTGCAGGACCTGTGACGAATCCGGCCTTTCCCGTTTCGAATCTCAAGCCCCTTTCGCGCCCTGACCTGACAACACAGTTCGGTTCGTGTAATGCTATCGCTGATAATGAGAATCTCTACCGAACCTTCCGAGGTATGATCGATGAGATTCGAGTGTGGGAGAGGGCATTAACGGACCAGGAAGTCCTTTGTCAGAAAGATCGGTCACTCAACGGTAATGAAGCTGGGTTACGATTGTACTATCGCTGTAATGAAGCAGTTGATAACGTCGTGCAGATTTGTGATGCCACAGGGAACGGCTTTGCCGGGTTGTTACGTGCCGGAGCACGCAACGTACGTAGCGATCGCACAGCACCGCGTACTCTTGTTGTAACGCCATCATCAGTTACGGACGAGCTTCGCTGCGACTCAACGAAGTCATGGACATTTACGATTACTGATACGTCAATTTGTGGATCTACGGCAACGGTCCGTATGCGCGGACCGGAAGCGGCCTTGTTTAATGTTGCACCCACAAATCTTACACTCGTTCCCGGTCAGCCCGTCACTGTGACCGTCACGTACTCAGGTACAACCATCGGACCATTTGTTGACACGCTTGAGATACGTCCAACAAATCGTTGTGGACTGCCAAACACGTTTGTGAAATTAGATCTGAAACGGACAACTCAGGTAGGCATCTCGCGAAGCTCAGTATTGTTTGACACCCTCTTTGTTGGATGTCGGGATAAGGCATTTATTGATTCCACAGTTACGATTTGTAATACATCTGATGTACTTGGACAACCAGCACCATTAACAATACAATCGGCTACAACGAGGGATCCGCAGGCGTTTCGAGTAATATCTCCAACACTTCCGCTGACGTTGGCACCAGGGCAGTGCACAACACTAGTCATACGGAGTTTTGTGATGGACACAACAAATGACTATCGCGACACTCTCGTCGTTCGAACGTCAGATGTTTGTCAGCGTGCACCATTGATCATTGCACTCACCGGACGTACGCAGGAAGTTATTCTGCTTCAGAATTCCGGTGGGGGACGATTGCCAGATACACTGCGATTTAATCCAACGTGTCCTGGTCAGCTCAGTTCGCCGAGATACTACACATGGCAGAATATCACGCTGACACCAATCGATATTGATACGATCATTATTCCGAAGGACTTTACACACTATCGCGTGAACTATCCGTTCCGTTTGAATCCAAGAACGGGATATCCGCCATTAGCTATTCGATTCCGACCACGGAATCCAGGAGTTGTTTTTGATAGTGTTGTTATTCGAACACGAATTCAGGGTTGCACCATTGAACGTGTGTTCTATGTAACGGGACGCGGTCTTGATAACAAGGTTGAGTGGTCGGTGAACAACGTTGTGGATTTTGGCAACGTCATCGTTGGACAGCAACGGACGATCAACATTGTGGCACGGAACACGAGTCAGTTTGACACGCTAAACGTTTCACTCTACGTTGAACGTGGTGAGGCCTTCACATTATTGGCAGGCACTGGTCGGCGAATTCCTCCAGGAGATAGTACGTCGATTCCTGTGACGTTCCGTCCAATCGACTCATTGGAATACATCGATCGACTGTGTCTGTTTGAGACACGTTGTTATACGGTCGATTGTATTCCGTTACGGGGCAAAGGGGTGCTGGAAACGTTCCGTTTCCAGCCATTGGTGATGGAAACACAGAACGTCATTGCATGTCGAGAACGAAATGACAGTGTCTACATCGTCAATATGACCAATGTTGACCAGACGATCACGAACGTAAACTTTGTTAACCCAAGCGGTAGATTTATTGCCGTCAGTCCCACAACCTATCCGATTTCCTCGTTAACCATACGGCGTGGAGACAGTGCGAAGTTTGTGTTGACGTATCGTCCGAACGATGTCACACAGGACCGTGCAGACCGTGCCTTCTTGCAGTACAAGAGTGCGGACAACAAGGACTGGCAGGTGCAACTCATCGGCACGTCGGCTACACCTCGTGTATTCGTGACATCGTATACGGCGTTTGGAACCGTAGAAGTCGGAGATCGTCGTGTACAAACCCTTGTCGTTGAGAATACGTCGTCGTTACCAATGCTGATCGATTCACTCACGATTGGCACTGGCTTCACCATACTCTCAACATCGCGTACGCTACCACTTACTCTTCAGCCACGCGACAGCATTGCCGTAGAGGTTGAGTTTGCACCAACGGCTGCCACTACGTATAACGCAGAGCTTACCGCGTGGTCGTCAGCTCCGTGTGTAGTTCGTGGAAGTGGTGATCTTAACGGTAAGGGTGTGATTATTCGACTTCAGAATGCACTCAGCCTCGTCAACTTTGGATTCGTTCGCCCGTGTGAGTGTGCCGACCGTGTTGTAGAACTCGTGAACGCATCGTTGGTCTTTGACATGACCATTGATTCACTACTCATTGATGCGACGGGAATACCAGGTGGAAAGCCGCAGTTTTTTACGTGGACATCGAAGTACTCACCGACGGGAACGTTCCCGTATGCAATTCCGCCGAATTCACGCGATACGATAACGATTCGGTTCTGTCCGAATACACCAGCCGAAGACAGCCTTGTTGATGTTCGTGCAGCACTTCGAATCCGTGCACGTGGATCACAATGGACGGCGGATCTTGAGACCTTCCTTAGCGGAAAACGATCGATGACGTTTAAGCCGGGGCCGATCCTTGTACAGTTTCCTCCGGGGCCAATTGACACCGTAAGCCAGGCACCACGAACGGTGACGATTCGTATACCAAACTTTATTCAGAACCCTTCACAGGACGTTGTTGTCATTGATAGTGTGACGTTTGAACCAAATGAACGAGTCTTCTTTGTCGAACAGCCCACAACGTGGCCGCAAACGGTCCGTCCGGGAGACTCGCTTCAGATTAACATTAACCAACGTCCACGGGCACCACGTGACTACGTAGCACGAATGGTGATTCATTACAGCAAACCTTGTGTTGGAAAGGATACAACGGTCCTTGTTCGAGGAGCAGGGTATGCGCAGGCAAAGGGACTGATGTTCACCTTCGATCCTGCACGTCAGACTGTTGACACATTTGCTATGGTCTCATGTGATACACTCGAAGTGCCGATACGATCAAGTATTGTTATCGATGCCTCGGTTGTTGACATTGATTTGCGTGTTGACTTTGATACAACACAGCTGCGGCTGCTCGACGTTGTATCCCCACTCCTTAGCGGTACATGTACGTCGGCAACAGGCGGCTTAACATTTACACCTTCGTTTACGATTGCCCCTTCACCCTACGGTGGATATGCCCTGGAACTCAAAAATGTCTGCGGGATCGACTCGCTCACGCCATTTGTCTACCTACGATTTGTGACGGTCGCAAATAATCGAGCCGACTCACCGATCACGATAGACAGTATCAACTTTGACACCGAAGACGTGATCCTGTATCGACTCGTTGCGACAGGTGATGAAGGGCGCATTCTTGCTCTCAAATCGGAAATCAGTATCCCTTCAGCAGTAGCGTTTGACTCCGTACGAATTCTTGACTGCCTTGAGAGGACAGTAACCGTGTTTAATACCGGTGACGTTGCAAATACGGTTGACGTGTTACTTGATCTGCCGACATATACAACGGTGGTAGGAAGCGTACCGCCACCAGGTGATAGTATTCGACCTGGTGACTCTGCCGTGGTGACGCTGAGATTCTGTCCGAAAACAGAGCGCAGTATCGACACGTCAGTCATTGGTGTGAGCTCATCACCGTGTGATACACGCGATACCACGACTGTGACAGGTTATGGTTATGCGCCTGAGTTGCCATTGTCGATGGCGGTCTTAAAGTCATTCTACGTATTAACAGACACGTTAGGTGGTGCGATAGGAGACACGATTGTTTTGTCGGTCTTCCTCGAAAAGGACATATCGGCCACATACGGAGGTGTGACGTACTGGCTCAACGGCCTTTCATTTGACGTAGACCTGCAATACAATGGCCGTGCTCTGAAGTACATCGATGCACCATTATTGTCTGAGTCGGCAACAACGGCTGTGAATGTTGCACCCGGTTCTATTCGACTCGAAACACGCAGTGCGGATACCGTTATGGCAGGAGAGTTTGCCCAACTACGGTTCCTTGTTACCGTACCGGATACGGCCGACAACATGATGAATGTTACCACCGGTGCGTTCACGACGGATTCATTGGCCTTCCTCGACGTTGTACCATCGGGACTCGCCACTCCATTTGTGATTACCGGTACGTGTAACATCACTGTTGTGAAGTTTACATCTGTTGGTGCACCAACCGTAACACTTCGTCCTAATCCTGTTGTTGACGATGCGGAACTATCATTCCGTATACAGGAGACGGTTCCTGCAACCGCCGTTCTCGTTAATCAGCATGGCGCTGTTGTTCGGTCCGTACTTGACGGTTCCTTAACACTTTCAGGTGGAGAGTATTCCGTCCGGTTCACCACATCCGACCTGCCATCCGGGGTGTATCACCTTCGGTTCCAGGCTGGCGTTGTTGATTCCGTTATCCCGTTTGTCATTGTAAAGTAAGATCGTGATTGACTGTCTTGTGCTCGGCGCCGGAGCAGCCGGACTGATGTGTGCTGCAACGGCAGCAGCAACAGGTCGTCGGGTTGTTCTCATTGATCACAATGATGCACCCGGTAAGAAGATCCGCATCAGTGGCGGAGGCCGGTGCAACTTTACGAACGTGGGTACAACATGGAAGAACTTTGTGTCGCAGAATCCGGAGTTTGCTCGTAGTGCTTTGTCACAATATGAACCGCAGGACTTCATCGAACTTGTGAATTCGTATGGAATTCGCTGGCATGAAAAGAAGTTAGGTCAACTATTCTGTGATGATTCCGCTCAGCAGATTATCTCCATGCTTGTTACAGAATGTGAACGTGCTGGTGTAAAGATTCATCTTTCCACGTCTGTTCGCGAGGTAACTGGCTCAGATCCATTCTCCGTTGTGCTTCAGGATAACACCGTGCTCACAACGCAGAATGTTGTCGTTGCAACAGGTGGACTTTCGATTCCTAAACTAGGAGCATCAGATCTGGGCTATTCCATTGCTGCTCATTATGGAATTGCCATCGTACCAACTGCTCCAGCACTCGTACCGTTCCTGCTTGCTGGACAGCCCCATTCGCCCCTTGCCGGAGTATCCGTCGAGACAATCACATCCTGTGGTGGAGTGGCATTTGAGGAGAATGTACTCTTTACTCATCGAGGTGTGAGTGGACCTGCAATTCTTCAGATTTCGTCGTACTGGAATCCAGGCGACTCTGTTGAGATGGATCTTTTGCCGCACGTAACGTTTGATGATGTCTTTTCCGATCTGTCCGGTGACAAACGGTTTGTCTCGACAGTGCTGTCAACGGTTGTACCTTCACGCCTGGCCGATGTTGTTTGTGGTACCCTAAGAGACAAACCTGTCAACAGTGTAGGACGTCGCGAATTAGTGGAATTGTTTGACAGGCTGCAGGCCTGGCAGATCAGCCCGACAGGAACGGAAGGTTATGCAAAGGCCGAGGTAACGCGAGGTGGAGTAAGTACTGCAGAATTATCGCAGAAAACGATGGAGAGTAAGAAGGTACGTGGACTGTACTTTATTGGCGAGGTTGTTGACGTAACGGGTTGGTTAGGTGGGTATAATTTTCAGTGGGCGTGGTCATCAGCCGTTGCGGCTGGACGTAACCTGCAGTTGATGTGACCGACGCTGACGTCGCTCAATGGTGGTGACGAGAGCGCTGGTAAGTAACGCTTGTAATCGCTCCAGGTCATTCCGTGTGAAAGTAGTTGTATAAACCCACTCACCACCACTCGTGTTAAGACCTGTTTCTGCACGTTTTGTAAAGAGTAAACGGCAGTTAACTGTCTGAACCTGGCGAGACTTTGTCAATACGATGTATGCATACGCTGCCAGCTGGAGCTCATATGGTTGAGCGGCAGATTGCAGTGATACCGAATCGGAAAGAGCCGTCGTCTTCCAATCCCAAACTTCAAACGTTGTTGAATCGGTTGGGAAGACAACGTCCATTGTGCCTTGAAGGACAGAGTCACCTAAGGGAACAAGTAATGATTGCTCAATATGTTCTGGTTGAATATATGGTCGATGCGTTACGACGATCTGCGACTCCAGAACACGTCGAATCTCATGTTCTGCAAGATCACGCACCGACGAGGTAGGGGCATGTAGACGAAGTGCCTCCGTGAGTACATCAACATCATCTGAAGTTTCTTGTGACGATGTTAACACATCTTGCAGGACGGCATGTATCAGTGTGCCGTACGCCGGCCCGTGATCAGGCCGTGCGTCACCATCAGGCCGAAACTCTGGTTCATCTACTCGAAGTACTGGAGGCAGTAGATCCGTGGCATTGACAACATCAAGGCGGGCCGCCTCTGCCCGAATACCTCGCAGGTCAACGACGGTACGAGACTGCTGTGAGGGTGGTGTCCATCGTTCAATGACCGTCGACATTTCGTCAAAGCGTCGAACCGACGGGGGCATCGTATCTATCCATGGTCGGAGCAGGGCAGCAATCCCGCGGAGTGATGATTCTTCGGGCTCTGCATCTGCCTTCTTCGGTTTTCTCAGATACCGTGGAAGATTTATGATGAGATGATCTGCAGCCCGCGTAAGCCCAACGTAGAGGAGCCGACGATCTTCTGAACGATCTCGTCGCTGCGCCGTCATCGTATTACAAACACGTGTAATCCCTGCGATGTCAACACCACTCTCACTATCAAGCGGAAACTCAACTTGTGGAAGGTGCCATGTGACACCGATGTTACCAAGGGTGTAAATAGGAGGTTTACCACCACCATTATTCAAGTTTGCCAGGACTACGACGGGAAACTCAAGACCCTTGGCAGAATGAAACGTCATGATACGAACTGCATCGTGTTCCGTCGCAACACTTCGTTCTGATTCCGTATCGGTATCATCTGGTACGGAAAGTGCAGTCACGACAGCTCGTAGAGAAGCTCCAAGATCGCGTTCCGTGGTGCGAATGATGTCAAACACCTTCTCCATGTTCGCATATATCCGCTCTCGTTGTCTGTCCTCGGAAATTGTATCGTACCAACCACATCGAAGTAGTGTTCTCTGTAAAGCAATGGATGCTGGAAGCGTAGCAAAATCGCGGAGACAGGCATCAAGTAGGTCAACAACTGAACGAAGTTGTTTGTCCGTCTTGGCCTGACGACGCAGTCGTTCATCGTAGGAATCGGACGACGATGGATCAATTAGTTGAGTAATCGCAACATCGTTGACCATGAAGTATGGTCCACGAAGTACAGAGAGCAGCGCTAGATTGTCGTCCCGATCCAGACAATACCGAATCATCATGCAGGCGTCAACAACTTCCGGGCGTGAGAAGAACTCGCGGCCACTCGTCAGACGATACGGTATGCCGTATTCACGCAATGCAGTTGCCATTGACATAATACCGGGTGCAGTGCGACATAAAATCGCAATGTCACCGGGCTGAACCAGACGTACTGTTTCAGCACTGTCTTCGACATAAATAGGATCAGTTCCTTGAAGCGCTTCATAGATACGTCGTGCTACCACAACGTATTCTTCGTTCAGATCGGCCTGGAGTGCGGGATCATCACCTTCTGACTCATCGTTCGAAACAGACTTCAGAATGGTCTGCCGAAGTACTTCAACACATCCAGTCATCTGAGCTGCTTGTGTTGTCCTACCACCAGTGAGGTTAACATAGTCCGAGTCATACTCCGACTCCTGGATGAAGATCTTAGAGCAGATGTCGTTGACAATTGGCACGATATTCGGAGACATTCGAAAGGACTCAGGCAGAACGACGAGTCCATCTGTTTCCGCACGCTCACGTCGGTTTGCCTCAACGATGTCGGCTGTCACATCTCGAAAGAGTCGTACATCCGCAAATCGAAAGCCATAGATACTTTGTTTGTCATCACCAACGATGTAGACGTTTGGCCCAGTCGTTTCACCGCGGAGTCTTGGAGCTAGTTGCCGTACGATCTCATATTGAACAGCATTTGTATCCTGAAACTCATCAATCATGATCCATTGAACCGTCCGGTGTATATCCTGAAGAGTTTCATCATCTCGTAACAGTTCAACCGTCAAGGCCATCATATCATCAACGTCAAGGACCTGTCGACGACGTTTCTCATCTGCATACCGTATTGATGCGTTGTGTGCAAGATCTAGGACTATTCGTGATACTCGCTGATGATGCTTAACCTCATGAACAACGTCGTCAATAGACGTCCACGCCTTCAGCGTCTCCCAAACTGACGTTGAAAGGGCGGGTTTAGCAACATCCTTAAAACTAAACTTTCTACCGTTTACAGCTCCAGCATTCGTCAGAATCGGAGAGAGTATGCTCACAACGGACCGTAGAGGGTCCTTACTCGACAAGCGTCCGTCAAGTACAGCAAGTGCCTCGTCGAACGTTGTTCCTAACACACCAAACTTTATCGGATCGATGTTCGCGATTTCCCGAGCAACAAGTGTTGCGCTGAACACTTCGTCGCGGACAACAGCTCGAATGGAATCGTGAACTGCTCTAGCTGCATCGTAGGGATCTGAGTACTTCGACGCTGCGGTCGAGACGGCTATGCGTTCTTCTGAAGAACGTAACAATGACGTTACGGCAGATTGAAAGGCCGTAACACCGATATCGTCGATAACCGATAACACATCCTCAGCAGTTGGCGACCGTAGTGCTTCGGAGACAGTGTCGGCCAGTGCTTGCTGTTGCAGCATACGAGCCGTGCGCTCATGCAGGTCACCCTTTGTAACGTCAACACCCGTCGTACGGGCATACTTCTGCAACAAACCAGAACAAAAGCTGTGAATTGTTGATATCCTTGCCGAGCCAATGGATGCGAGTAAGTGCTGAGCACGGCGACGATGTTCGGCCGGTATAGAAGACCCGGCCAGGATTGCCTGTACTCGAATCTTCATCTCGGCTGCTGCCTTCTTCGTAAACGTCATTGCCACGACGCTGTCAATCGACAGTTCAGGATGCTCAAGGAGTATACGAACGAATCGTTCTGTTAGAACGCCCGTTTTTCCAGCACCAGCATTTGCGTGAACGGCAAGATGAGCTGTCGTATCAAGGGCTGCCTGCTGTTGTGGCGTAAATGGTCGGCCCGAATAAATAGTCATCGCTCATCACCGGATGGTAACAACATACAATGTCCCCATGTTGATGGATCACAGAGCTCATGTGCAAGTCGCCGTACATCGTCTGCCGTCACTGCTTCCAGTCGTTGAATCGACAAGAATGGATCTTCGGGGGCCCCTTCGTCGACGAGCCCCTTACCAGCCATTGACATTCGCGACGATAGGGACTCGAGAGACATGATTCGCGAGGCGCGTAGTTGCTGACGGGCACGCTGGAGTTCACGATCCGTGACACCCTTGTCAACAAGTTTTGTAAGCTCTTCCGTAATGATGCCGTTTGTACGATCATACCGACGTTCATCAACACCGGCATAGATACTAAACACACCACAGTCCGCAAAAAGCTGCGTTTGCGAATAGATAGAGTACGCAAATCCCTTTGACTCTCGGACTCGAGTATTCAGTCGCGACGACATTCCGTCACCGAGAATCGTATTCAGTACCTGCAGAGCATACTTATCAGTATGATGCAGGCCAAACGTTGGTCTCTGCCAAAGAATGTGAGCTTGCTGAACAGACTTACGGATTGTTACATCATGTGGTGGAAGAATGGTAGGGGGCTGGCGTCGGCTCTGCCGCCGCCTACGGGGCATTCCACCGAGTGTAGACTCAACAAGGGTGAGAACGTCATCGACGTTAACATTCCCTGCAACACAGACAATTATGTTGCCGGAGACGTAGTGCTGATCATGAAAACGTTGAACGTCGGCCGTTTGTATGTGTGAGACTGACTCAACCGTACCCACGATGGGTGGAGCAAGCGGATGATTACCAAAGAGTACCGTTTCTCCCAGATCGAAGATAAACTCTTCTGCTTCGTCCTCATAGGCCCGGATCTCCTCGGTAATGATATGACGTTCTTTTTCAACGTCAGAGTCTGTGTAGACAGGATCAATGACAAGTTCGGCTAGAGTACGAAACGATGATTCGAGATTGTCAACAAGTGTACGGACATAAAAACACGTCTCTTCCTTCGTTGTCCATGCATTGGCATATGCACCCACATCCTCAAAACGAGCGGCAATCTTCCGTGCCGTCATTGTCTTCGTTCTGCGGAACGCCATGTGCTCTACAAAGTGGGCAACTCCGGCCTTACCGCGTGCTTCGTCACGCGTTCCGGTACGCACCCATATGCCCATAGCACAGGAGGCAACTGAGGGAACACGGTCAACCACAACGGTAATACCATTGGAGAGTGTTGTTACAACGGGAGAATACGATGAGGCCGGGGCCGTAGCAGTCTTCATTACGGCAAATCTACCAAGGTCATCGTCGGCAGAGTGTGCCGGATCATCCAAACATCGAAAATGACAATTGGTTGTCCAGACGGCCCGCCGTAGCGATGTTTGTTGCGTTCCGTAAGGAGGATCCATGAAGTCCGTATTCCGGACCCTGATTTCATTCGACAATCTTATGATTGTCCTGGCGACGTGTGTCGCCGTCGTCCTACTCTACGTCATCCCCAGAAACTTCGACTTCCTGAGTCCTGTCTCTGCCGCCCTGGGTGACGTTGACATAACGGACCTTGTCTTCAGCCAATTCCGTGACGAAACGGAAGTCACACCTGATACAAACATCGTCATCGTTAACATCGGTCATCTCGACCGGGCAGGTATTGCGGCGCAGATAGATCGTATCGCCGCAGAGCAGCCTGCCGTTATCGGCATTGATGCCTTTTTTCGGCAGCCCAAGGACGACAATCCTGAGGGTGATACGATGCTTGCCGACGTACTGCGGCGTACACCAAACGTTGTCCTTGTATCAAAACTCATTGATGCCGACACAACGGATGAGGAGGACGCCTTTGACGCTCTTGAGACGAGTCATCCTATGTTTACGCAGAATGTGAGGGCTGGATATGCCAACATCATCATTGATGATGAAGCATCGTTTCTGACGTGTCGGGAGGTATCCTTCAAAGAACACTATGCCGGCAAAACTGCAATGTCGTTTCCCGTTGTACTTGCCCAACACCTGGATCCTACGGCAGCGCAACGGGCCTTACAGCGTGAGGAAAATGTTGAGACAATCAATTATCGTGGTGGCCTCGCCAAGTTTTACCACTTTGACGTTGACCAGATTCTTGATCCGGAAACCGACCTCTCAATCCTGCGCGGAAAGGTTGTGCTGATGGGATACCTTGGAACAACAATTGGTAGTCCCTCACTCGAAGACATCTTCTTTACACCCCTGAATGAGCGATACGTGGGCCGGTCACTCCCGGACATGCACGGAATCGTCATCCACGCAAACGTCCTCAGTATGATCCTCCACGGATCGTATATCGATCGCATGTCTGATACCATGGCCATACTTGTAGGCCTGGCCGTCCTGATAACAAACGTTTTGCTCTTCACCTACATCTACAGCCGATTTGAGAACTGGTATGACACATTGGCCCTTGTCCTGCAGCTTGGCCAGTCGTTGTTCATTCTCTACCTCACCATTGTTGTCTTTGACGAACGAGCCTACAAACTCGACCTCACACCCGCCTTATTGGGTGTAGCACTTGTCGGAACAGTTCACGATCTTTATCAGGACTCGCTGAAGAAACTCATTCTCGGAGCGATTGCCCAGGCACGTCGGCGTACTGTATCAAAGAGTCCGTCGGATCGTACGGACACCGTCGAATCTTCTGCGGACAAATCATGAAACACATTCTTCTCGTTTTTTTCGCCCTCGTTTCCGTTGCCGTTTCGGCCCAGGACAAGTTTAAGGTCTTGGCCATACGTGGCAGTGTTACCAACGGCAGCAAGAACCTTTCCGTTGGAGCAAAACTCAAACCATCGGATCGAATTGTTGTTGGTCGTGGCGGATATGCAAGTCTTGCCCACATAAATGGTCGCACCGTTGAGTTGAAAAAAGAAGGATCATTTAAGATCTCTGACCTTGACAAACAGGCAACAAAAAAGACCGGTGCCGTGAGTGGCAAGTTTGCGGCCTACGTCTACAATGAGCTCACGGAAGTGGAAGAACCGTTGGCGTTTAAGGATACACACCGTTCGAACATGAAGAGAACGGGTAGTGTTGAGCGCGCCCTTGGTGATGAAGTAAACGTCTGGGACAGTATTGCCGCTGCTTCCGGAGTTGGAGGTCCAGGCGAACTACAAGCCCTCGGAATGGTTGGTTCACTGTCCATGGCTAATGGTACTGCCTTTGTTGCCATCATGCCACGGCACAGTCGACTCTATTCCGATACGGTCACCTTTCAGTGGCATCGTTCTCCGAAGGTTCAGGACTATCGCATTGTTGTTCTCGACAAGGACGATCGTGTTGTTGTCACACGAGAAACGCGTGACACCGTCATGACGGTCAACGTCCGTGAAGCTGGACTCAAGGCAGGGCAGACCTATCAGTGGTACGTAGAAAACGTCGCTGAAAAGTCCTATCGCACAGATCCATACTTGATATGGCTCGTGGAAGGGGCAGAGGGGGCAACCATTCGTGACGTACTCACGGAAATAGACAACGACTTTGACGCAGACGATGCTGTGGCCTGTCTTGTACGTGCAACGGCATGTGAAGACCTTGGCCTTGTATACGATGCATGGCGTTCGTACAGGCGTGCCGTTGAACTTGCTTCTGACGTTAAGAACTACAAACGACTCTATGCCGAGTTCCTCAACCGTCATGGCCTTGTGGCAGATGCATGGGAGGTATATCGATGACAGCGCCTCAGATGTGGCTCATCGCAGCCATTGTCCTCTTCATTCTTGAAATCCTCACACCGGGCTTTGTACTGGCAAACTTTGCCGTTGCCTCACTTGCGGCGGCATTGGCGGCATGGTTCGGAGCGTCAACAACCGTTCAGATCATTGTCTTTGTGATTGTATCTATTGCGAGTTTTTTGGCAATACGTCCGCTGTTACACAAAACACTACTCAAACCGGAGGAATCAGTGCCAACGGGAGTGGATGCACTGATTGGCCGACTCGTAACGGTAACAGAGCCAATTGGACCAGCACCAAATCTTGGACGAATTGCAGCTGACGGGGACGTATGGCGCGCACGAACCGACGCACCAACCCGCATTGAGGTTGGTACGACGGTTCGTATCCGAGCTGTTGAATCAGGGACGGTCGTGGTTGAAGTACCGATTTAACCCTGTTTCCAAAGATCCCGCAGAGCACCGAGAGAACCCATAATGCCGCTGGCTTCGTAGGGCATAAAGACTGTCTTGTTTCCATTCATGGCCATTTCCTTCATGGCCTCTACATATCGGACGGCGATCAGATACTGTGTAGGATCGCCGCCGGATTCCTTGACGGTTGCGGTTACAAGGCGAATGGCATCGGCCTCGGCTTCAGCGACACGGCGGCGCGCTTCAGCCTGACCTTCGGCAAGAAGTACCTGAGCACGTTTTTCACCTTCGGCCTGATTAATCTGGCTCTCGCGCTGTCCTTCGGATTCAAGGATTGCACTCTTTTTACTGGCTTCAGCATTCAGAATTGCCGCACGACGATCACGTTCGGCGCGCATCTGTTTCTCCATCGCTTCCTGAATATCGCGCGGAGGAATAATGTCTTGCAGTTCAACACGATTCACCTTGATACCCCACTTACCTGTGGCTTCATCGAGTATTGTGCGCAACTTCATGTTGATCGTATCACGTGACGTCAGCGTCTCATCAAGATCAAGCTCGCCGATAACGTTACGTAACGTCGTTTGTGTCAACTTCTGAATAGCATCGGGCAGATTACTGATCTCGTACACAGACTTCATGGGATCAACAACCTGAAAGTAGAGCAGGGCATTAATCTCGATGGTAACGTTATCTCGTGTAATCACACCCTGGCGCGGAAAATCATAGACCGTCTCTCGAAGATCGATACGCGGCGTCTTTGTGTGAATATAAACATTTCCACCTTTGACGTCCGTCTTCACATAGCGCCAGTCAATCGTACGTGGTCGGTCAAGTATCGGTAGAATAATACCGATGCCACTCTGTAACGTACGATGATACTTCCCAAGACGTTCAATGATGATCGTCTCTGCTTGTCGTACAATCACAATACCCCGAAAGATGAGGATAACGACAAAACCAACGAGGGCGTAGAGAACGTAGTCCATGGTCGTGCAGGAAATGTTGAACAATCCACGTCGGGGCGAAGATACGAAGACACGCGGGGTGACGCTGGGTTAAACGTGCTTCGCGGGGTGCTCAGCTGCGCTTCGCGGGGTGCTCAGCTGCGCTTCGCGGGG
>ERZ761609.813-NODE-813-length-32937-cov-11.454991_pt1 | contig 32937 bp, 34 predicted proteins | sample MGYA00511163_ERZ761609 | MGnify/ENA primary metagenome ERZ761609 (study PRJEB28899, sample SAMN02445070) | bioreactor sludge metagenome | biome: EBPR sludge | place: Australia: Brisbane, Thorneside Wastewater Treatment Plant | collected 2011-12-16 ...
GTCCGTCAGAGCTTCTCCGATACCACCACTCTGCCGGCCCCGGACGAAAGATACCAACATCCGTCTTCCCGTCCCCGTCAAAGTCGAATGGCGCGGCAGTTTGTTCGTACTTGAAGATCGAAACCGCTGCTCCACGACCCACCACCATATACTTTGCTGTAGTGCTGTAGTCGAAAACCAGACTCGTGCCCTGACCTGTAAAAGTACCTCGAACGCTATTTTCGCTCGAGATCGTTCCATTAACCTGACGATTGCCCTTGCCTAATGTAACCGCACCCGCATCGACAATTCCGCCGTTATCCCAGTTGGCACTATGAAACGCATACGTATTATCAGCGAAAACGCGTGTGGAATTATTGTTGCCATACGTGCCTACCCTATCGTCGTTCGTGCTGCCAACAATGCTATTGGCGGCGGAAACTGCTCCGGACGTTCCCGTGATGCCGTTTCCGAATGTTACTGCGCCTTTGTTCTGCCACGAAATGGAAGTAACAACATAGTTTCCGTTCAGCAGGACTTTTATGCCGGAATTGCCGATTCGGTCCTCGATGTTGCTGCCAACCAGACTGTTAAGCTCCGAGACGGCTCCCGTAACTCCGGTTGCTCCGTTCCCGAATGTAACCGCCCCGGCATTTGCAGTTGTTCCGTTATCCCAAAGGTCACTTCGGACGACGTAATTGCCGTTCGGAAGAGCAACGGCGCCGCCCCAGCCGACCTGGTCCATCGCTTTTGTTCCTACGATACTGTTGGAAGTCGTCACCGTGCCAAGCACGGGAGCGCTGCCGTTACACAACGTCACGGCTCCAGCATTCTGAATTCCGTTATTGTCCCAGTAAGGACTGCTGACCACGTAGTTCCCGTTCGCCAACGGCGTTACGCCGCCAAAGCCGAGGCGGTCATCAATGTCCGTTCCCACCATGCTGTTTGCCGAGGAGATCTCGCCCGTGATCCCTGTTTGCCCGTTGCCCCAAGTTATCGCGCCAAATCCCGATGTCGAGGCGACTACGTAGTTTCCGTTTGAAAGCGGCACCACAATATTGGCACCGCGGTACAAGCTGTTCGATATCGAGATCGGCCCCGAGATACCGGTGACACCGCTGCCCCAAATAGCCGCCCCGAGAAACCCTGTGCCGGGAAGGATCGCGTTCGGCAGGCTCACAACGTAGTTTCCATTCGTTAATGGGACGATCGTGGATTGCGAGAAACTGCCGGTACCGGCCCCGATAAGGCTGTTGACAGATGAGACCACACCGGAAATGCCGCCGGGCGGACCAAATGTCGCCGCCCCACGCCGAGTTGCTGTAGCGTCTTGCCAGATCTCGCTTAGAACAACATATCCGCCGTTCGTCAGGGCTTTTACGCCGCGGCTTCCAACAAAGTCTCGTACCGTTCCGCCGACAAGACTGTTGTCGGATGAGACTTGCCCGGTCAGGCCGGTTGTACCATTTACCCAGGTAACTGCTCCCCGTTCACCATTCCAACCGCGGTTTACGAGAACGTAATTCCCATCGGCAAGAGGATAAATACCGTCGAAATCGACACCAACACCCGGCGATCCGATCAGGCTGTTGACATCGGACATGGGACCGACACAAGGTTCTGAAAGGATGCATAATCTCGAGGCCGGTTGGCCATTGGCGAGCCGATTTGTGGAAACAACATAGTTTCCATTTGGAAGGACCGTGACCTTACCGACGAAGTCGACCGTTGAAACTCCAACAACGCTGTTCGAATCGGTCACAAATTCCCCGCCGACGACTGTTCCGCTGCGTTTGCTGACCGCCCCGCGACCGCCGTTCCAAAATATGGCGACCGCAGCGTAATCACCGTTGGGCAGCGCAACCGAATCGCCGACCCGGTCATTTACGTGATCTCCGATGAAGCTGTTCGAAACAGATGCGACGCCTTCAATTCCGGTCGCACCGAGCCCTAATGTGACAGTGCCGACATTCGGAACCACATAAGTCAGGCCACCGATACATATGTTTTGGTTCTGACTTTCCGGGACCGGAAGATCCACATTCGGACTGTTGATCGTAAAATTCCCGGAATGAAGCACCGTAATGCCATTCGACCCAAGATTGTCATTTTGACACTTGCCGGTGATTCTGCTTATCAGCTCGCCATTTCGCGTAAAAACGTAAACCGCGCCCGCATCCGCCACAAAATTTGGGGTCTGGATGTCGAATGTCGGATCAGTAACTACGAAATTGCCGTTCGGCAATGTCCTGATATGGCTGCCGAACGACCCGCTGCCGGCGGGCGGTAAAATGTCGATCGCGGTCGCCGCGAAAGAGTAGACAGTGCGGAAGACCGTCGCTAGGGAGAAGATCGTCGCTAGGGAAATGAAAAGTGTGAATCGGAGGGAGACCAACATTCTGCATTAAACTCCAAATTTGTATTTCAGTGGACTAGCCATAACGGTAACGTAAGTGAACAGATGAATCAAACGGCGTTCTCGTCTATGTCCCCCCGCGTGCGTGGTGATAAAAAAACGGCCCGGTTTGGTTCCGAGCCGTTGCTATAAAATGTGAGTTGCCTTAACTAGTCGACGAACTCGATATCAACTTCATGCGGGATGATGCCGGCGGCGACGCCTTCCTGCAACAGGCGGCGGACGCCTTCCTTGCCGCGGGTCCCGTAATCGAGCGTGAGGTCATTGACCCACATCGCGACGAAACGGTCGGCGAGCTCGGGCGACATATCGCGTGCGAACTGCATCGCGTAGGCGAGCGCGTCCTCGCGGTTTTCCATCGAGTACATGATGCTGCGGTGGAGGTGTTTCGAGACCTGTTTCATCAGGTCGGGGCCGAGGTCGCGGCGGATCGCATTGCCGCCCATCGGCAGCGGCAGACCCGTTTTTTCGAACCACCATTCGCCGAGGTCGAGCACCTTGTCGAGTCCCATCTGCTTGTAAAAAAGCTGGCCTTCGTGGATCAGCAACCCGGCATCAACGTCGCCTTTCTGCACAGCGTCGATTATCTCGTCAAAAGGAACGACGACATGTTCGAAATCGCGGTCGTACAGCCGCAGTGCGAGATAAGCGCTCGTCAGTTCGCCCGGAACGGCGATCTTCATTCGCCCGATCTCGCTTGCGTCGCGCGGTTCTTTTGAAACGACGATCGGGCCATATTTGTCGCCGATGCTCGCACCGTGAGGCAGCAAAGCGTATTTATCCGAAATATAGGCGTAAGCGTGGAACGAGATCGCCGTTACGTCAAAAACGCCGTTCATCGCATCTTCGTTCAGCGTCTGGATGTCCTTCAGCGTGTGTTCGAACTTGAGGCCCTCGGTCTCGAGCTTGTTGGTCGCGAGGCCGTAAAACATGAATGCGTCGTCAGAATCAGGCGAATGTGCGACGGTGATGGTTCTTACTTCAGGGGATGTTTCGGGTTTCGACGTCATATATTACAACTGACAGACAAAGACATTGGTGTCGTAGAAAACTTTTATTCTACCGCTTTCGGCGTGTTTGGCAAACAGGGCTTCGAGCTCTTCGATCATCGGCCCGAAAACCGGGTCATTCTCGTCCGGCATGTACGATGAAGAGAGCAGCCGACCCTTTAGGCCGTCAAAGTCGAACACCTGCTCGTTTGCAAACGTCTGACGCTGAAAATCGGTAAGGAAAAACGCCGCAAGCACTTCTTCGTTCACCTGTTCGTGCCTCACCTCGGCGTAATCGCGGCCGTATTTGAGAAGCAGCTGTTCGTATTCGCGGAGAAAGGCGGTCGTCGTTGTCTGCCGTTCGTTCCATATCAGGGCGACCCGGCCGCCGGGCTTTAAGATCCGCTTGAATTCGCGGCGTGTCGATTCCGGTTCGAACCAATGGAACGCCTGCGCGGCAACGACAAGATCACACGAAGCATCGGGCAGCGTGGTTGCGGCCGACGTGCCGTCGATGTTTTTGAAATTGGTAAACCCGGCCAGAAATTCTTCCGCCGCAGCCCGCATCGCCGCGTTCGGCTCGACGCCATAGACCGTGCATCCGGCCTCGAGGAAAGGCCGTGCCGAAAGCCCGGTCCCCGAGCCGATGTCCGCCACGACCGAAGCCGCGGTCAACCCGAGCCGGTCGCGAAAATACGCCATCATCTCGGCCGGATAGCCGGGGCGATATTTTACATAGTTCGCAACGCGGTTCGAAAACCGCTCGACCGTATTCATCCGTCAATCGCCCGCAACGAAAAAGACCATCTTCCAGACGCCGCCTTTTTTCTCAAACCCGGCGCGGTAATCGATCGAACTGCGGACGTATTCCGCCTTTACCCAGCCCGTCTTTCCGCCGAGCGTCCTGACCTTGTGCCATTCGGCCTTCTCGCCCTTTAACACGGATTCGGTCACCTTTACCACGTTGTACGAAAGGCGCCCGAGCACCTTGCCGTCGGTCGAGGCCTTGTCGCGAAGGTTGACGTTGCTGCCGATTATCGCCGCGTGTTCAAATGCGTCGATCTGATCGGGCCACTTGCTGAACGTATACGGCGCCATGAACATACGTCCGGTCACACCCGCCGGCGGCGAGAACGAACCGCCGTTCTTTATCACCGGGATGAACTCGGCCCAGAAAGCGTCGGCGTCCTTCCAAAATTCGCGAAAATCCTCGACGCCCTCGGTGTCGCCAAAGCTGAACTTGATGTCCTTGTCCATTATGCTGACGACGTAGTCAAGGTCTTTCCGCTCGGCAGCGGCGATCAGCTTGATGCGAAACGCCAGAAACGATTTGTCTTTCGCCGCTTCATCCACCGGCCGCACGAACCGCTCCTGTCCGGCCGCCGTCAAAAATGACGCGGCGATCAAAACGACCGTCGCGATCAGGCTTATCTTCTTATTCATCACTCACCTCTTCGCCGGTCCACGCCGAACGCTTCGAATGCGGGATGTCGAACTGGTCCAATATCCTGAAACACAGATGCTCGACGAGGTCCTCGATCGACTTCGGCCGGTGATAAAAACCCGGACTGGCCGGCAATATCCTAGCACCCGCACGCGAGAGCCTGAGCATGTTCTCAAGATGAATGGCGTTATACGGCGTCTCACGCGGGACGATGACGAGCTTGCGGCCTTCTTTCAGGCATACGTCGGCCGCACGATGGATCAGGTTCGTCCCGGCACCCGATGCGATCGCACCCAGCGTTCCCATCGAACACGGTACGATGATCATTCCTTCCTGCTTGTTCGAACCCGACGAAGGCTTCGCCGCCAGGTTGTCCAGCCGCCAATACCTTATCAGCTTCGACGCCGCGTCGAGCCCGAGCCATTCGTTGATGCGGGCGGGCGTCGGGTCTTTGAGGTTTACGCCCATCTCTACCTGTGCGACGGTGGCGGCCGTGCCCGACATTATCAGGTTTATTGTCTCGACCGCGCCGCTCGCCGCCAGCAGCTGCAGCGTCCGGTAAGCGTAGATGGTGCCGGATGCACCGGTGATGCCAACTGTGATCTCCATATCGATATCAAGATATTAGCCCCTGGGCCGCCGAACGCAAAGACCGCAGCGCCGAGGCCCGCCTGCCTTTTGTGATACGAATCGGGCGGCGGCTTCGCGTTAATGGTCGGAGCGTGATAACACCGGCGGGAATAAACGCCCCCGATCACGCGATCAAAGCAGTGTGAAGGTGAGAAATGAACGAGTTGTCATGCAGAACCTGTATATTCCTGCTCGATCTTGTCAGTAATGACGTGGTCGCGGCGGTCATCATAAGGCTGACGTCCGTATACAAATACGCCGGCATGCTCGTTTAACGATCTTTCATTTTCCTCCTAAGTCCTCTTCTCGGCGGGAACGGTTTCCCGCCTTTTTTCTTTTCGCCAAAGAGGCACTTCCCGCTTCGCTCGTCACTCGCCGCTCAAACCTGTTAATCTATCGGTTCGATGAACATCCGAGACCTGGAAAACATCCTCGCCGCGTTCAAAGCGGGCGAGTTGAACGAGACGGACGCCGCCGAACGCATCAAGCATCTTTCATTCGAAGATATCGGCTATGCCCGCGTCGATCATGGACGGGCTACGCGGCAGGGTTTTCCCGAGGTCATTTTCGGCCTCGGCAAACGGCCCGAGCAGGTAGCAGGCATCTTTGAGAAGATCGTCGAGCGTTCGCCGAACGTCCTCATCACGCGGACGACCGCCGAGGTCTACGGCCTTATCCGCAACATCCACACCGACGCCGAATGGCACGAAGAGGCGCGCGTCATCCGCGTCTTTCGCGACCGCACCGAGCTCGGCAGCGGCGAGATCACCATCTGCACCGCCGGCACGAGCGACATCCCGGTTGCCGAAGAGGCCGCCCTGACCGCCGAGACGATGGGAAACCGCGTCCAGCGCATCTGGGATGCCGGCGTCGCCGGAGTTCACCGCATACTTGCCGAACGCGAGCGGCTCCAGGCCTCACGCGTCGTCATCGTCTGCGCCGGAATGGAAGGCGCGCTGCCCTCGGTCGTCGGCGGCCTCGTCAGCGTTCCGGTCATCGCCGTCCCGACCTCGGTCGGCTACGGAGCTTCGTTCGGCGGCGTCGCCGCACTCCTCGGCATGCTAAATTCCTGCGCGTCAAACGTCACCGTCGTCAACATCGACAACGGCTTTGGCGCCGCCTTCTCCGCCAGCCTGATCAACAGAGGTCAGAATTCAGAAGCCAGAAGTCAGTAGTGCAAATGCAGAGGCGCGCCTAGCGGACGCACAGGCGGAAACCCGACCGGTAGGGAGGGTGTCTCTTAAAGGATGAATGATGAATCCGGAATCTCGAATTCCCCATTCACCATTCATCATTCATCGTTCATCCTTCCCAATTGCTACTCATTGTCTGTTGATCGCTGCATACAATGCGTATAGCCTTTGACGGAAAGCCGACACCCAGGTCCGCACTCCCGATAATGCCGCATCCCGTCAACAAAAAGCTGCTCAAACAGTTCGGCGACCGCATCCGCTCTCTCCGCACCGCTCGCGGCCTGACCCAGGAAAAACTCGCCGAACTCACCTCGTGTCATCGACGACCGTTTTCACGTATGAGGAGTTCAACCAATATGCCATCTTTTTTTCCATACGGCCCGATGGTGCGAGAGTCTTGTCGGAACTGTCTCGTGCCTTCGGGCGAACGTGACAGATCATGTTGTCAGATTCCTTGATAAAAGAGGCATGGTCACCTCGTGCGATCTTTTTCTTAGTATCAAGCCAGAAACGCTTTGCGATCTCCAAATCATCCACAGGCATTGCCCAGAAAAAGACCTTCTCGAGCCGTAACGTACCGAAGCCGTCATATTGAAAGACTACGAAGAAAAAACGCTTCGTCAAGGTTTCGAGCCAATATGATGTCTCCCATTCTTCATCGACAATGTCCATAAATTGAATTTGCTTAAAGGACATGCTCTCTTTGGGAACACCGTTTTTCTTGAGTCGGATCGTTTTCAGCTCGACGTTCGCTTTTTCAAATTCCTCTATACGTTCTTTGCTAACCCCTAGGATTGCCTTGGCCAAAAGAAAATACTTGTGTTTCGAATTCGAGACAGTAACCCCGACTTCCTTGGCGATTTCCGGGATAGACCTTCCATAGAACTGCGAGAACCGTTCGACAACAAACTCTTCGAACGTCTGATTCACTCGATATGCCCCAGCCGACTTCACCGCTAATTCCGACTGAATTTTCAAGCTATCATCGATGATGAAGTTGAGGTATTTCGATTTTAAGGAGAATGCACGTTGCTTCGCAGGATCGGGCGAGTACGGCTGCGACCTCATCGAGCTTGCGGCTGTTGCACCTTTAGTACAAGCCGCGAGGTACAACGTGTCGGCTTCGGAAAGTAAGTGAGCTTGCCCGTTCCTGATCTTGGTAACAATTTTAGACCAGTCATCCCGTATTATTTTAAGGTCTGCTTCGGGGTACTCCCACAACCGACAAATCTTGAAGAGCAAGTCAATGTCCATCTTTGACGAGTCGTGCAAGTAGAAGAGAAGCAACAAAAGTCTGTTCTTTCTCCAAAAACTGCTCGTCTCGAACGTCTTGCTGGCCTCGCTGATGTAGTCAATGATGTTTAGGACCAGACGCTCTTTCGAAGCCAGCTTCGACTTGACCACTTTAAGCGGCGAAGTCTTCAGTTCCACTCCTGCTTTGGCAAAATCTGGCTCGCTTGTGGAGTTCGGACTGTATTTGAAATAAAGTTCCTCAACGAGTTGTCCCAATCTTCCTTTTCCTTTGAATCGTCCTTTTTTGGTGACTCCGGTAAGTTCACGAAGCGTTTTCCCAACAAGTCTTCGCGCGTATTCTTCAATAGAGTTCGGATCGGAATCGTTGAAGGGCCTCATACTCCTCTTTTTTTCTTAAGAGTTGCGAGAACGCGTCGCTCAAGAGCAATCCCAAGTTGTTCGACGATTCCAACAACAAGAGCATTTCCCATAAAAAACGCCCGTCGGATATCTGAGACACCCGCAGTGTGGTCGTCAGGAAACATGTTCAGGCGTTCAAGTTCGATTGGGGTAAGCCGGCGGTATCGTCCATCCGCCGTTTGAATCACATGCTTGAAGCGAGATGGGGTAGCGCCGCCTTCGCCCGTAATGATTGTTCGAGACGGTCTGTCGAGGGGGTCAGGAAACGGAAGCGGACCCTCGGTGTAGTGGTATTCGAAACCGGAAGCCTTGTTAGAGCGTTTCTCGTTCTTAGCTCCCTTGAGATACTTCCACCTGTCGACCGACTCGTCAGCAAGATAGTATTCAATTGGCACACTCCCGTTCTTCAGGATGATGTCACCCAATTTTGTCGATTCGCCTTGGTAATTTGGTCGCGTCTTTGAAGTCGAGACCATTCGGGAGATCATGACGCCAGAGTTCTCGAATGGTGACGGTCGATCGATCGCTTCAAAGTAGTCGGCATCACTGAACAGTGCCATTTGAGAAGGGGCGTGAACTTTATTGAAATACTCTGAGATCTCATCGATCTCACCTTGGAGTACAAATCCTTCTGTGTGCGAGTCGGGTTGGATCGGAAAGGTCTGGGCGAACAGGCCCTTTGTTAGTGTCCATTCCGGGACATTCGTTGTAGCGGCGATATCTCGATAAATAGACGTTGATTCGTGGTAAGCGAGGATAAAGATCCGGCGACGTTTTTGCGGCATTCCATAGTCCGCTGCATTGATAACGCGCCACTCGACGGCATACCCGAGATCGGACAAAGACGCAAGCATGATCGCGAAGTCGCGCCCACGTTGTTTGGCGGGCGATTTCAAAAGCCGATCTACGTTCTCCAGCATCAAGTACTTCGGCTTCTTGGCCTCGACTATTCGGTATATTTCCCACCACAAGACACCCTTCTTTCCGACAAGTCCCTTTGCATGATTCAGAGTCTTAGCGACCGAATAGTCTTGGCAAGGAAATCCGCCGACCAAAAGGTCATGATCCGGGATCTCAGATGCAGGAATCTTAGAAATGTCTTCGTTGTGATGACCTTTATCTCCGAAATTCTTGACGTAAATATCCGAGGCATGTTGAACTTTCGTGGACGGCTCCCATTGATTGCTCCAGATGACATCATAGCGTTCGGACGCACGCTCAAGGCCAAGGCGGAATCCCCCAACACCAGCAAACAGTTCAATTACTTTGATCTTGTCGTTCATTACTTCGCTGCGTGGAGCGTCTTATCGATCCGGGTGATAAAGGCTGCGAAACCTACGCCGATCGCGGAGCAAAATGCTCGGAGTTCGACAATGTCGAGGCGGCGTTCGCCGCGTTCGACCTTGCTGACAAAACTCTGCGTTTGGCCTAAGCGTTGAGCCACGTCGATTTGGGTCAAACCCTTTTCCTCACGGGCGTTTCGGAGCTGTTCGAGGAACAGGGAGTACTCCTTGGAGTAAATTGATTTTTCCATCGGTGATTGTGTTCTAACGGCAAGGTATAGTCCGATTTCGAATAGTCCAAAACAGACTATTTCTGTCGGGCTCGAGAGTTGTCTTGTGGATCAGGAGATCGTCTTGATGATGCGGGCAATAGACGCCGCGTAACGCTTCTTAAGGTCACATTCCCAGATGGTAATGACCTTCCAACCTGCTCGTTTCAGATCGGCTTTCTTTCGCGCGTCACGGGCGACATTGCGGTCGAATTTGGCTTTCCAGAATTCGGTGTTGTTATTTGGCAGCGGGTAATCGCATTTCGGGCAGCGATGCCAGAAGCAGCCGTGGACGAAGATGGCGATCTTCTTGCTTACGTAGGCGATGTCCGGTCGGCCCGGCGCATTCTTGTAATGGAGCCGATACCCTCGATGACCGGCGGACCATAGTGCTTTGCGAAGCTTTAGCTCCGGCCCGGTGTTGCGGCCGCGATTCGCGCTCATCACCCGCGAGGTGGCCTCGCTTTTCGGCACCGGCGATCGCTTGTCGCGGACGTACATCATTCAAATCATAGATGACCGAAGGAAATTGGGAAACAAGGCGGCTGACGTAATTGCTCCGGTCGCTAGCGTTCGAGGTTGTGCGAGGCGGTTGTCAGGGCTCGGGGACGGCGGCGGATCTTGAAATACTCGATGTCTTTGAGGTCGAGGATAAGGACGCCTTCGGCATCGATCTCGACGCGGGGAAAGCGGACGGTGCCTTCGATCTTGATCCCGTGCCGGCGGCAAAACCGGTAGGCGCGGATGCGTCGGCCGCCGTAGCTGCCGCGGATGCGTGCGGGAAACCCGTCGGTTTGGGTGACGCGTGCGGGCATGAGCCCGATGACGTGCGTTTCGCTGTCGTACATCACGAGGACGCTTTCTGGCGCTCCCAACGCCTCGTGGGTGAACCGGCTGAGCATTATGTCGCCGTCGCGGTTGAGCGTCGCGTAAAGCTTGCACCAGCGGCCGAGCCGGTCGTCATTCGGAAAGATCTCCCATTTTCGACGGATGTGCTTTTTTGTTGTCGTCATCATACGTTCGTAGTATCATATAAAACGAATGATGTGTCAAGAGTGAAATCTTGTCTCGCCTGAGATTTTCGCTCGTGGCTGGTTACTGGCTGTTTGTATGCTGTTCGTCTTGCGGCTCGTCGCCGTGAAAGTTAAAATGTTCGTTTTATTGGTTCGTTTATTTGCATGGTCGCCGTTCTGGCCCGGACGATCGCCGTCTCGCTGGTTTGGCCGCAACATCAGCGTCGAGCGATGCTGCCATCCGCCGCGCTATCAGCCGCCGTCGGCCAGTGCCCGCTGCGACCGCCCGAATACGCCCGACCATAGTTTCCGACACACCGACCACGCCCGACGACGTGCCGACCATCGGAGACAAACCGTAAAATTCCCTTATTTTATGCGGGTTACAGGCCGTCAACGGCCTATGGATGGATCAGTACGTATAGCCGGTCGGCCCATTCTGAACGTGCATTCTTGAGTATCTCGTACTGCACTAGTGCGAGGTCTTTGTTGCCTTGTTTGATGTACGCTCGTCCGAGGTTGAACCGCGCTCCGTCATGATCGGGGTCGTACCCGACGGCGGTCGTAAACGCAGCGAGACCTTCGTCGGGCTTGCCGAGCTCAAGGTAAGCCTCGCCTAGCGCATTGTACGTTTTGGCGTCCGGTTTATAGGTCTTTAGCTGCTCAAATGCGGCGACGGCATCGGCCCATTTCTTCAGCTTCAAATAAGCCTCACCGAGCTTTTCCATCGCATTGGCGTGATCGGGCTTCAAGGCGATCGCCCGCCGATATGCAAGTGCCTCTTCATCGGTGCGGTTTAGCTTGTTCAAACCCAGCCCGAGGGCATATTGGGTCTCGGCACTATCGTCGTCGAGCCTTATCGCCTGCCGATATGCATCGACCGATTCTTTATACTGACCGAGGGCATAGCTCGACGCGCCGATGTTCACATGCGTTGCCGACCAATCGGGCCGCAGTTTCGCCGCCTGCTTCGATGCTTTCAACGCTTCGGCGTGACGGCCGAGCACACCGTAGCAAAATCCGGCCTGATACCACGCTTCTGTGTAGTTCGGATCTAGTTCGGCGGCACGCTCAAAATAGGGTAAAGCCCTTTCAAAATCGTCACGCGAAAGTTGTGCAACTCCTTGTGAATACGCACGTTCGGCCGCCGCACGCTTATTCTTCAGCGATTCGGCCGATAGGTTCGATACCGTCTGCAATGCACCGATGCGCATCTGCATGATCCGTTCCGCCGGAACCGCGAAATTTAGGCTCTGGCCCTCGGCGGCCTGAAGTGTCGCAACGCCAATGACTTGGCCGTACATGTTAACCACCGGCGAACCGCTTGACCCCGGCGATATCGGCGCGGTTATCTGAATGACCTTGCCATAACCGGGGATCTCGCGAACGGCAGAGACGATGCCGTTCGAGATCGATGCCTCGAGACCGAAGGGGTTGCCGACGACGACGATCGATTCGCCTTCGCGCGGAACCGTCCGCTCGATCGGCAGCGGGACCGCAACTCCCCGCGGCACTTCGACTTGCAGGAGCGCGAGATCGCCTTCGCCGTCGATCGCAAGCACACCGCGAACCACAAACCTCTTTCCGTCCTGCAGATGCACCTCGACACGCGCCGATCTCTCGATGACATGGCGATTTGTTACGATGCGTTCCGACCCAATGAAAAAGCCGCTCCCGCGTGATATCAGATTGCCGCGAGCGTCAAAACTCTCGATCGCGACCGATGAAGGTTTGATCCGGCGAACCAGGTCAGGCAAGGTGTCTTGCGCTAAAGCCGCGGACGCCGTTGAGAAAATGGCGAAAAGGAAAAGCAGTGCTCTTGGCTTAGAAAAGCGCATACGGTCGATCGCGTTGAACAACCGAATTATATGCTCTTTAATGTGCCGTAACAAACTAATTCGTGCGGCCTAGTCCTCACGCGGACTATTGAACAACACCGTTGCCGTCAAGGGCCGTGTACACATCGGTCGAATAAAGGCCCAGCCATCTATCGGAGCTAGGCGTCATGAAGATCTCGCCATAGACCCTGTCATTGAATTGCTCAAGGTCGCGAACCTCGCTTCTGTTCAGCAATGAGTAGATCTGTGTCCGATACAGAAAATCATTCCGCGTGGTATCGAGCGAGATAAATCGGCCCAGCTTCTCAAATAAACCCGCAAGCTCGCCTTCGGTCCTGCCTGAGTTTCGGTTCTGTCGACGTATGAATGCCTTGCTTGCTGCATCTAGCCCGTTCTCTTTGATGTAGATCGCCGATACCTTTTGCCAATCCGAGAGATCTATCTGCGGCTCGAAGCGGGCAAAATTATCGTAAACACGGAGCAGCGAGATCTCGTCGACGACCGCCATTTTGGTCGCTGCTATCGGTGCAGCGCTTAACGCATCGGTTCCGCCGCCTGTTTCCTTCAATGAGATCTCGGCGAGCTTCAACGCGTTGTTGCGCCGCTCCTTTATCTTGTCAAAGCTCAGTTTTCGATATCGCAATAATGCCCGATGCCGGTCAGCCGCTGGGTGTCCGTCGATAGATCGGTTTACGGCAGCGGCCTGTTTCAAGTAGATCAGGAACGCGTTCGGACCATAAAGTCCTGGCAGTGCATCGATGATCATTCCGTGTTCATCGAGAACGTAATGGATCGAATTACCGGTGATCGTTCGTTCGATCTTGCGTCCATCACCAAAATCGATCGTGATCCGCGGTGCGGGCCGGACCGACCGCCAATGGAGAACGTAGTTTTCGCGAAGGTACGCTGCCAGTTCCTTGTTTGCATAAAGGATCGAGCGAAAAAGACGGCTGTTCGCGCAAGAATACTCTTCGTTGAGGTTGCCAAGCAGCCGCAGCGAGAGGATCGGACGGTTTCGATCGTCAGCGACATTCTTCGCCTCTTCTAGGTCTGTGTACCAATAAAGTCCTGATGCATAGGCGTCCTTTTGCATTGCTACGCTGTCGATCGCCGAGGCTAAACGCTGCCAGTTGCCGCTCTTATCTCCAGTCGCCGAAAAACGCTCAATGTCCAATGAATGCACTGCAATAATCGCGTCCAGGCCCTTCTGACCCATCCCTCGCAGTTCGGCGATCGCAGTCCGCGAGGCTTCAGCATCGTCAGAGACGGCTGCCCGCGCCAGTTCCTCTTTAGTGACTCCGTTGGCCATCGTGTGAGCCGCATAAATAGCAAGCATGACCGCGGCTCCGATAAATCGTTTTAATAACATAAGCTTACTCCAGCATCTGCGATCTCAAAACGTTATTCGTTTGACAACTCGCAGAGGTGAATGGTTGCTTTGCGAGCGGGCGTTAGTTAGTGCTATAACGATTTCATCATGACAAGAAAGATCGCGCTCGCCGCAGACCATGCCGGATTCGAAGAGAAGGAACGAATCAAACACACGCTCGACAAGCTCGGTATCGCTTTCGACGACATGGGTACTGATTCACCTGAATCTGTCGATTATCCCGATTACGCGCGCCGCGTCGCTGAGGCCGTTGGTGACGGCAGATATGAACAGGGGCTGTTGTTTTGCGGATCGGGCACAGGAATGGCGATTTCTGCAAATAAGGTCAAAGGTGTTCGAGCCGCTGTCGCGTGGAATCCGGAGATCGCACGACTTGCTCGCGAACACAACAACGCAAACGTGCTTGCCCTGCCTGCAAGATTCACTACGGAAGAAGAAGCGGCCGAGATCGTAACAGCATGGTTCGAGGCCGAATTTGAGGGCGGCCGTCACAAACGACGTGTCGAGAAGATCAAGGATATCGAGCATTCTTCGGGTCAAAATGCCAAAGCATGATCTATAGGATTTACATTCCGGCCTTTCCGTTAAATCAGTTCGTCGACGCATTCGTCTATTTCGAGCGCGTGGAACATGAACATGCCGTCGACCGATTTCTTCCGAACGGTGATACCGAGATCCTGATCGATTTTCACGACACGCCGCAGTTCATATACGACAACGATACGTTGAAAGAGATACAGGCCTGCAATCATGTTTGGACTTCAGGGTTGCGTACCGAACCAATAACCATACCGTCGGGCAATGGTGCCGCCATGATGGTCATCGCGTTCAAAAAAGGTATGGCTGCTCCATTTTTTCCATTCCCAATGCAGGAGATCACCGATAGCGTCGTTGACGCCGATCTTGTCTGGGGGAACGATTTTGTCCATCTTCGCGAGGGCTTGCTTGAAACGGACGACATCGATCGGAGATTTCGAATGGTCGAAGAATTCCTGCTTCTGAGCTATGGCTCGCGGTTGGAGATAGATCCGTGCGTCGCATTCGCCGTACGCGAGATCGTCAACCGCCCGGATGCGACAAACATTCGGAAGATGAACGATCAGATCGGTTATTCACACAAACACTTTATCGAGCTTTTTCGCCGATCGATCGGAGTAACCCCAAAGGCATATCTCAAGATCATGCGCTTTCAAAAAGCGATCCGGACGATCGACGCGGCCGTTTCGATGGACTGGAGCCAGATCGCCCAGGAATGCGGGTTTTATGACCAGGCGCATTTCATAAACGACTTCAAACATTTTTCGGGCTTTACGCCAGAACAGTATTCTGCGATCCATTCAAACTACCAGAATTACATTCCCGTCGGTTAGGTAAATTTTTTCCAATACGATCTTTGGGTATGGCATTATTCTCATTTTCCTATGGAGAATATTCAGATCAATCACATCGCCGTATTCGTTTGTGCAGTGATGAGCCTCATCATCGGCGCCGTTTGGTGGTCGCCGCTTCTATTTGCAAAATCGTGGCAACAGGAGAACGGACTTTCTGACGAACAGCTTGCTAAGGCAAATCCGGTCAAGAACTTCGGCCTCTCGTTCGTGCTCGCCTGGATAATGTCGTACAACCTTGCGTTTTTTCTGGGTACGCCTGATACGACCTGGCAGTGGGGTTTGGCCGCAGGCCTGCTTACAGGAGTCGGGTGGGTGGCGGCGATGTTTATCGTGATCGCGTTGTTTGAAATGCGTTCGGTCAAGTACATCGCGATAAACGTCGGTTATATCATCGTCTACTTTGCGTTCATCGGTCTTATTTTAGGTATTTGGAGATAAAATATGGCTCAAAAAACTTCGGGCGAATTTGAGAAAGAATTCATCGACGGCCTGGCCAAAACGACCGGGCGGGATCTTGATTCCTGGTTAAAGACGTTAGATTCATTCGCCAGCAAAAAGCGAAACGAGGTCATCGCGTGGCTAAAGACAGAGCATGGCTTTGGCCATATGAACGCCTCGCTTCTCGCCGGGGTTCACGCAAACGGCGGAAAGCCCGTGTATGCCAGCACCGACGACCTTCTCGAGAATCAGTTTGTGAAAGCGGCGGATATGCGGGAGTTGTACGATGACTTTGTTGTGTTTATCAAGCGGAATTTTCCTGACGCGAGTATCCTGCCGAAAAAAACATACGTTTCGATCCTGGTAAATCGAGAGTTCGCAGCGGTAAACATAAAGCCAAAAGAACTCAGGGTCGGGCTGGATCTTGGTGACCGCCCGTTCGATCAAAAGATCGAGAAAGCAAAGCTCTCGGGGCCGATGCCACGGATTTCGCACATGTTCGTGCTAACCGATGCAAAACAGCTGGATTCGGAAATCGTTGAATTGTTGAAAACATCGCACGATAGATGCCACTAAGCGACGGCCTTGCGAAGAAATTCAACCAATGGAGCCGCTGTTTCGAAGCTTGAAGCGAGCTTTTTAGGATAATCGGGAGCGACGGCATCTTTCTCAGTAAAATTCTCACTTACTGTGAAGGACTTTAGTTTGAGAAATTCGATCGCGGGGTGATTTGCGTCAAAGCCCTTAGGTGGCCGCGAGAGTCGTTCCCCGTCGAGTTCACCGAAACGTTTGCTAAACGCCTTACCGCTGACGATCCGGTTAAACTCGTCACCATTCGCCGCAATGTAAGAGCGGATCCTTTGCAGTTCAGCTCCGTCTGGCATGTGTTTGCCGGCTGCAGCAAAGAACATCCCGGGCTGAATATGGAAGTAATATCCGGGCAGCATGTTCTTTTTGCCGCCGGGTGTGATGAATGCTCCGAGGTTAGTTTTATATGGGCTCTTGTCGGTTGAGAACCTGACATCACGATAGATCCGAAAAACGCAAGATTTCGGATCGATACCGGCAACACTTGAGTCGAACTTCGATATCCGGTCGATCAGATCGCCGGTAATAGCGATAATGTTGTCGTTTGCCCGGACAAACATATCTTTGTGTTCATTGAACCATTGGCGCTCGTTATTCTTCTCGAGCATTTTGAGAAATTTGATCGTTTCTTTCGACAACATAATCTGCGTATATTAGCACAGCAGGATTTAAGGCGATCATGACAAATTTGACAATTTCTAGAGACTTTTTCGCAGTTTTTTTCGTACTGGTCGTTGCTCTGGCAGCGAACACCATCGATGCGCAGGCACAGCCGGGTTCGGAGATCGAATATCGGTCTTATCTGGCGCATATCGCGGCAGCATCGAACGCGCTTCGCGTCAACGAAACTGGGGAGGCCAAACGCTGGATCGATGGCGCACCAGTCAGATATCGCGGTTGGGAATGGTCGTATTTAAGTTCGCTGGCAAATCAGCACACAATGTCGAGGACCATTCACGATGCGCCGGTAACTGCTATAGCGGTCAGTCAAGACGGAAAGTTCCTGGCTTCCGCATCCGCAGATCGAACGGTGAAAGTAACGAACGTAGAAAGCGGTGACGAGATATTCAAGTTCAGCGACCCTAAACTGATTCCCCAGTCGGTCTCCTTTAGCTCTGACGGTCGAAGGTTTCTCGCAGCATTTTCGCGTCATACGGTCATTGTCTGGGACCTTGCAAAAAAGAGCGAAGTGAGCCGACTCCAGGGCCAGGGCAAAGGGATCACGGCCGCTGTGTTCAGTCCGAATGACGAGCTGATCGCTTCGTGTTCATGGAATGTGTCGCAGCAACGCGGTGTCTGGGGCATCGTTGAGATCTGGAACGCCGCGACAGGCGAACCGACCAAGCAACTCGAATACGGCATCAAGCCGCTTGTTGGTATTGCCTTTAGTCCGGATGGTAAGCAGTTAGCGGTCGCTTCATGGGAAGTAGATAAGATCGCGGCCGTTTGGGATACATCGAACTGGTCGGGCCCACGCGTAATGGAGACAGAGGGAGACGAAGTTTACAAGGCCGGACAAAGTATAGCTTTCAGCCCCGATAGCAGGACGCTCGCCGTTGGGGGAAAGGACAATGCAATCCGCATCTGGGACTCAGCAAACGGCAAAATGATCAAAAAGCTTGGCGGGCCTGGACGCGGTCACGCTAAGTGGGTCAACGGTGTGGCATTCACGCCCGACGGACGCGATCTTGTTTCAGCCTCAACAGATCAGACTTTGAAGGTTTGGGACGTCGCTTCCGGCACAGAGCTTATGTCATTTCGCGGCCACATAAAGGGTATCAACGCAGTCGCTGTAAGCCCTGATGGACGAAACCTGTTTAGCGCATCCGGTGACACGACGATAAAGGCTTGGACGTTCTCTCCAACCGATGTAAACGCTCGGCTGTGGAAGCACGACGGTTCGGTATACGGCTTTGCGGTCAGTCCGGACGGAAAAACAGCTGCTACGGCCGCATGGCAAGGAAAACTTAGGCTTTGGGATATCGCATCCGGTAACGAGATCGCCGTCTGGCAAGCTCACGGCCAATCAGCAAATGCCGTGGCGTTCAGTCCTGACGGAAAAAGACTTGCTAGCGTTGGAAATGACAACAGGATCAAACTTTGGGATATCGCTTCCAGAAAGGAATTACGCACATTTGAAGAAGCAAAAGGCAATCAGTTGATCTCGGTCGGCTTTAGCCGCGATGGCAAAAATGTCCTCGCGACGTCATCGATGGAGAGTGCAAAGATCTGGGATACTGATACCGGTAAACTTGTTCGCAACATTGACCACAAGAATGGAGTGACCTTCATTGCTCTGTCAGCCGACGGAAGAACGATCGCAACCGGAGGCACCGATGGCAAGATAGAGCTTTGGGAAATGAATTCGGGTAGAAATGTTGGAACGATCCATTCCGGCACAAGCCGCGTCCTTTCTATCGCTTTCAGCTTGGATGGTAAGCTATTAGCCGCAGCCAGCGGTCGAACTGTCGGACTATATGACGTAAATACACAGAAGGCGATCTTTAAGGTAGGCCATGATGAAGGTGTGTACGGTGTCTCATTCAGCCCGGATGGCCGCCGGCTCGCATCAGCTTCATCCGATCAGACCGTGAAATTATGGGATACAGTAACCGGAGAAGCCGTTCTGACGATGCCGTTTGACGAATCGATCTACGGCGTTCACTTTAGCCCGGACGGGAAGCGTATATTCGTCCTGCCGATCGGGAACGACGTTCGCGTATTCGGATCACGGGATGGACAAAAATAACGCTCGCATTAGCCGTAGATTGCAGCCGCCCTGGCGTTCATTTCCTCCGGCGATACGTCTTCGACACGTGTCGCGAAAGCCCATATGTGTCCGAACGGGTCGCGAAATTGTCCCGACCGATCGCCGTAGAACTGGTTCTCGATCGGACGAAGCACCTCCAACCCCTCAGCAACAGCCCTTTCCGCAAATCTGTCGACGTCCTCTAGGTAGATCATAAGTTGTACCGGCGTCCCCCCGATTGTTTGCGGACTTAGTGCATTCATGTCAGGAAACTCATCCGCCATCATGACGACCGCATTACCGATCTTCAACTCCGCGTGGCCGACCATTCCTGGTTGACCGATACGAAACAATTCAACCGCTCCGAACGCCCGTTTGTAGAATTCGATCGCTGCCTCGGCGTTCCTGCAAATTAGATATGGAGTGACGCCTTCATAACCCTGTGGGATCGGACTAATGGTGCTTGTCATGTTTTTCCCTCCTCAAGATCGGAATTGCACAAATCTATTCCCCATCAATTCGATTGTCAATCGGTTTCGAGGCAGTTTGAAATGGCCCTGTCGGAAGCGTAGTATTCAAGGATCGAGTAATTATTGCGGCATCGGCATTTTGAACGCTGCTATTTAATAATATGAGTTCTTTCCCGGAAATACCTCTTGAAGCATGGCGTCCGACCAAAAACACGATCCATTTGTATTTTCAGATAGTCGGCAAGATACGGCTTGCAATGCATCCCAGAATGAATCATTGGTGGCACGTTCCGTTGTATGTCACACCCCGAGGGATCTCGACAAGAACGATTCCATACAATGATGGTAATTTTGAGATCGAGTTCGATCTTATTGATCACAGAATTTTGATAAGTACATCAGGCGGCGGTCGTGAGGACTTTTCACTTTTCGATGGGCTTACGGTCGCTGATTTCTACAGCAGTATTTTCGCGAATCTGAAGAAGCTCGGCATCGACGTGTCGATAAAGCCCTTACCATATGAAGCGCCGTCGACGACCCCGTTTCCGGACGATACTGAAAATAGATCCTATGACAAGGAGTATGTTGGGCGGTTTCACAAAACAATGGTCGCGGTCGACCAGGTCCTAAATGAGTTCCGAGGAAGGTTTCTCGGTAAGTCAACTCCGGTACACATGTTTTGGCATAGCTTCGACCTGGCTCTAACGCGATTTTCCGGCAAACGAGTTGCGGTGCGCCAGGGTGCGAATCGGGTCGAACGCGAAGCTTATTCGCATGAGGTCATTAGCTTCGGCTTCTGGTTTGGCGATGATAAAGTTCCGGCACCTGCGTTTTATTCGTACACCGCGCCCGAGCCGGAGGGTTTGGCCGATGAACCGTTGTCCCCGTCCGAGGCCCGATGGAATGAATCGAACGGCGCCCATCTTGCGTTGTTGATGTACGAAGACGTTCGGTCGGTCGCTGATCCGAACACGGCCATTCTCGGGTTCCTCGAGTCTGCGTATCAAGCCGGTGCTAAACGCGCCGGATGGGACACTGAACACTTCATGCTCGCTCCACTCTAAACATGATAGACCTGCGAAGCGATACGGTCACTCGGCCAACAGCGGCGATGCGTGCAGCAATGGCATCTGCCGAGGTCGGTGACGACGTTTATGGTGAGGATCCGACGGTTAACAGACTGCAGGACCGCGCGGCCGAGATGTTCGAGAAGGAATCCGCCCTGTTCGTGCCAACAGGTTCGATGGGTAACCAGATCGCCGTAAAACTTCACACGCAGCCAGGGCAGGAGGTCATAATCGAGGAACGCGGCCACATCTTCAATTATGAGATGGGCACTCCCGCGCTCGCATCCGGTGTGACGATCCGCCCGGTAAAAAGCTCTGACGGTACAGGGCATCTCACATGGGACGAAATAGCCGCCGTCCTGCACATCGATCAGCCGTATTATGCCTGCCCAACCGGGCTTATCTGTCTCGAAAACACCCACAATTTCGCCGGTGGAAGTGTGATGACGGGTGAGCATTGCGCCGATATCTGCGAACGTGCCCATGAGGTCGGGCTGCCGGTTCATATGGATGGCGCGCGTATTTTCAATGCGGCTGTAGCCGCCGAGACTCGCGTCGCAGATTTGACACGGCATTGTGATTCGGTTCAGTTTTGTTTGTCCAAGGGCCTTGGGGCCCCAGTTGGGTCGATCCTCGTCGGTTCGAAGGAGTTTATTACCGAAGCTCGTGTTTGGCGCAAAAGATTCGGTGGTGGGATGCGCCAAGCTGGAATTCTGGCTGCGGCTGGGTTGATAGCTCTCGAGGAATCTCCCGAGCGGCTTTATGAGGATCACGCGAACGCGAAGCGCCTTGCCTCAGCATTAGACGGATTTCCCGGAGTCGAGATCGACGAGGGGCGAGTTGTCACAAATATCGTCATCTTCAGCATCAGAGAATCTGGAATGACATCGGCCGAAGTGTGCTCGGAATTGAGATCGCACGGAGTTTTGGCCATCGGATTCGGGTCTGATATCCGAATGGTCACTCATGTGGACATTTCCGCTTCGGACATAGAAAAAACTATTCGAGCGCTTTCCGCCATTTTCGGGTAAAATCGGTTCTGTTAGTTTTTTTGATTGACCAACTATGGATATCGAGACACTCCGCGAAATCTGTCTCTCCTTTCCTCATGCCACCGAGGACGTAAAGTGGGGCAAGGACCTTTGTTTCTGTATTGGTCAGAAGCTCTTTTGTGTCTGCGGGTTGGACGCCGGCGATGGATGGCAGTTTTCATTCAAGTGCACGCCTGAGAAATTTGCCGAACTTGTCGAGATCGAGGGGATCATTCCGGCTCCTTATGTTGCCCGATATCACTGGGTCGCGGTTCAGGACCCCAACGTCCTCGACAGCGACGATATTGAGGACTTGATCACAAAATCATACATGCTGGTCCTGGAAAATCTTCCTCAGGAAACCCGAAACTCACTTGGGAAATGACCGGGCCTTTTGTCCGGCGACTTAACATCAAATTCAAATGGGCCGATCATAAAAGGTTCTTCACTTCAAGAATTGAAAAGAACTATCGATATGCGATTCATCTGTCTGATGGTCTGCCTTTCCATTTTTGCCGCATGGACTTTCCCGCAGAACCGCTCATCGTTTACCATTGAGGGCCATCGCGGTGCACGCGGTTATTCGCCGGAAAATACGATCCCGTCCTTTATTCTGGCCATCGATCAAGGAGCGGACACGCTTGAGTTGGATGTCGTCGTTACCAGAGACAATAAGCTGTTGGTCTCACACGAGCCTTGGTTCTCATCTGTGATCTCGCTTGACCCGAATGGCCAGAGGATCCCTAAGGAAAAAGAGCGAGAGCATAACATCTTCAAGATGACCTATTCCGAAACAACGAGATATGATGTGGGCCGAATTGGCAATGCCGGTTTTCCTGAGCAGAGACCAGTGAAGATCGCAAAGCCGCTTCTAACGGATGTTTTTAAGTCTGTCGAGAAATACACGAGTTCAAAGAAGCTTCCGGTGGTGAGGTACAACATTGAAATAAAGTCTCACTCCCAAGGCGACGATTCGTTCCATCCGGTGCCATCGGTATTTGCAAAACTATTGCTAGAAGATGTTTCAAAATTCAAACTGCAAGACCGGGTCATTATCCAGTCGTTTGACGTTCGGCCGCTCCAGGAAATAAAACGCACGAACGGCAATATTCCGCTCGCTCTGCTGGTCAACAACCCTGAAGGTGTCGGCGCAAATCTTGCGAAGCTCGGATTTATTCCAGACACATACAGTCCACACTTCTCGCTCGTGGACGCGGCTCTCGTAAAGTATTGCCGAGAGAATGGAATGAAGATCGTGCCCTGGACGGTAAATGACGTGGCGGATCTCGAAAGAATGAGGACGTTTGATCTGGACGGCATCATTACGGATTACCCTGACCGAGCCGTCAAGGTATTTCGGAAATAGCTCACATACAATGACATTCGGCTTTTTTTCGGTAGAATTATCTCGATGATAATTGCTATCGATGGGCCGTCGGGCGCCGGAAAATCAACGTTGGGTAAAATGCTCGCAAATGAACTTGGCCTGCTTTACCTCGACACCGGTGCAATGTATCGGGCTGTTGCATTCGCCGCGACCCGGCAGAATGTCGATCTTAACGACGTTGCTCGATTAGCGGATATCGCTGAAGCGTCGAAGATCGAACTTGTCGGCAGTCCCGACGCAATGCGCGTTTTCCTTGACGGACAAGACGTGACATCCGAGATCCGAACCCTTCAAGCCGCTCAAGCCGCCTCGGTCGTTTCGACGGTATCCGAAGTGCGACGGGTAATGGTCGAACATCAGCGCGAGATCGGGCGGTCTGCTCAAAACGGCTGTGTGCTTGAGGGCCGCGATATTGGCAGTGTCGTGTTTCCTAACGCCGACCTTAAGTTCTTTCTTACCGCAAAGCCCGACGCCCGCGCAATGCGGCGATTCGAAGAGGATCGGGCAAAAGGCGGATCTTCAACATTCGACCAAACCCTTAACGAGATCAACCAACGCGACGAACGTGACGTTTCTCGCGACGATTCGCCGCTGACCATCGCTGCTGATGCCATTGTGATCGACACAAGCGAATTGGATCTGACCGAAGTTTTTGAACAAATGATGGGCAAGATCCGTGAAACCATGAGTGCGAAGGCTTAGGTACACTTTCAGACGCGAGGCCAACCTCTTGGCGGCGATTCATTTCGGGATGATCGCTGTTGGTATTCTATTTGCGATAACCTATACCGTTCTCGAATTGTTTGACTAAGCTTTCGTCAATCGGTAACATTTCGTTTTGCTGTTTGTTATGCTCCCGTAGCTCAGTCGGATAGAGCAACAGCCTTCTAAGCTGTGGGTCGCACGTTCGAGTCGTGCCGGGGGCAAGATCGATCGCCATTCAAATTGTGTGGGTCCCGACGTCATTTGCAGCCTCTCGTGTCATCTTTCACGTCGGTTATGGCGGCTATAGTTCAGGGGTTAGAACGCCAGATTGTGGTTCTGGATGTCGTGGGTTCGATTCCCACTAGCCGCCCCATTTCATTTTCTTGCCGGCAGATCACAAAAAGGTCTTGGCTTACGTCAAAGGGCTTCCCTATAATCTAAGGGAGGCCCTTGTTCGTTTCTTATACCTTGGGCGCTCTTACGTTGCAAACGTTTATGAAAATCCCAACCGGCCTTTTTCTTATCGGCGTATTTTTGACTTTGTTGCCGAACGCGTTTGGGCAAAAGGATCAGGAACGGTTCGTTAAGAACGAGCTCTTGGTCAAATTTGAGTCTGGAAGCTCGCTTGCTGCGGCCGAGGCGTTGCATGCCCGTCTCGGGTCGCGTGTGGTCGAACAGCTCGGCGAAAGCGGTTGGCAGCGTGTAACAATTCGCGACGGTCTCGATCTGATGGAAGCGATCGCCCGATATCAGCGTTCAGACCCGTCTGTCCAGGCTCAACCAAACTTTTATTATCGGCTTCTTGCTACACCGAACGACCCACAGTATTCAAATCCGGGACTTTACGGGCTCTCGCGGATATCTGCGCCGTCTGCATGGGATATTGCAACAGGCAGTTCATCTGTGGTCGTTGCCAACATCGATACAGGAATGCGGCTGACGCACGAGGACCTCGTTTCGAACTTATGGACGAATCCCGACGAGGTCGCCGGTAATGGTGTCGACGACGATAACAACGGATTTGTTGACGATATGAACGGTTGGGACTTTCGGTTTAACGACAACGATCCGTCCGATCAGCACGGACATGGAACGCATACCGGTGGGACGATCGGAGCGGCGGGCAACAATGGCGTCGGTATCGTCGGCGTGAATTGGAACGTCCGTTTGATGGTCATCAAGATATACAATGCAGCCGGAAATGATACGACGTCCGCTATGCTGATCAACGCTTACAATTACGTGCGAATGATGAAGCTTCGCGGTGTCAATATCCGTGTCTCGAACAATTCTTACGGCGGATGCCAAGAGGCCTGCGGGTACGACCAGGCGACCAAAGACGCCATTGATGCCTTAGGCGACGCCGGCGTGCTTAATGTCTTTGCCGCAGGAAATTCCGGCCAGAACACCGAAACGACGCCTTTCTTTCCCGGCAGCTACAATTCGCCCAGTATCTTGAATGTCGCCTCGTCGACTTCCGACGACACTCGTTCGGGTTTCTCGAATTACGGGACGGTGAGTGTCGATCTTGCCGCCCCCGGTTCCGGTGTTTACAGTACGACATTCGGGTCAAACTCCGGCTACGGCAACATGAGTGGAACATCGATGGCGGCACCTCATGTTTCGGGAGCGGCCGCATTACTGGCGGCGCACAATCCGTCGCTTTCAAGCGCTTCGATAAAAGCGACGCTCATGAATACGGTCGATCAGCTGCCCGCGTGGCAATCGATGGTGAAGTCCGGCGGACGTTTGAATATAGCAAACGCTTTGCAGAACCCAACGGTTTGCAGCTATCAGCTTTCATCAAGTTCGGTAACGCTTCCGACAAAAGGCGGCGCCGTACATATCACCGTCTCTGCACCGCAGAATTGCGATTTCTCGGTCAAAAGCGATTCGAAGTGGATAAGCGTGTTAACGCCGGCGGTAATGAGCGGCAACGCGGTGATCAGCCTCTGGGTGACGGTTAATCCTGGTATAACGCGATCAGGGACGGTCAGGGTCAATGGGTCGCCGATCACGGTTACTCAGTCCAGAACCGGAATTTTTTGAAATTTTCGGTGATTTCCAACTATTCCTTTAATAGGTGCGTCTAACAACGCATACTGTTTGCAAACCGAGCTTTTTGGCAATTTCTCGCCGCCAGGTAGCTTTTTGCAGTAATTTCTTGCACTGTTAAATGCGAAAGTAGTATATTTAAGGTTCCGCCCTCCGTTGAAGCTTCAGCGGATCAAAATCGAGATATTTAATAGGAAACACAAGATGAGAAAATTTGTAACCGTCGGCAAGTTTGGCGTCGCCGCCGCAATAGCCCTTCTACTCAGCATTCCCTCGTTCGCACAACTGTCATTGCGTAAGGCGATCGACACCGACAATGACGGAAAGGCTGATTTTTCGGTGTTCCGGCCGACAAACAACACTTGGTACACGTTCAAGTCAGCAGGCGGTGTCTCTATCCAGACCTTTGGTTTGGCGAATGAGGACTTTATGACGCCAGGCGATTTTGACGGTGACGGCAAGGGCGATGTCGCTGTTTGGCGTGACACGACCGGAGCTTGGTATTGGCTAAATAGTTCTGACAGCACCTTCAACGGCATTTTATTCGGTCTTACCGGGGACGAACCGGTCGCTCGAGATTACGATGGTGACGGCAAAACCGACCCTGCAGTCGCTCGTCGTTCCAATGGAGCAATGATCTGGTATGTTCTCCGAAGCTCTGACGGTGGATTCGTGGCCCAACAGTTTGGGCTTTCGACCGACTTTACGGCACCGGGCGATTACGACGGCGACAATAAGTTCGATTTTGCGATCCAGCGTCCGGGTGCGACCTCGACGTCGCAGGCGACTTTCTACGTTCAACGCAGCACAGGCGGTTTCGACATCATTCCGTGGGGCTGGGGCAATGATCTTGTGGTCCCGGGCGATTACGACGGCGACGGCAAGACTGACATCGCGGTTGTACGTGAGGGTTCGACACCTTCGTCCAACCTCGCGTGGTTCATACGCCGGAGCACTGATGGCGGCCTTATTGCTTTGACCTTCGGCATCACGAGCTCGGACTTGAATGTCCAGAACGATTACGACGGTGACGGTAAGACCGACGTTGCGATTTGGCGCAATACCGACGGCCAGTTCTACGTTCTCCGCAGCCTCGACGGCGTGCTCGCAGTCGTTCAATGGGGATTGCCGAACGACTTCCCGGTCGCAGCGTACGATTCTCACTAGGGCTTAGATCCATCTTTGCATCGAAGGTTGGGGGCCAAGGCTCCCAACCTTTTTGTTTATTGCGAAGAACTATTGTAATTTCTCATTAACGACATGAGTTTGCTTGCTGACAAGGTCAAGAGTCATTTTCCCGGTCGAAATGTTGTCATTATTGGCGATATGGTCGCCGACCAGTTCCTTAACGGCACGATAAGCCGTGTTTCTCGGGAGGCCCCGGTTTTCATTCTCCGACATGACGCCACCGAGACACGCCCCGGCGGTGCAGCGAATACCGCTGCAAACGTCGCCTCGCTGGGCGGCACTCCGATCCTGATCGGCCTTATAGGCGATGATGCTGCGGGCCGACTCTTGGTCGACAGTCTTGAGACCGGCGGAGTAAGATGCGACAAGATCGTAGTGGGAAATAGACATACGACCACGACTAAGGTCCGTGTTTTGGCGGGACAGCATTATGCCGCCCGTCAGCAGGTTATCCGAATCGATTATGAGGACCAGATTTCGGCTGACCAGTCGATCAAAGACAGCCTGAATGGGTCGCTGCTTGTCGCCGGCGAAACCGCCGACGCTATTATTTTGTCAGATTACGGCTATGGAGTTGCGTCAGGTCCGATATTCAACACGGCCCTCGAGATCGCTTTACGCCGGCGTATACCGCTTGTTGTCGATTCTCGATTCTCGCTGCGGAGTTTTCCAGGAGCGACGACAGCAACCCCAAATCAAGACGAGGTCGAACAGATCCTCGGCAGTGATTTTTCGGAAGCAGATTGCGACCGACTTCGCGAAGAGATCGGCTACGAAGCGCTGCTTGTAACTTGCGGAAATCGAGGTATGCAGCTTTTCGAGCGGAACAAACCGGTGGTGCGGATCGATGCTGTCGGATCGAGTGAACCCGTTGACGTGACCGGTGCCGGTGACACCGTGATCGCTGCATATTCTCTTGGGCTTGCTTCGAACCTGAACCATCTCGATGCCGCCCGCATCGCCAATCACGCCGGTGCGATCGTGGTTATGAAAAAAGGTACTGCGACGGCATCCTCATCAGAAGTTGTCGCTTCCCTGAATGAATTTGCACTTGGCCGGCCAGTAGAATCCACAGCATGAACGAAACTTCGACATCGGCACCGATCTATGATCGGCAACATTTGATCTCGGCGGTCGCCGCGGCTCGGTCCTCCGGTTCCAAGATCACACTCGCGAACGGTTGTTTTGACCTTATACATGTCGGACATGTTCGTTATCTCGAAGGGGCAAAGGCCCTTGGCGGATTTCTCGTCGTCGGTATTAATTCCGATCATCATGTGAGACAACTCAAGGGTGAGGGCCGTCCGTTCATGCCTGAGAACGAACGAGCCGAGATCGTTGCGGCGTTTCGATATCCCGACGCGGTAACGATCTTTAATGAGCCGACCGTCGAGCAATTGATACTCGACATCCGCCCTGATTTCCACGCAAAAGGAACCGACTACACCGAGGACTCAGTTCCCGAGCGACATACGATCGCAAGCGTTGGCGGGAAGGTCGCGATCGTCGGCGATCCAAAGGATCATTCGTCGTCGGAAATATTGCGACAGATCGTCACCGGATGAATTGGTCTGTCACTCGTCGTATGTTCGATGCAACTACCAAGACCGATCTGATCATCGAGGTTTGGGAAAAGCTGGATTGTGAGAGCGTTGGAGCTGCCGAACTGATGGCGATCGAAACAGCATTGACCGAGAGATTTGGCTCGGCTGCTGTTGATTCGCCAATGAAGATCGCTCGTTTGCTCGCCGATGAGGGCGCGGAACTCAGACATTCCGAGATAATGCAGATGTTCATCGAACGGAATGCCTTCCTTCCGTACGAGGCACCGCTTCGTAATATCCTTGACCTCAAAGACCTTGCGTCTGCTCGAAGCTCGATTCGCAGAATGGAAAATCTTCGGCATCGCTTTACCGAAGACGGGGACAAAGAAGGACTTAGGTTGCTTCGAGAGAAAGCCATCGCCGCCAAGAAACGTCTCAGTCAGCAAAGTACCAAGATCGATCCGGCCTTGGCTGCGGAGATCGCCGAATGGTTGACGATCTGGCTTCAGTCTCCGGAGGTCTTTGAACATTGGATAAGCCTAAGGCAGAGATCGGATGACTATCTTCGACGATTTGGCCCAGGCGTCTCAAATTAAATGACCATTCGACGGTTTTACGCTAGGCCCGAGAATATCGGCCAATTAGTTATCCTCCTGGACGAAAGCGAGACGCGACACCTCCGCGACGTATTGAGGCTGTCCGCCGGTGATCGAGTTCATGCTTTCGATGGACTCGGCGTTGAATACGCATGCCGCGTTGAAAGGATCGCTAAACGATTTGCCGAATTGCACGTTGAATCCGAGGTTCCGCCGACGGCACCGGAATCTACCCTTGAGCTTTGTATCGCCGCAGCAATAACGCCGGGTGAGAAATTTGATCTGGTCGTTCAGAAAGCCGTCGAATTGGGCGTCCGCCGTCTCACCCCGATCACGACGGTGAGATGCGAGGTTCGAGCAAAGGATGCTTTGCGACGCGTCGAACGCTGGCGAAAGATCGCGTTCGAGGCCTCAAAACAGTGCGGTCGCGCATTTCTGATGGAAGTCGGGAATATTGGGGAGTTCAAAGAGGTCTTCGAAACTGGTGACGGGGATGACCCGAGCGCAAGCCTTTTCCTCTTTAGCGAGCGGGACGGCCAGGAACTGAAGGCCGATCAAAACCTAAGAGCTATCACAGCTATTTACGGTCCAAAGGGGGGATGGGACGACGCAGAGCTCTCGTATGCACGCGAGGCCGGAGCGACAACGATCACGCTGGGCGGACGGATCTTGCGGGCAGAAACTGCGGCCATCGCGATCACTGCGATACTTCAGCACCGTTTTGGCGACCTCCGATGATACATCGGGGCAATTCAACTCGAGCGGATCGCTTTTGAGAACAGAATCTTAGATCTCGGTCCGTGAGGAACGCGGTCGGTAATATGCATCGCCGCGTTGCTTGAGTTTTGCTTTTTCGCCAAGTGTTTGGATGACCGAATCGAGGAGTTCGCGGTTATCGAGCTTGAAATTGACGACGCCTTTGATCTCAAAATCCGGATCGTCGAAATGCAGTACCAAATACTGACGTTTCTCTTTGATGAACCCGCCAAGTATCGCTCCTGGCAATGGAATATTGCGAACAACGTTCCCTGTCGTTGATGTCACGGATTTCGATTGGGGATAGATCACCTGCATCGCATCGTATGCAAATGAGAACTTTTCTTTTTGATCCTTGCCGAAAAACACGAGCCGCTTGTTCTCTTCGTCAAATTTCAGTGTCCCGACCTCGCGCTCATTGAACCCAAACATGCCGCCCTCGTACTTTGCCGCGAATGAGGACGGTGCGGCCGGCTTTCTTGACGATGCCGCGTCGCTCTCGATCGGACGAACCTGCGAGTAGCCATTAATTGCCACAACGACGCCTGCCACCATGACCATCAGTGCTTTATACATTCCTTTTTTTTTCATCCCCAACATCAGCTTCTTGATTGCTTTCGGTGATATAGACGCTCTTCCGCAGCATTTGGTTGTCATCCGGGGACGGTTTGTTCCAGTTTGCCTGTATATGATCGCAAACGTTCCATCGCGATCCGCACATATTCTTCCGAAATCTCAGATCCGACCCAGTCGCGATCGAGCATGACCGCTGCCTTCGCGGTCGTACCGCTTCCCATGAAACAGTCGTAAACCAGGTCGCCTTTGTTCGTCCAGGTGCTTATCTGATCCTCCGCCAACTGTTCCGGAAATATGGCCGGATGCTCGAATGCGATCTTGTCTTTCGAGCTCGATGTGCCTACGTTATAAAAAAATATGTTGTTGACCTTTCGTTCTTTTGGGGCGATGTGATCGTGAGCAAGGTCGTTGCGTCCGACCTTGGTGATCCGGAACGACTTGAATGCTTTTTCTTGTTTGATCGGCTGCATGATCGGATTGAAGGTTTGAGGCTGACCCTTTGAAAAACAGAACATATATTCGAAACACTGGCGATATCTTTTGCCGCAATCGCTTGGGATCGGATTGTTCTTAGCGTAGATCATCGTATCGTGTACACGGAACCCTGCTTCCTTGAATGCAAATGCATGTCGGAAGCTCGAGAGTGTCTCGTCGCCGTTCAATGTACGGTCACCGACCACCCAAACCACCACGCCTCCGGGCTTCGTTTTCGCGAATAGCCTTCCCGCGATCTCGTCGACCGGAAAATGATAACCGTTGTAATCGCGTAGGTCATCGTACGGCGGACTCGTGATCGTCATATCTATTACGTCGTCGGGCATCCGGCGAAGCGTATCGATACAGTTTTCCTGATAGATCTTTCGTGTTTCGATCATTTCATTTCATAGCTTTACGCTGGCGAAGGTGCTAGGCCATTTCAGCGAATCGCGCAGTACTTCGAGCTTCGCCTGCTCTGATGCAGAAAAGCTTGATCTTAGCCGATCAATGATCGTTTCGAGCAACGGCACACCGAGACTGCCAGAATGCGCAAGCACCTGAGAAAAATATCGTATCTGTACACCGCCATTCTGGTCAGTGTGAAACGAATTAACCGCATCGCTGTCCAGCAGATGTACATCATGACCTGCCGGGATCGAATACCGCGGAATACCATGAATAGGATCGCCAACCGCAGAAAAAGTGCCCAACATCGCGATCCCGATCAGAACGCCCTGTTCGTTTAGGTAGTCCGGTGAGAATATTTCGGCAGCTGGCTTTGGGTTCAATCGCGGCCCGAAGTTTGAATATTCCGGATTGATAAGCCTCGAGTTGTAAATTACCCCGACGGCTCTCTCGCCTTCGAGTTCCATCGAGACAAACTGCCCAAATCCGTGGTCTCCGGGATCAGGCGGTATTTCAACGTCCAAACTGTCGATCACACGCGCGAAATAGTCGATATGCGAATTAGATCCTGCTATTTTTGCGATGATCATAAAATGTACGTCAATCAGAACGGATTTAACCCTTTCATGTGCGGGCGATCACCGGGTCGTCAAGGCCTGTTTTGGCTTACGGCCGTTGAGTTCATCGTCGTCGGCTCTTGCTACCGTCTTTCCGCGATACCTCGAAACCTAGTTTTTCACGGTTCGCGAAATCCTGTAAAGCAGCAAAAAAGATCTCGCGGTCGCGGGTCGAGATAACGGCCGTCTGATCGGCAGTTTCGAGCGCGTACGGGTAACCCACACCTATTACACACTCTGCCCTGACCACATCGACAACTTCCTCGATGTGGCCGCTTTCGTAAACCCACGCTGGGATATCAAGTCTGACCGGCGTACCTGTTGAAGCCATCCGTAGATAAACAAATCCGACCTTCGATTGCCCAGTTGAGCGATCAAGGAATCGTGAGAGTCCGCGGCGTTTTGAAAAACAGAAGCATGTACGCGAACCCCATTTTTCGATCAGGCTGGCTACCAGTGAGGCATCGCAGATCGTTGACCTAGTATGAAGGCTCTTGTCGGCAAAATCATCGAGCATTGTGAGAACGTCACGCGCAAAACTCCGATCGACGTACCCGATGACGGGAACCATCGTCTCGGCCGAGAGCTCGACGAGTCTGACGGTTGCTTCAACAAAACTATTTTGCAGTCCTTTCTGGGAAAACGGCACAAGCAACGGATTGTCAAAAAAAGCGGCCGGCATTCGCTCGCCGCGTTCGAGCCATCCCTTTTTTGCCCTAAGGAACTCCTCGATCTTTTCGACCTCGCCAAGAAAGCGTCTTTCCTCCACGCGAACGTCGGGGTTCATCGGCTCGTCATTC
>ERZ761609.814-NODE-814-length-32919-cov-56.306323_pt1 | contig 32919 bp, 37 predicted proteins | sample MGYA00511163_ERZ761609 | MGnify/ENA primary metagenome ERZ761609 (study PRJEB28899, sample SAMN02445070) | bioreactor sludge metagenome | biome: EBPR sludge | place: Australia: Brisbane, Thorneside Wastewater Treatment Plant | collected 2011-12-16 ...
GACGGCGAGCAGAAGGCGGCCATGGTGTCGAATCTGCTGGTGGTGCTGTGCGGGGGGCTTCGGGGGCGGGGGCGAGGCCGGCGGCTTCGAGGCGGGCGAGGAGGAATCGGTCGATGGGATTGCGGGTCCAGGCTTCGTTTTTGACGGCGGGGAGGGCGGGGCGGACGGGTTTGCGGAAGGACCAGTGCTGGTCGTACTTCGCGCCTTCGTCGATCCAGCGTTTGAGGGTGGCTTTCTGGTCGCCGGAGAGGGTCTTGTGGGCGGCGACGGGGGGCATGCGCAGGGCGGCGAATTTGTGGTTGATGCGCTGCCAGACGAGGCTTTTTTCGGCGTTGCCGGGGACGATGGCGGCGCCGGATTTGCGGGGGGCGAGGGCGTCCTTGGGCTGATCAAGGCGGAGGCTGGCCATGCGGCTGTCCTTGTCGGGCCCGTGGCAGTGGTAGCAGGCGTCGGAGAGGATGGGGCGGACGTCGCGCTGGAAGTCAACGGGTTCGCCGCGCAACGGGGAAGCGGCAGTCAGACAAAGGGACAGAAAGAGGATTCGCGTCATCACCGGGCAGCCCAGATTCAAAGAAGGATTGGACTATTTCTATCACGATTGCAGGAGAGGGTGCGCGGGAGGGTGATCCGTGGGGGTACTGGAACCGGGAGGGTGGCGGATGGGTCTGGGGGCTCTTGTCCGGGCGGTTCGGGGCTGCTGAGATGGGAGTCATGAAGGACAAGCGAGAAGAGAAGAGGCGAAGCGAGCGCCGGGCGGCGTGGTCACGGGCGATGGTGCTGTGGCTGGACGGGGAGCAGAGTTACACGATCCGGGGGCATGTGCGGGACATTTCGGCCGAGGGGTGTTCGGTGGTGAGCCTGAGCTCGGTGCCGGTGCCGGTGGGGGCGATTGCGGCTCCGGATCTGGATCTATCGGCACGGTTCCAGGTGGCCCACACCCGCAGGGAAGGATTGCTGCAGGTGACGGGCCTCCGGTTTCTGGCATCGATGCCGGCGAATTAGCGAGCGGGTCAGTCCAGATTGGGGATGACGAGGACGTCGCCGGGGTGGATGACGGACTTGTCGTCCTTCAGTTTGCCGGGGTTGGCGGCGATGATTTTGGGGTAGAGGGCGCCTTTGCCCTTGCCGAAGTGTTTTTCGGCGATTTTCCAGAGGGAGTCGCCGGCGACGACGGTGTAGGTGGTTGGTTCCGGGGGTGGCGGAGCGAGCGAAGTGTCGACGGTGAGGTCGCAGGTGAGATCGGCGAAGGTGGAGTCGACGAGTTTGATCTGGTTCCAGACGTTGTTCTTGACGTCCTGGGAGGGGGCGAGTCCACGGATGAGCAGTTTGCCGTTTTCGAGGTGGACGTTCTGGAGTTTGACGCCCTGCTGTTTGGCGAGGTTGATGACGGACTGATATTTGAGTTTGAGTTGTTCGACGGGTTCCATCGGGTTGTGTCCTCCTGGGAATTGGTATCCGGTCTTCATGTTCGCACGGAGGCGTGGTGGTATGACATGGTAGATAGACAGGAGGAATGGACATGAATTTGCTGGACATGGTGCTGCAGGCGCAGGGCGGCGGAGTGGTGGAACAGTTGGGCAAGACGGTGGGACTGGAGAACCGGCAGGCGACATCGGCGGTCCAACAGTTACTGCCGGCGCTGACGAAGGCGATGCAGGGGAATGTGGCGTCGAGCGGCGGGATGGAGAGCCTGCTGGGGGCACTGACGCGGGGGAACCACAGTGAATATGTGGAGAATCCGCAGCGGCTGGCGCAGCCGGAAGCGGTGCAGGAGGGCAATGGAATTCTGGGGCATCTGCTGGGGAGCAAGGATGCGAGCCGGGCGCTGGCGAAGCAGGTGTCGGGGGAGACGGGGATTGGCGAGGATGCGCTGAAGAAGTTGCTGCCGCTGGCGGCGGCGGCGCTGATGGGGACGCTGAGCCAGTCGAAGCAGGGGGGCGCGGCGGGAATCCTGGGTCTGTTGACGGAAGGCGGCGGGGGAGGGGCCGCGGGGCAGGCGCTGGGGATGTTGGGCAAGTTTTTGGGCCGTTGAGCGATTTGGCACAGGCGGGCGGGCGGGTTAGGCTGGGAACAGAGTGATGCCATACCCATCGAACGATTCAGACCGGGCCGGGAGGATGGCCCGTTGAGTAAAGCCGCGGCGCTGTTGTTCGCCGCCGCCGTGCTTGCGCCCGCCGCCGGGCCACTGGATTTCGCCCGTGCCGAACTGGATGAGGCGATCCGCGAACGGAAGTTGAGTCCCGCGCGGTTCGTGGTGCGGACGGAGTACTCGATGTTGCAGCCGGATGAGGGTTTTCAGATTTCGACGACGAACCTGATCCGGGCGGGGAGTGTGCGGGGGTTGGTGTATGGATTGCTGGAGGCGGCGCAACAGGTGCGGAACCACGGGCGTCTGCCGGCGGTGACGGGGAGGGCGAATGTCCCGCTGCGGGGCGTGCGGCGGACGATGGCGGAGGAGGACTGGGGGCGGGGGCAAGAGTGGTGGCTGGACCGGTTTGCACAACTGGCGCGGCTGCGGATGAACCGGTTTCATCTGATGTTGGGGAGGGAAACACTGACGGAAGCGCGGGTGGAAGTGTTGAAGATGATCTCGGACGCGGCGCGGGACCGGGCGATCGATCTGGTGATCGGCTTGGAGGATCCATCGGCGGAAGAGGTGATGCGGCTGCTGGCGGAGTGCGAGGCGGTGCGGGGGGTGTATGTAGACGCGGAGACGGCGGCGTTTGCGTCAGGGCCGGTATCGACGGCGGGGCGATATGTGGTGCTGGAGACGACGCGGGCGGTGAAGACGGCGGTGCCGGTGCCGATGCGGGTGGCGTTGGAAGCGGGGGAAACGCTGCCGGCGTGCGACGGGCCGTGTGCGACGTACACGGTATTCGAGGCGGGGACGCGGGCTCCTGCGAATTTGGGGGGGAGCGGGTTCGAATTATTGGGGGAGGTGAGCGCGGGCTGGGTGGCGCTGGGGTACACGGTGGCTCCGGTGGCGCCGGCGGCGCCGCGGCGGCGGACGCCTGTTCGCAAGAAGTGAGGGGTCCTATAATGGCGGGATGACTCGTGCCGCTGTGTTGTTGTTCGTGGTGAGTGGTCTGCTGGCCGCGCAAGGGCGTTCGCCGTTGACGGACGGGGAGCATCACGGGGATCCGCCGTATCTGCTGGAGGAAGGCTGGATGCCGCTACTGAATGGGCGGGATCTCGGGGGGTGGACGGGGCAGGAGAAGGACAAGCCAAACGAATGGTTCACGACGCCGGGGGTGTTTTTCGACCGGCTGTTGTCGCCGACGCGGTTGAGCGGGCGGAAGCAGGCGGGTTCGCGGATTGTGAACGGACCGACGGGGCGGACGGTGAATCTGGTGACGGAGCAGAAGTTCGGGGACATGGAGTTGTACCTGGAGTGGACGGTGTCGAAGGGGTCGAATTCGGGGGTGTATCTGCATGGCTTGTACGAAGTGCAGGTGTTTGACAGTTTCGGATCGACGGAGCCGATGAAGACGTCGGACGCGGGGGGGATTTATCACCGGTGGATCGAGGGCAAGCCGGTGGGCGGGTCGGCGCCGCGGGTGAATGTGGCGCGGCCGCCGGGGCACTGGCAGAGTTATCAGGTCTGGTTCCGGGGGCCGCGGTTCGACGCCTCGGGGAAGAAGGTGGAGAATGCGCGGTTCTTGCGGGTTTTGTTCAACGGGGTGCTGGTGCAGGAGGATGTGGAGGTCGACGGCGGGACGCGGGCGCACATGCCGATCGCGGAGGCGGCGGAGAATCCGCTGATGCTGCAGGGGGATCACGGGCCGGTGGCGTACCGGAATATCTACTGGCGGCCGCTGCGGCCGATCGTGGGGCGATGACAATGAGCGATTGGATTGACGTTTCGATGCCGCTGGCGAACGGGATGACGGTGTGGCCGGGGGACGCGCCGCCGCGCTATGAGCAGACGATGTGGATTGAGCGGGGCGATCCGTGCAATCTGACGCGGATGGACGTGAGCGTGCACACGGGGACGCACATGGACGCGCCGAGGCATTTTCTGCGCGAGGGCGCGGGGATGGAAGCGCTGCCGCTGGAGGCGGTGCTGGGACCGGCGCGGGTGGTGGAGTCGAGCCATCCGGAGGCGGTGCAGGCCGGGGAGATTCCGGGGGATCTGGAGCGGGGCGAGCGGATTCTGTTTAAGACGCAAAACAGTGCGCGTGATTTGCTGGAGAGGCCGTTTGCGGAGGATTTCGTTTATATTTCGCGGGAGGCGGCGGTGGTGCTGGCGGAGGCGGGGGTCCGGACGGTGGGTGTGGATGGGTTGTCGGTGGGCGGATTTCACCGGGATCTGGTGGAGACTCACGAGATTCTGCTGGGGGCGGGGATCTGGATCATCGAGGGGCTGGATCTGAGGCGGATTGAGCCGGGGCGGTATGAACTGGCGTGCCTGCCGCTGAAGATCGTGGGCAGTGACGGGGCCCCGGCGCGGGCGGCGCTGCGGCGGGTTTAGGCGCGCTGGCCGTCCTGGTGGAGGCGGGCGGTGGGGGTTCCTTTTTTGTAGCGTTCGATGGGGGTTCCGGTCTGGCCCTGGGCGGTGCGGGCGAGGATGGCGGAGAGTTCGGCGGGGGTCAATTTGGGCTGGGTTTTGACAGTGAGGACGTTGGCTTCGAGTTGGGCGACGGTTTCGACGCCGGAGACGAGGGTATCGATGTCCTGGGCGAGGGTGAAGCGGAGGCACTCTTCGATGGGGGCAACGTTATTACGGGTGATGGCGCCCATGGCGTTGGACTTCATGGCGATCACGCCGAGGCCCATTTTACGCGCTTCGGGGAGGACGTTGGTGATGAAGCTCTCGTAGTGGGGGTCGACGAGATTGATGGGCATCTGGATGGTTTCCCAGCCGTCGAAGCCGCGGAGGAGTTTGAGGTGGACGGAGGGGTCGTGGTGTCCGGTAAAGCCGATGTGGCGGACTTTGCCCTGTTTTTTGGCCTGGATGAAGGCTTCGAGAGAGCCATTGGGGCCGAGGACCTGATCGGCTTCATCGTCGCGGGCGACCTGGTGGACCTGCCAGAGGTCGATGTAGTCGGTGCGGAGGCGTTTGAGTTGCTCCTCGAGGCCGGCCATGGCTTCGGCTTTGGAGTATTTCTCGAATTTGGTCATGAGGATGACCTTCTGTCGTTCGGCGCCGGAGAGGGCTTTCCCGAGGACGCGATCGCTTTCGCCTTTGTTGTAGTGGTAGGCGGAGTCGAAGAAGGTGACGCCGAGATCGCGGGCGCGGGCGATGATGCGGAGACATTCCTGTTCGCCCTGGACGAGCATGTGAAAGCCGCCGAGGGTGAAGCGGGAGACCTGAAGACCACTGCGGCCGAGGGTGGCGGTGGGCATGGGGGTCTGGGCGAGGAGATGGAGCCTGGCGGCGGCGGAGAGGGCGGCAGTCTGGAGGAAGGCGCGGCGTTGCATGGTTGATTCCAGTCTAGAATAGGAGCCACGGGAGATTCCGCGTGAAAAGTCTCGGATTCGTGTTGATTTGGGCGGTTTTGACGCCATTGTGCGCGCAAACAGGCGCGGGAACGGGCGATTTGGGGCGGTTGAGCGGAGAATTCAGGGCTTTGGCGCGGAAGGTAAACCCGTCGGTGGTGAAGGTGGTGGCGGTGGGGTACCGGGCAGTGGAGGAGGACGAGAGCGGGGAGACGGGGGTGGCGTCGCGGCAGCAGAGTTCGGGGTCGGGGGTGATCATTGACCGGGCGGGTTATGTAGTGACGAATGCGCACGTGGTGATGAACGCGCAGCGGGTGCAGGTGACGCTGCCGAACCTGCCGGACACGGCGCCGCCGCGGGCGTCGGCGTTGCGGCCGACGGGGCGGATTGTGCGGGCGGAATTGGTGGGATTGGATCTGGAGACCGACATAGCCGTACTGAAAGTGGAGGAACCGGACTTGCCGGCGCTGCCGCTGGCGGATTCGGACGCGGTGGAGCAGGGGCAGATCGTGATGGCGTTCGGGAGTCCGCTGGGACTCGACAATTCAGTGACGCTGGGGGTGGTGTCGTCGGCGGCGCGGCAGTTCAAGCCGGATGATCCGATGATTTACATCCAGACGGACGCACCGATCAACCCTGGGAATTCGGGAGGGCCGCTGGTGGATACCGAGGGGCGGGTGGTGGGGATCAACACGCTGATATTGACGCAATCGGGCGGGAGCGAGGGGCTGGGCTTCGCGGTGCCTTCGAACATCGTGGCGAGTGTGGTGGATCAACTGGTGAAGAGCGGGCGGGTGGTGCGCGGGGAGATCGGGGTGGTGGTGCAGACGATTTCGCCAGCGCTGGCGGCGGCGTGGCGATTGCCGCGGGCGTGGGGGGTGGTGGTAGCGGACGTGGAGGACGATGGGCCGGGAGCGAAAGCGGGGCTGGTGACGGGGGATGTGATTGTGTCGTTGAACGGGCGTCCGATGGAGAATGCGCGGCAGTTCAATGTGAATGTGTACCGGCCGGAGATTGGGAGGCCGGTGCGGGTGGAGATTTTGCGGGGCGCGAGGCAGATGGCGGTGGATGTCCCGGTGGTGGAGCGGAGCGACGAGAGCGAGAGGCTGGCGGCGCTGGGATCGAACGAGGAGAATCTGATCGCGGAACTGGGGGTGTTTGCGACGGATCTGACGCCGAGTTTGCGGCAGCAGATCGGGCCGTTCCGGCGGGAGCGGGGGGTGGTGGTGGCGGCGCGGAGCGCGGACGGGCCGATTCTGGAGGATGGATTTCAGGCGGGGGATGTCATCTACGCGCTGAACCGGGAGGCGACGCCGACGGTGGCGCGTTTGCGGGCGCTATTGAGGAAGCTGAAGTCCGGAGAACCTCTGGGGCTCCAGATCGAGCGGGGCGGGCGGCTGCGGTTTATCGCTTTTGAATTGCCTTGATGGGGGGTGAAGCGGCACCGAAGGTCCAGGTGCGGGCGGGCAGGGGGAACCGGATGCCGAGGGCATCGAATCGGATCTTGATGCGGCGCTGGAGTTCGCGTCCGGCTCGCATCTGCTGACCGGGGAGGGTTTTGAGGCGGGCGCGGAGGATCATGGTGGAGGGGGTGAAGCGGTCGAGGCCAAGGACTTCGAGGGGCTCGAGGAGGAGGGGGGCGAATTCGGGGTCGTGGAGGAGGGTGGCGGCAACGTCCTGGAGTTCGGCGAGGATCAGATCGGGGTCGTGGAGGCGGGAGACGGGGAGGTCGAGGAGAAAGCAGGAGTAGCCGCGGGTGACGTTGGAGAGGCGGCGGATGGAGCTATTGGGGAAGGTGTGGAGGGCGCCATCGCCGGAGCGCAGGACAGTGGTCCGGAGGCGGATGTCCTCGACGGCGCCGCGCTGGCCATTGATTTCGCAGACATCGCCGGCGCGGATGTGGTTTTCGAGCAGGAGGAAGATGCCGGTGATGGTGTCTTCAATGAAGGAGCGGGCTCCGAGGCCGAGGGCGAGGGCGCCGATCCCGAGGCCGGCAAGGACGGGGGAGAGGTCGAAGCCGAACTGGCGGGGGACAGAGAGGGCGGCGAGGAGCCAGATGGTGGTGGTGGCGATTTTGCGAGCGATGCCGTCGAGGGTATCGGCGCGTTTTTCGAGTTCGACGTTGGGAGCGGGCCGGCCCCGGCGCATGACCCGGAGCGAATGACGGCGGAGGCGTGTGATGAGGCGAACAGCCATCCAGTGGCTCAAGGCGGCGGCGGCGAGGAGAAAGAGCGCGCGCAGGAGGGCCGCCAGCGGGAGAGCGCCGAGGCTGTTCGCCAGTTCCATGTGGGGTCGGGTTGTCAGGCGCCAGCGTGGCGAGCGCCGGTCTCGTCGAGGACTTCGCGAATGGCGCGCTTGAGTTCTTCGCGGTCGAGCGAGGGAGCACCGGCGAGGGCGAAGGGCTTGGAGGCCTCGCCGAAGTAGACGCTCATGTGTGGGAAGGGGATTTCGATGCCGAGTTCATCGAACTTCTTCTTGATGCGGCGGTTCATTTCGCGGCCGACGGACCACTGGCTGATGGGCTGGGTTTTGATGCGGGCCTTGATGATGACGGCGGAGTCGGCGAATTTGTCGACGCCGAGGACGTCGAGGGGTTCGAGGATGGCCTCGCTGAACTGCTCGTCGGCCTGCATTTCGGCGCCGATGTCGCGGAGGACCTGCGTGACGCGGTCGGTGTCCTCCTTGTAGGCGACGCCCACATCGAAGACGTAGTAGGAGAAGACGTGGGTCATGTTGGAGATGGAGGTGATGGAGCCGTTGGGGAAGATGTGGACGACGCCATCGAGGCTGCGAAGGACGGTGGTGCGGAGGTTGATTTCCTCGACCTGGCCGCCGGTGCCGTTGAGGACGCAGACGTCATTGACGCGGATCTGGTTTTCCATGAGCATGAAGAAGCCGCTGATGACATCCTTGACGATGGACTGGGCGCCGAAGCCGAGGGCGACGCCGGCGACGCCGGCGCCGGCGAGGATGGGGGCGAGGTCGAAGCCCATCTGGCGCAGGGCGGTCATGATGGCAACGAACCAGAGGGCGACGGTGAGGGTTTTGCGGATGATGCTGGCGAGAGTGTCGGCGCGCTTGGTCATCTCGATTTCGCTGCTGGCGTGACGCCGCATGACGTTGAGAACGTTTTCCTTGATGCGGCGGATGATGCGGCGCAGGAGACCCTGGGCGATGAACGCCACGAGGAGGATGACGCAGACGCGGACGAGGGAGAAGACGTGTTCGACAGTGATTCCGAATTTTTCGAGGTATTCCATAGGCCTGTTGTGTGATGCCCCCGCCGCCGCCCCTGGTTTCAGGGTGACCTGATTGGGCGGGAAAACGCAAACAGCCGGGCGGTGAGCCCGGCTGTTGACGAAGGGTGGAATGGGGGCTAGTGCATCATGACGGGGATGGAAGCGGATAGCTTGTCCCACGTGAGCTTGAGGACGCCATTGGAGCCTCCGGTGGCATTGAGTTCGATGGTGAACTGTTCGGTGGAGGAGGGTTGGGCGGCGGCTTTCATTTTGACGCGGCCGAGGTCCTGGTTGGCGTCGTACTTGAAGGCGCCCCACTGTTTGGCGGTTTTGTTGAGGATGAGGGTCCATTCGGACTCGCCGGGGATGGTGAAGAGGGAGTAGGTGCCGGCGGGGACATGGAAGGAGCCGAGCATGAGATCGCCTTCGGTGGTGAGCGTGGTGGCTTCATCGGCGCCGGTGCGCCAGACCTTGCCGAAGGGGGCGAGGTTGCCGCTGGGGTCCCAGACGTTGCGGCCCTTGACGGAGGGGCGGCTGTACTCGATGGTGACCTTCTTGCCACCAATAGAAGCGGAGACGGTTTCACGGGGGCTGACACGCTGTCGCTGGGCCTGAAGGGAGGTAGCGAGGCCGGCGAGCAGAACCGAGGCGGCAAGGGCGGAGGTCAAAAACTTTTGCATCTTGGAGAAGCTCCTTTCAAACGACAGTGTAGCAGTGCAGGGGGCGGGCCTCTGGTACAATTTTGGATTCAGATGTCTAAGACGGAAAAAGAACTTCGACAGGATATCGTCCGGGTGGGCGAGCTGGTGTTCCAGAAGGGATGGGTCGCGGCCAACGACGGCAACATCTCCATCCGTCTGGACGAAAACCGGGTGTTGTGTACGCCGACGGCGACAAGCAAGGGGATGCTGCATGTGGATGACCTGATCATCTGCGACATGCAGGGCAACAAGATCGAGGGGCGCAAGGAGCGGACGTCGGAGATCGCGATGCACCTGTTGATCTACAACATGCGTCCGGACATCAAGAGCGTGGTGCATGCGCATCCGCCGGTTTCGACCGGCTTCGCGACGGCGGGGCGGCCTTTGAACCAGGCGCTGCTGCCGGAGGTGATTATCGGTCTGGGCTGCGTGCCGCTGGCGGACTATGGCTTGCCGGGGACGGAGGCGCTGACGGACGGGATGTTGCCGTACATTCCGAAGTATGAAGCAATTCTGATGGCGAATCACGGGGCGGTTTGTTACGGGGCGGATGTGTTCAGCGCGTACTTCAAGATGGAGACGGTGGAGCATTACGCCCGGATCGCACTGGTGGCGGAGTTGCTGGGCGGGGCGACGGTATTGCCACGCGAGGAAGTGAACAAGTTGCTGGATTCACGGACGCGGTATGGGGTGAAGAGCAAGGTGAGTGGGGAGCCGGGGTGTCCGGTGTCGGCGGAGGATATGGCCGGGAGTCCGGCGGAGAAGTTTACAGTGACGCGCGACGAACTGGTAGCGCTGGTGGAAGAGACCCTGCGGGCACGCGGCATCGCGTAGCGCTGGGGCAGTGTGAGAAGATTTCGTTTGAGACAGAGAGAGAGGAATTCCATAGATGGGTGAAGCACTCGGAATGGTGGAGACCCGCGGTCTGATCGCGATGGTGGAAGCCGCGGACGCGATGGTGAAGTCGGCGAAGGTCAGCCTGGTGGGCTGGGAGAAGATCGGATCGGGCTATGTCACGGCTCTGGTGCGTGGTGACGTGGCGGCGGTGCGCGCGGCGACAGACGCGGGCGCGGCGGCGGCGCGGCGCGTGGGTGAACTGGTGGCGGTGCATGTGATTCCTCGGCCGCACCCGAGCCTGGAAGACGTCCTGCCGATCGGCAAGTCGACGAAGTAACGAGCCATGATTCTCGGCCGGGTGGCCGGCACGGTTGTCGCCACCAGAAAAGATCCCCGGTTGGAAGGGCACACGCTGCTGCTGGTGAAGCCTGTCTCGCCTGAAGGCAAGGACGAGGCGGGCTATGTGGTGGCGGTGGACACGGTGAGTGCGGGCAACCGGGAGTTGGTGATCGCGGTATCCGGCAGTTCAGCGCGGATGGCGAACGGCTGCAAGGACAAGCCGGTGGACTGCGTGATTGTTGGGATCGTCGACGAGGTCTCGCTCGACGAGCGGAAGTGAGGGGCGAGTGTTTCTGGGCCGCGTGACAGGGCGACTCTGGGCGAGCGTCAAGAACGCGGGGCTGGACGGGCAGCGGCTGCTGATTGTACAGCCGGTGACACCGGGCGGGGAGCCTTCGGGGAAGACGGTCATCTGCACGGACAACACGGGAGCGGGGGCTGGAGAGTTGATCTATTGGGTTCGGGGGCGGGAGGCGAGTTTCCCGTTTCAGCCTTCGGAGGTGCCATCAGACGCGACGATCGTGGGGATCGTGGACGAGATTCATCTCGGCAAGCGGAAGGCGGGAGGGGGCGACTGAGCGATGCTGATCGCACGGGTGGTTGGAGATCTGACGTCAACGCACAAGCACCCCTCTCATGAAGGGAAGAAACTGCTGCTGGTGCAACCTCTGGAACTGGACGGGACGAACAGAGGGAATGCCGTGGTGGCGGTGGACAGCGTGAATGCGGGGATTGGGGACCGGGTTCTGCTGGTGCAGGACGGCTTTGCGGCTTTCACCACGGTGGGATTGGGGCCTTCGCCAATCGATTCGGCGGTGGTGGGCGTCATCGACCACATTGAGCTGGCGTCACCTTTGGGGCAGGGTGGTGTCCTGGCTGGTGCGGCGGCTCCGAAAAAGAAGAAAAAGTAGCGCGGCGATCATCACGACGAGGGCGAGCTGAAAGGCAGCGAAGCCTCCGTGGAGGATGGCGAACATGTCCGTGCCGGCGGTGGCTTTGTCCTTGGCCATGGTGGCGGCGGTGCGGGTGATGACTGCAATGCGCGGAATGAGGAAGAAGTTCATGACGCCGGCGAGCACGGTCATGGCGGCGGCGATGCCCACGGTGAGGCGGTTGACGTTGCTGAGGAAGACAAGCAGGAGCAGGACAGCGAGGGCGACGAAACCCTGAAGCCAGCCCCAGATGGTGAAGACCACGCGATTGACTTCGGCGACCTGGTAGCGGAGGACTTCGCGGGCGAGGTCGGGGTTGGTGTTCTTGACGACGGTTTCGAGCGCGGGCGGGGGCATGGACAGGACGGTGTCGGCAGCCATGAAACTGGAGGGGGCGACGAGGGCGACGAGCAGGAGACCGCCGCACCAGATGCCGAGGAGGAAGGTAACGACGCGGCGGGTGCGGGCGGCGGTCCGGTGGCCGATGCGGTCACGGAGCGCGGAGGACTCCCGGGGTTTATCGTCGGTCTTCCTGGACCGGCGGCGGCGGGCTGATGAGGCGCCCTCCGAAGCAGTTTCGGAGGGTGCGGGCTGGTCCGAATCCATCTAATTCTCCTCGTCGGCGAGATTGGCGGTGAGGCCATATCGCTTGATCTTATTGATGAGGCCCTGGCGGCTGAGGCCTAACTGGCGGGCGGTCTTCTGCTGGTTGTAGCCGCAGGCGGCCAGCATTTCAGCGATTCTGCGGCGTTCGAGACTTTCGATTTCTTCTGGGAGCGAGCCTCCCGAGGGTTTGGGGAGGGGGGTCTTGGGCGGGTCTGCGGGTGAGGGGGGCGCTGGTTGAGAGGGGGAGTGGCCGCGCAGCACCTCCGGGGACAGGTCGTCGACTTCGGCCTGGCCGAGGAGAGCGACGACGACGAGACGCTTCATTTCGTTTTCGAGTTGGCGGACGTTGCCGGGCCAGTCGTAAGTGATGATCTTTTCGAGGACGGGGAGACTGAGGGCGGGTTCGGGGAGGCCCATTTCGCGGGCGGCCAGTGTGAGGAAGTGGCGGGCCAGGACCGGAATATCGGGTTTGATTTCGCGAAGTGAGGGGGTTTTGAGACGGACGACATTGAGCCGGTAGTAGAGGTCCTCGCGGAAATCGCCATTGCGGATGGCGCCTTCGAGGTCGCGATTGGTCGCGGCGACGACGCGGACATCGACCTTCACTGGCTTGTGGGAACCGATGCGCTCGACCTCGCCTTCCTGGAGGGCGCGAAGGATTTTGGCCTGGGCGGTGAGGCTGAGGTCACCGATTTCATCGAGGAAGAGAGTGCCGCCGTTGGCGGCTTCGAACTTGCCCATCCGGCGTTCGACACCGGTGGCGACGCCGCGTTCGACGCCAAAGAGTTCGGTTTCGACGAGGGTTTCGGGGAGGGCGGCGCAGTTGAGGGCAACGTAGGGGCCATCGGTGCGGGGGCTGAGGGCGTGGAGGGAGCGGGCGACGAGGTCCTTGCCGGTGCCGCTTTCGCCGGTGACAAGGACGGTGATGTTGGCGGCGGCGACGCGTTCGATCATCCGGCGCAACTGAACGATCTGGGGAGTGGCGCCCATGATGGAGGGGCCGCGCCAGGGGTCGCCTAATTCACGGCGAAGCTGGCGGTTTTCGGATTCGAGGACGCGGCCGCGTTTTTCAAGTTCGGCGATGAGACGGGCGTTTTCGATGGCGAGAGCGGCGTTGGCGGCGAGGGAGCGGAGGAGGCGGGCGTCGGCGGAAGTGAAGGAGCCGTGCTTCTTGTTGAGGACTTCGAAGACGCCGATGCGTGCGCCGGCACGGCCTTCAAGGGGGGCGGCGAGGAGGTTCCGGGTTTTGAAGCCGGTCTTGCGATCGACGGCGGCGAAGAAGCGGTGGTCCTGGTAGGCATCGTCGAGGACGAGGGTTTCGCCGCTGGCGAAGACGGAGCCGGCGATACCGCGGCCGGCAGGAACGCGGATGGGATCACGGCTGCCCATGGCGACATGGCCGACGAGGTCGCCGGAGTCCTCTTCGAGGAGGAAGAGGCTGGCGCGTTCGGCGCCGACGAGGCGGGCGGCTTCAGTGGCAATGAGGTCGAGGAGGGCGCTGAGATCGCGTTCGGAGCCCATGCGGACGCAGACTTCGACCAGAGCGGCCAAGACCTCGCTCGGCGGGAGCCCGTGCTCAGCGTTTTCTCTCATTGCCGGTGTCCACATAGTTTACCGCTTCTTGCGGCTGCGCCCAAGTATTTGACAATTTTTGCCGATGTCCACGAGGTATTCACTGACTTGGGGGAAGCAGGCGGGGTTGGCGGGTGAATTGCAGGAGTGTAGGGTGCCCGAAGCGCTGCACCGGACCGGCCATAGTTGACAGGCCGGAGGTCCCGTGGCAGGACCGGAGGAGCCGGTGCGCGCTTCACGGGCGCACAGCGTGCGCTTCACGAGCGGGGTGGGCGGTGCAATAATCCAAGAGATGAATATCACGCGCCGCGCATTCACACTTGCTTCGGCGGCTGCCGTTTCCAGCGGCGCCGCGGCCCAGGACAAGCCTGTCCGGCTGGCGATGCTGGGCACGGTGGGCCATCCGGGCGAGATTCTGGGGGCGCTGCCAAGGGCGCCGCGAGTGCGATTGACGGCGGTTTCTGAGGATCAGCCGGCGATCCGGGCGCGACTTTCACGAAACCGGGCGATGGAGGGGGCACGGATTTACGCGAGCGCGGAGGAGTTACTCGCGAAAGAGGAGTTCGACATTGCGGCGGTATGCAATGACAATGGAGCACGGGCTGGGGTGAGTCTGGCGTGTTTGCGGCGGGGGATTCCAGTGATTGCGGAGAAACCGCTCGCATTGACGCTTGGAGATCTGGCGAGTTTACGGGCGGAGGTGGAGCAGCGCGGGCGGAAGTTGACGTCGCTGTTGAAGATGAGGACGGACCCTTGGTTTCTGGCGATCCGGCGATGTGTGGAGCGGGGGGAGTTGGGCGAGGTGGTGCAGGTATCGGCACAGAAGTCGTACAAGGCGATGGGCGCGGGGGACTGGCGAACGCAAGCGGAGAGCTTTGGCGGGACGCTGCCCTGGATTGGGATTGATTTGATCGATCTGATGCGCTGGACGTCGGGGCGGGAGTTCACCGAAGTGGCGACGCTGCAGAACCGGATCGGCTTTGAGGCGATCGGGCCGGTGGACAACTCAGTGGCTTCGCTGTTCCGGCTGGATAATGGCGGGATGGCGACGCTGCGAATCGATTACTTGCGGACGCCGGGGGCGCCGACGCACGGGGATGACCGGTTGCGGGTGGCGGGGACGGAGGGGATTGCGGAGTACACTGCGGCGACGGGGGTGACGTTGCAGCGGCGGGGGCAGGCGCCAGTGCAAGTGAAGGAATTGCCGGAGGAGCGGAGTCTGTTTCTGGAGTTTCTTGCGCATGTGGAGGGCGGGCCCGCGCCGATCGCCTATCCGGACCTGTTCCGGTCGGTGGAGATCGCGCTGAAGGCGTGGGAATCGGGCAAGGGGGGCGGGCTGAAGCCGGTAAGGCTGTAGTCCCACGGTCCGATCGATGGAAGGCAATGCGGCGCTGTATGTGGACGGGTTCAACTTCTATTACGGGGTGACGAACCATTACCGGCCACTGCGGGCGAAGTGGGGATATTCGCTGTCGGGCTTGTGCTGGTGCAATTTCCGGGCACTGATTGAGCGGAATTTCAAGGGCGTTGATCTCCGGTTTGTGAAGTACTTCACGGCGCCGGTGACGGAGCGGGTGGCATTGGGGGAGATGCCTGGAGAGCAGGACCGCTATGCCTTGTGGCGGGCGGCGCTGGCGACGGTGCCGGGACTGCACGTCGTGGAAGGGCGGTATCAGCCCCGGGGGGAAGAGGCGCCGACTCCGGGAGCGCCTGCACCGGCCCGCGAGGAGAAGCAGACCGACGTGCAGATCGCGATCGAGATGCTGCTCGACGCGGCAAACCCGGCTCTGGAGTTGGACACGCTGTTTCTGCTGACGAGCGACCAGGATCTGTGGCCGGCGGTGTGGGCATGCGCGCTCAGGCTGGAGAGGCCGCTGCGGGTCGTGGTCCTGCTGCCGCCGCAGGGGCGGAAGCCGGATGCGGAACGGCAGCTACAGGAGTGTTCGGCGCGACTGAAAGAGAGGGGGCGGGCGGGCGAGGCGGTGTTCCGGCATTCGCGGGCGGAGGTCTGTGTCTTCGAGTTGCACGAAGGGTGGCTGGCGAATGCGCTGCTGTCGTACGAGCCGGCGTCCGGGGTGACATGCCCGCCGTACTGGCGGCTTCCCGGGCCCTTTCTGGATCGCTATTGCAAGCCGGCGTTTCGCCCGGACGGAGCGGGATTGAAATAGAATCCCGGTATGCCCGCTATCTCGCGCCGTCATTTCCTCGCCGGGGCCTCCGCCGCGCCCGGACTGCTGGGACAGGCCCGCCGCCCTCCGAATCTGCTGGTGATCCTCACGGACGATCAGGGCTTCGGCGATTTCGATTATCAGGGCAACAAGGACCTGGAAACGCCCAATCTGGCGCGTTTGGCGCGCGAATCGGTGACTTTTTCGCGCTTTTCGGTGTCTCCGGTGTGCGCGCCGACACGGGCGGCGCTGATGACGGGGAGGTATCCGCTTAGGACGAATGTCCACGGGGTGACGGGGGGCCGGGAGACGCTGCGGAAGGGCGAAGTGACGATGGGGGAGGTGTTTCAGCGGGCGGGCTACCGGACGGGGCTGATCGGGAAGTGGCATTTGGGGGAGTGCTACCCATACGTGCCGCATGCCCGGGGTTTTGACGATTTCGTGGGGTTCCGGGTGGGGCACTGGTCAAACTACTTCGATGCGCCGGCGGAGCGGAATGGACGGCAGGTGCGGCTGCCGGGCTACATCACAGAGGCTTTCACGTCGGAGGCGATCGACTGGATCGGCAGAACGCCGCGCGACCCATGGTTCTGCTATCTGGCCTACAATGTGCCACATACGCCGTATCAGGTGCCTGAGGGCGATTACCGAAAACAGGCGGCACGCGGGCATGATCCGGAACTGGCGACGGTGTACGCGATGATCGAGAACATGGACCGGCAGGTGGGGCGGATTCTGGGTCATTTGGAGGCGACGGGCGAACTGGACAACACGATTGTGGCGTTTTTTTGCGATAACGGGCCCAATGGAGAGCGGTATCGCTGCGGGTTAAGAGGGAGGAAGGGGTCGATTTACGAGGGCGGGACGCGGTCGGTGCTGTCGTTGCGGTGGCCGGGTGGGCGGTTACGGGGCGGGCGGAAGGTGGAGCAGATTGCGGCGCATATTGACCTGCTGCCGACGTTCATGGAGTTGTGCGGGGCGCGGCGGCCGGAGGGGCCGGCGCTGGACGGACGGTCGCTGGTTCCGTTGCTGCGCGGCGAGACGGCAGCGTGGCCGGACCGGCGGTTGTACTGTCACGCGGATCACCAACGGGACGCGCGGAACCCGTTTCCGGGAGCGGTCTGGGACCAGCGCTGGAAGCTGGTGAACGGGCGGGAATTGTATGATTTGCGGGCGGACCCAGGGGAGTCTGCGGAGGTTTCGGCGCGACATCCGGAGGTGGTGAAGCCTCTGCGGAGGGCTTACGACGATTGGTTTGCCTCGACGCTGGAGGGCTTCCGTTTCGGGGCTCCGCCGATTGAGGTGGGGCACGCGGAGGAGAACCCGGCGACGCTGCCGGCGACGCAGGCGGCGCTGGAGGGAGGGCCGCATTACCGGGCCAAGATGGGCTATGCGAACGACTTCATTGTGAACTGGAAGTCGCCGGAAGACAGGATGACCTGGCGGACGGACGTCCGGTATCCGGGGCGGTATCTGGCGAGTCTGGAATCGCTGTGCCCGAAGGAGAACCTGGGCTGCACGGTGAAGTTGCAGGCAGGCGGGTCGGCCGCGGAGGGAGTGCTGCGGGAGGCCGGAGAACTCGCTGAAATTCCGCTACGGAATATCGTGGAGAGCGCGGTGCACGCGCCAGAGATGAACTGGACGGATGCGGCGATCGGGGAGCTTGAATTGAGGGCTGGGCCAGTGGATGTGGCGCTTTCAGCGGTGAAGGTGCCCGGGCGGGGGGTGGCGGATGTCAAGAGCGTCCGCTTGAGACGGTTGGGACCTATTTGATGGCGCGCCAGGCGAGGAAGAGGCCGTCTGGTTCAACGTCGTCCCAATAGGCGATGGGGCGGCAGTCGGCCTCGCGGCAGTGGCGGAGGAGGAGATTGAGGAGTTCGTCGCGATGGAACCACTTTTCCCAGGTGGGGGTATCGAGGCGGCCCCAGTGTTCGGCGTTTTTGTCGATGATGGCGAGGCGGCCACCGGGTTTGAGGACGCGGCAGAGTCCGGCGACGGCGGCTTCGATATCGACAGCGTGTTCGAGGGATTCGGTGGCGTAAACGCCGTCGAAGGAATCGTCCTGGAAGGGGAGGGCGAGGAGGGAACCGGCGACGCGGGTCAGATCCGGACTGGCGAACTGCAGCATCGAGACGGCCAGATCCATCGCAACGATGGTGGCCTCTGGATTTCGTTCGCGGACAATGCGGGCGAAGCGGCCTTTCCCGCAGCCGGCATCGAGGGCGCGGCCGGAGCCAAGGGGGCCGAGGGTTTCAAGCACGAAGCGGACGTGAGAGATGCGGGGGTCGATGGTGGAAGGGAAATGCTCTTCATCGGCGGCGGAATCCTCAAAGGAACGCCGGATCTCGGAGGCGAGATCCGGCGTGAGGTTCCGCGGCGGGCGCGAGCGCCCGAACCACTTTTTGAACAGTCGCATCAGGCGCGGGTGAGGAAGATGGGCAGGCCGCGCTTCTTGGAATAGTCGGGACGGTAGCGGTCGATGTTGTACATGCTGGCGAGATCGACCTTGCGGGGCCCGAGTTTGGGATCGGGGATCTCGACCATGTCATAACAGCCGTTGGTGATACCGGTCATCAGGCCGCTCTTGCCTTCCGCCATGGCATCCATGGCCATGTTGCCGAAGGTGGCGGCGACGAGTTTGTCGGTGAAATCGGGATCGCCGGAGCGGAGATCGTAGGTGAGATCGCTGACGATGGTTTCTTCCTTGGCGCGGGCCTTGATTTCGGCGGCGAGGTCATCGCCGACGTTGGCCTTCTTCTGGTGGCCGTAGGCATCGGCTTCGCCATAGTGGCGGACCTGGTAGCCTTCCCACTCAGCGCCTTCGCTGAGGATGACGAGGGAGTAGTTGGACGGGTTGGTGCGCTTGTCGTGGACGAGGAGTTCGATGAGTTTGTCGAGGTTCACCTTGTACTCGGGGATGACGCAGCGGATGGAGGTGACGTAGGCAGTGTAGAGGGCGGTGTAGCCGGCATCACGGCCGAAAATGCGGAAGATGCCGATGCGCTCGTGTGAGCCGACGGTGGTGCGCTGGCGCTGGATGGCGCTTTCAGCGCGGGTGATGGCGGTGGAGAACCCGATGCAATATTCGGTGTTCTGGACGTCATTGTCCATCGTTTTGGGGATGGCGATGACCTTCACGCCTTCCTTGTGGAGGCGGGCGGCGTAGCTGAGGGTGTCATCGCCGCCAATGGCGACCACGTAATCGGCGCCAAGGGCTTCGAGGTTCTTCAGAACGGCCGTGGTGACGTCGTGGGTGGTGAACTTCTTGCCGTCCTTCTCGCGCTCGGTGGTGGGGAAAGTCTGGCCTTCGAGATGCGGGGGGAGGGCTTTCATCTTCGCCGGATTGGTGCGGCTGGAGTGGAGGAACGTTCCGCCGGTCCGGTCGATGGTTCGGGTGTTGAGGGGGGTCAGCGGCAGGACGTAGCGCGATTTGCTTTCGGCGTCGTCGAGGTTCAGGTGGGTCAAGCCCTCCCAGCCGCGACGGATACCGATCACTTCGGAGCCCATCTCAACCCCGCGATAAGTCACCTGTTTGATGACCGCGTTGAGGCCGGGGACGTCGCCGCCGCCTGTGAGGATAATGATTCTCTTGGCCATGCTCTCTCCTGGGTCCAATCCGTGGTATGGATATTGGGGATAAAACTTGATTTCAGTATAACTGGTCCGGTTTGCAAACGGACCAGAAACTCGCAGTTTATCATTAGAGGGACTATGGACGCCCGCCTTGACGCCTCGCGCCTGGAATCGCTGTTGGAATCCGCGCGTGTATTGAGTTCTTCACTAAAACTGGAAGACCAGTTGAGCCATCTGGCACGAACGATCATGGGGCGCCTGTTAATCACGCGGTGTGTGATCGCGGCGGGGGAGACGATTGCGGTGAGCCGGGGGGTGGCGGCGCTGAAGGCGGGTGCACCGTTTCCGGCGGACGCGGCGGCCCATGGGCTGGTGAGCGTGCATCCGATCGGCGCGGCGGGGGATCCGCAGGGGCGAATCGGACTGGGCCGGCCGGCGAACGGGGAGTTGAGCGGGAATGAGCGGGAATTTCTCGAAGCGCTGCTGAATCTGGCGGCGACATCGATTGCAAACGCCCGGGCGCACCAGGAGGTGCTGGCGCGCAACCAGGAGCTGCGGGCATTGCTGGATCTTTCGCGGGGGATCGCGGCTGCGATTGAACCGGAAGAAGTGGCGCATTTGTTGATGCTGACGCTGGCGGGCCGGTATGCGCTGCGGGCGCACGGGTTGTTGACCTGGAGCGAGGGGCACGAGAATGTGCGGCGAGTTCGGGGCCTGGGCGATCTGGATGCAGCGGAATTGAGGAAGGCGTTGGGAGAACGGGGAGAACCGCTGGAGCGGGATGGGCTGACGCTGTTCCCGATCCGGACGGGGGAGACGACATCGGGGGTGGTGGTAGTGGGGGCCCGGGCGACGGGGATAGCGTATACGGACGGCGATCTCGAGTTCATCACGAGTCTGGTGGCGCAGGCGGCGGTGGCATTGGACAACGCCTGGCGATTCCAGGACACGTTGTACCGGCAGCATCTGGAGGAGGAGTTGACACTGGCGGCGTCCATTCAGAAGGATCTCTTCCCTGCCCGGTTGCCGGCGCTGGCGCACACGGCGGCAGCGGCGCGGAACCGGCAGGCGCGCGAGGTGGGCGGGGACTACTATGACGCGCTGCCGGTGACGCAGGCGGGACCGGAGGAGTCGCATCTGTTTACAGTCGCGGACATTTCGGGCAAGGGCGTGGGGGCATCGCTGCTGATGGCCAACATACAGGCGACGTTAAGGGCGGTGCTGGCGGGGGAGACGTGTCTGACCACGGTTGCGGCGCGCACTTCGGATCTGCTGCACGCGTCGACGCCGGGCAGCAAGTACGCTACGGCGATATTCGTGCAGTACGATCCGCTGACCGGGGCCTGCGAGTATGTGAACGGGGGGCACAACGAGGGGGTTGTACTGCGGGCGGGCGGCAGCGTTGAGCTGCTGGAGGCGACGGGCCTGCCAGTGGGATTGCTGCCGAAGCGGACGTACGAGTCGGCGCAATTTCAGATGAACCCGGGTGATCTGCTGTTTATTTATTCGGACGGGGTGCCGGAGGCCTGCACGCGGGAGAACGAAGAGTTCGGCCTGGAGCGGGCGATTGAGTGCCTGAGAAGTGCGCGGGGAGAGGGTCCGGAGGTGATTCTGGACCATCTGTTCGAGCAGATCGACCGGTTCGCGGCCGGGGCGCCGCAACATGATGACATCACCGCGCTGGTGCTGAAGCGGACCGGAGCGGTGTGACCTGACGTAAACTGAACAACATCGTGCCCAGCAAGTTCCAAGTCACCCAACGCCCGCACGGCGCCGCCTGTATTCTCGCGATCGAGGGCTTTCTGGATGCCCACACGGCGCCGGAGTTCGAGAAAGCGATTGAACAGGCTGTGCAGGCCGGAAATGTGCGACTGGTGGTTGATTGTGCGCGCCTGACCTACATTTCCTCAGCAGGTTTGGGGGTGTTCATGAGTTTTCTGGAGGATGTGCGTGAGCGCGGCGGGGATCTGAAGGTGGCGGCGCTGGACGCGAACGTGTATCAGGTTTTCGAGGTGTTGGGCTTCCCTGCCCTGCTGGACATCGAGCCGACCGTTGAGGATGCCGTAACCCGATTCGAAGGAGCCTGATCATGGCCAGCTTTGAGAAGACCTTCACGCTGCACGTGCCGAGTTCAACGGAAAACCTCGCCATGATCCGCGATTTCGTCTCGAGTATCGGCGCGCGGGCCGGTCTGGACGACGCACAGGTACTCCGGTTGGCGCTGGCGGTGGATGAGGCGTGTGCGAATGTGATCGAGCATGCTTACGGCAGCGAGCAGTTCCACGAAGTCACAATCCACGGCGAGTTGGACAACGACGAGTTGAGTTTTGTGATCGTGGACACGGGACGGCACTTCGATCCGGCGCATTTGCAGTCGGAATCGGTGGAGGAACTGGTCAAACAGCGCAAATCCGGGGGACTCGGGCTCCGGCTGATCCGCACGATCATGGATGACGTGCAGTACCGGATTATTCCGGGGGAAAAGAACGAACTGCGGATGACGAAGAAGCTGCACAAGGATTGAGGATGCCCGCACCCGGGATCGTGCTCGCCGTCCTGCTGTCCGCCATGCCTGCTACCCAGGCCCGGAGCGAGGTTCGCGCATATTCAGTGTGCGGTCTGTTCGCTCACGTCAAGTCGCTCAATAACAGGCATGTCACGATCCTCGCCCGGCGGAGCAGCGACGGCAGGGACTTGCAAGCGCTCTGCCAGACCTGCGCCACGCCTCTCCAGCGCGCCGGCGCACACTCCGTCCATTTTCTGGCTCTGTACTTCTGTGTCCATGCCGAATCGCGCCGGTGGAGGGAGATGGAGGCGGGCGGGAGCGGTGAGCGGGTGTACGCGCTCCACGGCATCCTGCGCGCACCGGTCCGCCGCCGCCGGTGGCCACCCTGGAAGAAGGATCTGACCGGGTGTTTCGGTCACCTGTGTGTCACGCCCGTCCGGCTCGACATCCTCCGCTACCAGGTCTGCGACATTGCGCCAGGGGTACTTTGCTCTGAGGTTCGCGAGCCGATCGCGGTCTCCTGCGTTGATGCGGTTGAGCCCGGGGGGGCTGAATGACCAGACGATTCCTCTTCGCCCCACTGATCGCGGTGGCGCTATTTGCCGCCTGCCGGCCCTCGCCTGAACCCGGAGCGGGCGGGATCACACAGGTCGCCACGATCGACGCTCTGCTGGCGGGGGCTTATGACGGAACGGTGACACTGGCGGAGTTGCGGCGTTTCGGCGACTTCGGGATTGGGACGTTCCACGCGCTGGACGGGGAGATGATCCTGCTGGACGGGGTTTTCTACAAAGTGCGCGGGGACGGGTCGGTGGGGGAACCGCCTCAGAGCGAGACGACGCCGTTCGCGAGCGTGACCCATTTCCGGGCCGATGTGCGGGAGGAACTGCCAGCCGGCCTCGACCTGCCCGCACTGGAAGCGCGGATTGACCGGCTTCTGCCGCAGGCGAACCGGTTTTGCGCGTTTCGGGTGCGCGGGGAGTTCCGGCATGTGCGGGTGCGGAGCGTGCCGGCGCAGTCGAAGCCCTACCGGCCGCTGGTGGCGGTGACGCGGAATCAGCCGATGTTCACGCTGCAGGGGGTTCGCGGGACGCTCGTCGGGTTCCGGTCGCCTTCGTTCGTCAAGGGTGTCAACGTGCCTGGGTATCATCTGCATTTTCTGGCGGATGATCGCCGTTCGGGCGGGCATGTGCTTGAATTCACGGCCGCCACATCCACACTCGAGGCCGATACCCTGCACGATTTCCTGACGATCCGGCTGCCGGCACCGGGGGCGGCCTTCGAGAAAGTGGATCTGACGCCGGACCGCAGCGGCGAACTGGAAGAGGCGGAAAAGAACCCGGCAGTTCGCGACTAGGATGGCCGGACGGGCTAGAATCGCAGTGTGAACTACCGGAAACTCGGACGAACTGGACTGCAAACGTCGGTTGTGGGCGTGGGAACGTGGCAATTTGGCGGAGAATGGGGCCATTCCTTCACGCAGAGCGAGGTGGACGCGATCCTCGACGAGGCGGAAGCGGTTGGCATCAATCTGATCGACACGGCGGAGTGCTATGGCGATCATCTTTCCGAGCGCCTGATTGGCGACTATCTGGTGCGGCATGACCGTTCGCGGTGGATTGTGGCGTCGAAGTTCGGGCATCAGTTCCATTCGTTCATGAACCGGACCGAGGATTTCACCGTGGAGGGGGTCCGGCGGCAGTTGGAGGGGTCGCTGCGGGCGTTGCGGGTGGAGAAGATTGATCTCTATCAGTTTCATTCCGGCTCCGATGTCTGGTTCGACAACGATGAGCTTTGGCGGATGCTGGAAGAGCAGCGACGGTTGGGAAAGATCGGGCATGTCGGGATTTCGATCCTCGGAGTGGGCAGCGAACGGCAGGCGCGCGAGGCGCGGGCGGTGGGGGCGGAGGTACTTCAGGTGGTGTATAACCGGCTGGACCGGCGCCCGGAGGAGATGTACTTTCCGCACGCGGAGCGGGATGGAATGGGCATCCTGGCGCGGGTGCCGCTGGCGAGTGGACTGCTGAGCGGGAAGTACCAGCGCGGGGCGGAGTTCGCCGCGGGCGATTTCCGGTCCACAGTGAATCCGGCGAAACTGGAGCGGGATCTGGAAGAGGCGGCGCGGTTGCGGGAGGCGGAGGTGCCGGAGGGGATGGAGATGGCGGAATGGGCGCTGCGATGGTGTCTTGAAAGGCCGGTGGTGTCGGCGGTGATTCCGGGTTGCAAGAGCGCGGAGCAGGTTCGGGCCAATGCCCGGGCGGGGGTCTCAAGAGGTTAGCGGGCCGGCCCCTCCGAACAATCCGGCCCGCGGAGTGAAGCGCTACCAGGACGCGGCGATCAGGACAGGTTCAGGCCTGAAGCCCTGCGAGATGTAGACCTGCACGAGTTCGCTGCGCTTTTTGGTGAGGGGGAGAGTGCTGCTCCGGCCGGTTGCGCCGGAACGGATTTCCCGTAGGATGTGCAGTGCGCCGATGCGTTCGAACACGAGGATGTCACGGCCATCGGTCTTCGCGTCACGGCCCTGGGTCTTGACGACTAATCTGGATGAACCAGTCTCGTTGTTCTGGAACCGCAGGGTGCTTTCGGTCACCCGAAGGACATGGTAGGGACCCGCGTCAAATTCGGAGTCGAATGCGACGAACTTGAAGGGAACGTCGAATGGACCGGCTTGCGACTGCGCCTGGATGCCCAGTGGCAGCAGGCACAGCAGCAGGGAGGCGAACAGGCATTTCGCAAACATGGAGGGGACTCCTTGGGCTGGGCGAAACCAGTTGTGGTCTCGCGAGACGGCGTTTGTCCACGGAGGGGCGGACGGAAGGAGCGGCAAACCGGCCCAGGCGATCCCAAGAGCGGGAAGTTGATGTTCCGGGTGGCCGATCCCTGGCGTCTTTCGCTTGTGGATTTGTACCATGGCCCAATCATTCGGCAGCCCGGGATGACCGGGCAATGGGTGACGGCTGATCGATTTCGGATCTATTTCTGATGCCGCAAACTCTTGTTTTTGCTGATGTTGTTTGCGTTACTGACTGGACGTCCAAGTGCGATCACTGGCGTACATGTCGATGATTGTCGCGCCCGGGTGACGAACGCCCGAAAGTGGGGTGCAGTCTCGCTTCCCGATCTCGTTCAGAGATGCCGCCACGGGGTGGCCATCACTCCACCTTTCGCCCCGCATTCGCCGCCAAAGTGAATGAAACAGGCCATTGTATTTCGAGAGCTTCTTATCCGATTTGGCTTGTGACCCTCGATTCCTCACCATATAATCGGGCTGCGCGAGGAAATGCAGTGACTGTGCGGCGACTGACGCGAACCGCGGCGATCCGGTTCGACGAGTTCGAGTTGGACCCGGAGAAGGGAGAACTGCGCAAGAATGGGCATCCGGTCCGGCTGGCGCCTCAGCCGATGAAGGTGCTGGCGCTGCTGGCGAGCCGCCCGGGGGAACTGGTCACCCGCGAGGAGATTCGGGAGCAGATCTGGGGCGGGGAGACTTTTGTCGATTTCGAGCAGGGCTTGAACCACTGCATTAATCAGGTCCGGGCGGCACTGGGTGACGATTCGGCCGCGGCGCGATTCGTGGAGACGGTGCCCCGGCGCGGGTACCGGTTCCTGCTGGAGGCGGCGCGGAGCGAGGAGGAATCTCCGGCTCCGGCCTCGCGCTGGAGACGCCGCGCCGGCGTGGTTGGAATTGGGGCGTTCGTCCTTGTCGCGGGAATTCTCACGGCGTTGTACAGCGGGTGGTTCCGGCCGGGAGGGATGATTCCTCCGGTTCGCTCAATCGCGGTGCTCCCAATCGAGAACCTTTCCGGAGACCCGGAACAGGAGTACTTCGCGGACGGGATGACCGAGGAACTGGTGACCGCGCTGGGTCGAATCCACGCGCTGAGGGTGATTTCGCGGACTTCGGTGATGCGCTACAAGCGCACCAGGAAGCCGCTGCCCGAGATTGCGCGGGAGTTGAAGGTGGATGCGGTGATTGAAGGGACGGTCACGCAGGCGGACGGTCGTGTCCGGCTAACCGCCAACCTGCTGCATGCTCCGTCGGACCGGCACCTTTGGGCCGAGACCTTCGAGCGCGACCTCAGCGATGTTCTAGGACTCCAGAGAGAACTGGCGCGGACGGTCGCGCGTCAGATCCACTTGAAACTGTCGGTGGAAGATCAGGCCCGGCTGGATCGCGGGCGCCCGGTGCATCCGGAAGCCCATGAAATGTACCTGAAGGGACAATTCCATTACTACCGGTGGAGCCGTCCGGAATTCGTAAAGGCGATTGAATACTACCGGAGGGCGATTGATCTGGATCCCGAGTATGCGGAGGCGCATGTTGGGTTGGCGAAGACCTTCGGATGGCAGTGGATATTGGGGGCCCTGCCGCCGAATGAGGCCTATCCGCAGTTTGAAATGGCGCTCAAGCGGGCCCGGGCGATCGATGAGAGCCTGCCGGAAGTGCATTATGTCCAGGCGGTGGCGGCGTGGTATTTCTACTGGAATTGGGAACAGGCGGAACGGGAATTCCGGCGGGCACTGGAATTGAATCCGAATCTGGAAGAGGCACGCTACGAATATGCCTGGTTTCTAGCCACGATGGGCCGGCATGGTGAGGCGGTTGTGCAGGCCGAGCGCGCAGTGGAGACGGACCCTCTGTCGGTGTCCGCAAACCTGGCGCTGGGGTCGGTTTACCATGGGGCGGGCATGCTCGACCGGGCATTGGCGCAACTGCGCCGGACGATCGAACTGGAGCCGAACGATCCGCGTTGTCACGGGTTTATCGGCGGGGTCTACCGGAGTCTGGGGCTCTATGACGAGATGATGGAGGCCGAGCACAAACGGATGGCGCTGCAGGGCGCCAGACCCGGGGAGATCGAGGCAATGAAGGATGCCTACCGGACAGGCGGCTATCCGGGACTGCTGCGCTGGCGACTGGCCCATGCCCAGCACCCGTTCGCGCAGGCCGAGGCACAAGCGCAGTTGGGCCTCAGGGATGAAGCAATCGCAAACCTTGAGAAATGTTACGCGCAGCGCTGGTGGGCCATGGTCCGGATAAATTCCGGCCCAATATGGGATCCCTTGCGGACGGATCCCCGGTTTCAGGAGATATTGCGCAGGATGAATTTTCCTCGCTGAAGCGGGAGGATCAACTGCCGCGCTGCTCGGTGGCGCGCCAGACGCGGCGGACAGCAAGGACATAGGCGGCGGTGCGGAGGTCGCAGGCGAGTTCATTGGCAGTGGCCCGGAGGTCGCGCCAGGCCTTCTGGATCGTACGTTTGAGTTCTTCGTTGACCCGGGTTTCATCCCAGTAGTAGTTCTGCAGGTTCTGGACCCACTCGAAATAGCTGACGGTGACGCCTCCGGCATTGGCGAAGATATCGGGAAGAACGATGATGCCCTGAGCGGCGAGAACTTCGTCGGCATCGGCGTCGGTGGGTCCATTGGCGCCTTCGAGGATGTAGCGCGCCCGGATCCGGTGCGCGTTTTCGCGGGTGATGACTCCGCCGAGCGCAGCCGGAATCAGCACGTCGACATTCTCGGCGATCAGGTCGGCTCCGGTGAACGGTTCGGCGTCCGGGAAGCCCTGGATACTGCCGTTCTGGCGGGTGTGATCAATCAGAGCAGTGACATCAAGGCCGTGTGGGTTGCGGAGGGCGCCGGTGACGTCGCTCACAGCGGTAATGCGGCCGCCCCGCTCATGAATCAGCCGGGCAGCCCAGATGCCGACGTTGCCAAAGCCCTGAATCGCGTACGTAAAGTCTGAAATCAGGCGATGCTCGTCGGCAAAGAGACATTCGGCGCCGAGGACAAGCCCGCGGCCGGTGGCGGCCACACGGCCTTCAGATCCGCCCAGATCAAGGGGTTTGCCCGTGACGACGCCGGGGGTCCAGCCATGGTATTTCGAGTACTCGTCGGCCATCCAGCCCATGACGGTGGCGTTGGTGCCCATGTCAGGCCCCGGAATGTCGACATTGGGCCCGATGACATCATGGAGGCGCTGGACGAAGACGCGGGACAGCCGTTCCAGTTCGGAACGGCTGAGCGTGGCGGGATCGACGGCAATGCCGCCTTTGGCGCCCCCGTAGGGCAGTCCGGCGACAGCGGTCTTCCAGGTCATGGCGGTGGCCAGCGCAGTCACCTCGTCCTCGTCGGCTTCGGGATGGAACCGGATTCCGCCCTTCATCGGCCCGCGGGACTGGTCGTGCTGAACCCGGTAGCCGACGAAGGTGGCCACGCTGCCATCATCTCGAAGCAGGGGGCATTCGACTTTGACCTCGCGGTACGGGGTCAGCAGGCGCTGGCGAATGGAGGGTTCGAGCCCAAGGATATCCGCGGCCCGTTGGAAGTTGCGGGCGCCTGATTCTGTCGCTTTCATCGATTCCTCCGATCTGGGTAGCGTCAACGCTATCATAAACTGAGATGGCGGAATCCGAGATATTCGTTTCCCTGACCTCGAAGTTGCCGGAACTGGAAGCCTCTATCGGCAGTGTCCTCCGGGGCAAGGCCGAGGTGGTCCGCCTGAGCCTCGTCTGTTTGCTGGCCCGTGGCCATCTGTTGATCGAGGATGTACCGGGGGTCGGCAAGACGACGCTGGCGCACGCGCTCTCCCGTTCGGTCAATTGCGGATTCCAGCGCGTGCAATGCACGTCCGACATGCTGCCTGGCGACATCCTCGGAGTCACGATCTACAACGCGAAGACTGGCGCGTTCGAGTTCAAACCAGGCCCGGTGTTCACGAACTTCCTGCTCGCGGACGAAATCAACCGGGCCACGCCGAAGACCCAATCGGCGCTGCTCGAGGTGATGAACGAGCGCCAGATCTCGATCGACGGCCGCACACTGAAAATGGCTGACCCGTTCCTCGTGATCGCCACGCAAAACCCCGTGGAGCACCACGGAACCTACCCGCTGCCGGAGTCGCAGCTTGACCGTTTCCTAATGCGCCTCCGCATCGGATACCCGGATGCGGCGAGTGAGCGCGAGATCGTCCGCAACCACCGCTCCGGCATGGAGGCGGCAGTCTCCACCGTCCTGAGTCCCGACGAACTGATCGGCCTGCAGGGGGCGGTGGAGGAGATTCGGGTGGACGACGCTCTGGTGGATTACATGCTGGCCATAGTGGAAGCGACGCGTCGGCATGAATCGCTTTCGCTGGGGGTGAGTCCGCGCGCCGCCCAGTCGCTGTACCGCGCCGCCCAGGCTCTGGCCGCGCTCGAAGCCCGTGAATATGTCCTGCCGGACGACATCAAGCGCCTGGCGGGACCGGTTTTTGCCCACCGCGTCGTGCTGCACCAGCGTGCCGCGCTGAGCGCCCGTGGCGGTGATGCCGCCGAACGCATCCTCGACGAGATCCTGAGCCGGGTCGAGGTCCCTCTCTAAGTTTGCACAAGGAATGACTGCACGATGAAAACCGCGATAGTCGGTCTGCCCATGGTGGGCAAGACCAGTCTGTTCACCATTCTGACCGGAGTCCACGAGTCCACCCGGATGGGTACCATGGAGGCCCGCGCCGGCGTGACCAAGGTGCCGGATCCGCGCCTCGAGGCGCTCGCCCGGATCTTCGATCCACCCAAGGTGACTCACGCCTCCCTGGAGTATTTCGATTTCCCCTCGATCAGCAAGGAGACCCTGCGCGAGCCTTCCTACCTGGCCAGCCTGCGCGTCGCCGACGCCATCGCTCATGTTGTGCGTGTGTTCGACTCCGATTCGATTCCGCACGAGAAGGGCGACGTGAACCCCGAGCGTGATATCGACGATGTCGATACTGAGTTGATCCTGTCCGATCTGGTTGTGGTAGAGAAACGTCTCGAACGGCTGGAAAAGGATCGCAAGAAGATCAAGGATCCGGGCCTCGACCGCGAGTACGAACTCCTGCAGCAGGCTCACGCGTGCCTCGAAGAGAACCGCCCGCTGCGGACCCTCACGCTCGAAGGTGAAGACGAGAAGCGCCTGCGCGGCTTCCAGTTTCTCTCGCTGAAACCGATTCTGTATGTCTTGAACCTGGGGGAGGAAGATGCTTCGCGGCTCTCTGCGGTCGAGCAGGAATACCGCGATAAACTGCTGCCCACGCGGCCCGGAGCCGATGTGGCGGCCATTTGCGGCAATATTGAGGCCGAATTGGTGGAACTGTCCGCGGCCGAGGCCGCGGAGTATCTCGCCAGCTATGGACTACCCGACTCCGGTCTGCATCGTCTCATCAACGCCACATACCGGGTACTCGGATTGATGAGCTTTCTCACCGCTGGCGAGACAGAGGTCCGCGCCTGGACCGTGCCGATCAATTCCACGGCGCCGAAAGCCGCCGGGGCGATTCACTCGGACTTTGAAAAGAAATTCATCCGCGCCGAGGTGGTCAACTGGCAGGCGCTGGTCGAGCATAATGGCTACCCGGGCGTCCGCGAGAAGGGCCTGTTGCGACTGGAAGGCAAGGAGTACATCGTGAAGGACGGCGACGTGCTCGTCATCCGGCACGGCTGAACGGGTCGGTTGCGTTCAGCGACCAGACCAGCGCTCCGGTGTAGCCGGCGTCTTCGATCCGCCGCAGACGCTCCTCCAGATTCCTTGCACCGTCCGGCCATGCCGGATCAGGCGCGGAGGCGAACTCCCCGACGAGACAGGGCCCGCTGCACACTGCCCCGGCAGGCGGCAGCGGCCTCCGCGCCTGTCCGTAGTAGTGGAATTGCTGCAGCCCAATGCCCCAGCCCTCCGTCTTCCAGTCGCGGATTGTGCGCCAATGGGCCCAGCCGATGGTCGAGACAAAACCGGCGCCATTGATCCGCTGAACGGCCTCGCGCAGAAATGCCTGCATGGCTGGGAGCGGCACCGTCCGGCGACCGGGGAACAGACGCTCCCAGAATCGCCACGTCCTTTCCCGGGTCACCCATTCCGGTTCGTTCATTACCTCCCAGGCGAAGATGCTGGCCCGGCGCGTCCGTGAGACCTCCAATAGCGGGTTCAGCACTTGGTCCATAAAGGAGCGCCGCCTCTCCGAATCGCGGATCACCCGCGCACGGCCGCCCTTCAACAACCCGGGTCCTGCCGTAACCGCGGGTAGACACCAGTGGAAATCGAGCAACGAGGGCAGCAATCGGACCCCGGCCTGCTCACACTGCGCCAGTAACGCCTCAAAATCGGAGACCAACGGCCGGATCGCCTCGTCCTCCCACTCAGCCGGAAGGCCCAGACCATCGGCCAGCACAAACCAGCGGACCACGCTGAAGCCCTCGCCCGCCAGGCGGCGCAAATCCGCGGCAATCCGTGCGCGCCGCGCAGCCCGGAACTCCTCAGGCCCCTGACCGCCCGTCCACCCGCTGGGAGGGACCCCAAAGTCCCAGCCATAGTCCATCCAAGGGTAGTTGATACCCTTGATCACGATGGCTGACGACCCGGGCCCAGCGCGGCCGTCAGAATCGCCTCGAGTTCTTCCTGTGTGAGGCGGATCGGATTCGCCTTCATGCTGGAAGCATCCATCGCCTTGCGGCACAACCCGGGAACATGGGCGGGCGTGATGCCATACTCGCTCAACGGTGAAATACCGAGGTCAACCGACAGCCGCAGGCTGAACGCGGCCGGATCCTCTCCGAGGATGTCGGTCAACACGCCATAGCGCCGCAGCGATTCGCACCCGGAATCCCGGCTCCGCAGCGCCGCCACATTCGCCCGGATCACGTGCGGCAGAAGCGCCGCGCAGACCGCCCCGTGCGGCGCGTCGAACTGGCCGCCCACCGGCGACGCGAATCCATGCACCGCCCCAAGACCGGCATTGGCCAGTGCGAGACCGCCGTACAACGCCGCCAGCGCCATGTCCGTCCGCGCGGAGAGGTCCCCGGGATGATGAAACGCGCGCGGCAAGGCCACGGCGACGCGCCGGATCCCGTCCAGGCAGAACGCGTCCGTCAAAGGGTTCGCGCGCGGAGACACCCAAGGCTCAATCAGTTGTGTGAGCGCGTCCAGGCCGGTCGCGGCCGTCACCGCGGGCGGCACAGTGAGCGTGAGTTCAGGGTCGATCACGGCCAGCCTGGGCAACATCAAGGGACTGCGCAGACTCACTTTCACACCCTGTTCCGGCGCTCCCAGCACGGCATTCCGGGTGACTTCCGCGCCGGTGCCCGCGGTGGTCGGTACCGCGATGAACGGCAGGGGCGGGTGGGTGAGCGGTTGACCCTCGCCAATCACCTCCAGATAGGCCAGCACGTCTTCCGGATTCGGAACCAGTGCCGCAATGGCCTTGCCGGCATCGATCACGGATCCGCCGCCGGCGGCTACAACCACATCACAGCCGGCTTCCCTCGCCGCGGCGACGGCGTCGCGGATGGCGGGAATGGTCGGCTCGCCGGTGATGGACAGCCGTTCGCCGTCGAGCCCGAGTGCGGATACGCGCCCCGCCGATCCGCCGGTCACCAACAGAGGCCGGCGCCCCAGCGCACTCGCCGCCGCGCCCACCTGCCGGACCGTCCCCGGTCCGAACACAATGCGGGTTGCCGTGGCGAACTCGAAGGAAGTTACCAACGCGCGTCCTCCGGGAACAGATTCTCATACCTGACCGCCGTTCGCGGAGATGCCATCATCGGCGCAACCGTGTCACGCCAGAGGGCATAGTGCGCGGTTTCCTTGTGCGCCGCGGGCGCCCCAGGCGTCCGATAGACCTCTTGCAGGAGGAAGCGTTGCGGGTCATCCGTCTGTTGGATCAAGTCGAACCGGGCAATGCCTGGCTCCTGAACACTCGCCCGAGCGTTGGTAAGTGTGGCATCGATAAAGGCCTCAACGGCCTCCGCCCGAACATGAACATGAACGTGAACAATCAACATGGTGCCCCCATTATGCAACGTGCGACCGTCTTGCTAAACTGGAGGAGATCCCCGGTCGTCTAATGGTAGGACAGCGGCCTTTGGAGCCGTGAATCGTGGTTCGAATCCATGCCGGGGAGCCAACCGCCCAAACCCTGATTCCCCGCCCCCAGTTCCCGCTGGCTCTCCGCCATTAATGGGGGCAGACCCTCCTCCGACTCCCTCAACAGCATAG
>ERZ761609.815-NODE-815-length-32918-cov-49.762377_pt1 | contig 32918 bp, 31 predicted proteins | sample MGYA00511163_ERZ761609 | MGnify/ENA primary metagenome ERZ761609 (study PRJEB28899, sample SAMN02445070) | bioreactor sludge metagenome | biome: EBPR sludge | place: Australia: Brisbane, Thorneside Wastewater Treatment Plant | collected 2011-12-16 ...
TGCACTTGCGGGTTGGGCCTGGCTACGGGAGGACGGGGTGGGGCGGGGGGGGAGTGAGTAAGTCTTGTTTTAGCAATAGGTTACGGCTGGTGTGGTGGGACGGGTCAGGCTGTCGCCGTGCGCGTCACCGTGCGCCGTCACCGTGCGCCCGTGCGCGTCACCGTGCGCCCCGTGCGCACCGTGCGCCCGAAACCCCGAAACCAATGCTGTAGGCGGAGCGACGAGGGGGCGTCGTGGTCGCAGACCCTGCTGGCCCAAATTATGAGCAACAGGCCGAAAGAATCTGATTCGCCGCATCGATCAAGCTCTGCCCGGCTCCTGCCGGAAGCTGGCCTGACCGCAGCAGGGCGCTTACCTGATTTGTGAACGCACGCAATTGGCCCGCCGCGGCATTCACGTTTCCCCTTCCCAGGCTGGCGGCCGCGGCCTCCAGCTTTTCAATCAGCGCGCTTTCCAGACCTGGTGCAAGAATGCCCTGGTCCTGTAGACCGGTGATCTCGTCAATCAACCCTTCGATGGATGGTCCCGCACTGGCCCCATACATGGCAAGGAAAATATCCTGGCCGCCAGTGCTGGTTAGTTCGGTTTCGTTAGTCTCGCCAGCGCCAAAGGTGATCGTCTCCGAGAAGGAACCTGTCACGCGGATCTTGCCGACACTGTCGAAAACCACTCCTGCGCCTTGATCTGGTCCGGGTCCGCCTATCCTCTTGACCCATGCCAAACCACCCCCGGTCTCATACTTCGCGACGAACACGTCAAGGTTGCCAAAACTGGTCAGCGTGGTCTGGTTGCCTTCTCCCGGCGCAAAGGTCGCCGTCCCGAGGAAATATCCCGAGACGGCGCTGTTACCAGCCCAATCGGTGGCAATTCCCACTCCGCCAATCGCAGCAGGTCCCGTAATCTGCTTGACCCAGTGCAGAACACCATTGCTGTCATACCTCGCCACGAAGGTATCCCAACTGCCTTCAGCCATCAAAATCGTTTGGTTCGCCTCACCCGGCGCGAAGACCGCGGCTTCGGCAATCACGCCAGTGACGAAGCATCCTCCTTCACCATCGACTGCGATGCCAATGCCCTGGTCGCTGCCCGCGCCCCCTGCCCTCTTCGCCCACCTCAATTTCCCGCTACTATCGTACCTGGCGACGAAGATATCCCAATGCCCGCCGCTGACCAGCGTCGTTTCGTTAGGTTCGCCATAACCAAAAGTGGCAACCTCCATGAAGACTCCGCAAGCGCAGACGTTACCGTGCTCATCGGCTGCGGCCCGGCCGCTGTCGCCTCCGGCGCCCCCAGCCCGCACGGCCCACACCAGCGCGCCGTCCGGGTCATACTTGGCGAGGAAGAAGTCAGGCCCCCCGGCACTGATCAACTCAGTCTGATTGGCCTCTCCAAGGCCAAATGTGGCGGTCTCGGAGAATCCCCCGCTGACGTAACTGTTGCCCTCACCGTCCACTCCAATACCCAGCCCCTGGTCCAGACCAACGCCGCCCGCGTAAGTGACCCACACCAGCATTCCGTCCGGATCGAACTTGGCGGCGAAGATCGCCGCCGTCCCTGGGCTCGTGATCACCGTCTGGTTCGGCTCTCCGGGGCCAAACGTGGCCACATTTCGGATTCGCCCCGCCACATAGCTGTTACCGGCCTTGTCAACCGCAATCCCAATCCCCGCATCCTCACCGATCCCTCCCGCGCGTTTGGCCCAGACCAGCGCGCCATTCGAGGCAAACTTCGCGACGAAGATGTCAGTGTTCCCAGCACTGACCAACGTCGTCTGATTTGCTTCCGAGGGGCCAAACGTGGCTGTCTCCGAAAACCCCCCAGTCAGATAGGTGTTGCCATCCTGATCGACGGCAACCCTGGTGGGAGTATCCACGCCCACCCCTCCCGCGCGAACCGCCCACTGGAGTTCCTGTGATTCGCCGGCGCGAAGGGCCACAATCGTGGCAAGCAGAGCCAGCAACGGGAAGTAGCGGGTGACGGCCCCCCATGACGTGATCCTCCCATTTCCTGTACCAGGGAAATTATGCATCGCAGCCTCCTCCCGAATCGCTGTCCAGATGGAGCGACTCGTCGATTCAAGCCAAACGATTGCGGACACAACCGCGGCCACCAAGGCCTCAATGGTGTATCCGGAGCCAAAAGAGTACCTACGACATTACGGGAGGGTCCCCGCCAAGTCAAGAGATTCCCACCGGCCCCCGGGGTCGATTGACCTCGACGCCCCATTTCGCTGGCGGCGTGGTTTTGGCGCTGATCTCGCCTGCAATCAAGGCGTTAGACAAGGTCTGCGTTTCTTATGCGATTGCACGTTGGGCGCCCGGGGGCGGCTGCCGGAGGCGGCCCCGCCGGTCCGGGGTCAAGGGCGGAAGGCTTGTTCTTGCGGAGCGAAGCCACGCCTGGCCCAAACGTTTGATAAAGAGCGGCTTATCCGCGATTTCAGCGGGTCTGGAAGCAGTGCAGCTTCCTGGCGGTCCGGATCAGCAGGCGGCCCTGGGAGGCGGCGGGCGAGGCCTGGATGGTGTCGTTGAGGGGGTTCCGGGCCAGCACCTCGAACTCGTCGCCCGCCTTGACTACGGTCACTTCGCCCTGCTCGGAGCTGAAGTAGAGGCGGCCGGCGGCGAGGATGGGCGAGGCGGAGTGGTCGCCGCCGAGGCGGCCTTGCCACTTGGGTTCGCCGGTCTTCGAGTCGAAGCAGTGCAGGATGCCCGCGGTGGTGATGGCGTAGAGGCGGCCGTTTTCCCACAGCAGCGAGGACATCATGGGGACGCCCCGGGTCTGCTCCCAGGCCAGTGTGCCGTCGGGGCGGTGGGCGCGGATGGTGGGCTTCTCGAAACCGGAGACGGTGAAGATGAGGCCGCCGCCGAAGACGGGCGAAGGCACGACGCCTTCACCCTGGCTGGGCGAGGTCCAGAGCAGTCTGCCGGTTTTGAGGTCATAGGCCTGCACGACGTCGCCGGCTGAGCTGTAAAGCCGGCCCTCGCGGACGTTTGGCGTGGTGTGGGCGATGCGGGACTTGCCGCGGCCGGTCCGCCAACGCTCCTTGCCGGACCTGGCGTCGAGGGCAACGAGGAAAGAGTTCTCCCAGGGGATCTGCCAGCCGACCTTCAGGTCGCCTGACTCGGCGCTGGCGTCGCGAGACATGATCACCAGCCCGTCAGCCACGATGGGGGATGCGCCGAGGCCGTGCTGGCTGTAGAACGGGTACTCCGTGTTGATCCAGAGCCGCTTGCCCGAGAAGTCGTAGGCGGCGAAGGTTCCGTTGCCGCAAACGGCATAGACGGCACGGCCGTCGGTGGCCGGGGTGGAGGTGGCATAGGAGTTCTTGCGCTCCTTGCGCTTCAGTTCCTGGCGGGTGATCTCCTGATCCCAGAGGAGCTTGCCGGAGGCGAGGTCGAGGGCCAAGAGGCGGCAGGAGCGGCCTTCGTCGGTGGCGGTGGTCACGAAGACGCGGTTGCCCCAGACGACGGGGGAAGACCAGGAGTCGCCGGGGATCTCGGTGGTCCAGGCGTGGTTTTTGGAGGGGCCGAACTCGACGGGCAGGCTGGTTTCGTCCGAGACGCCCTGGTGAGTGGGTCCGCGGAAGACCGGCCAGTTGCCGGCCGCGAGTGGAAGCGTCAGGACCAGCAGTACGGCAATGGCTTTCATGATGCAGCCATCATGAAAGACTCTGGACGGGAAAGGCAAGTTGTCCGGAGACCTGGGGCAGCCCTGCAGAGACGGGTGAGCCCGCTCATTCGTAGCGCAGGGAGGCTGCGGTGTTCAGTCGCGCTGCCCTGCGGGCAGGCAGGTAACATGCCAGAAGGAGGGCGGCGGCCAGGGCCAGGCTGACTCCCGAAAGCACGAGCGGATCGTGGGGGCGCACGCCCACCAGCACGCCGGCCAACAGGCGATTCACGACCAGCGAGGCCGTCAGCCCGACCCCCAAGCCAATCACCAGGACCCAAACTCCTTTCGCCAGTACCAGCCAGAGGATGTCGCGGTGGCTGGCGCCGAGGGCGACGCGGATCCCGATTTCGTGGACGCGCATCCGGACGAAGTACGCCATGACGCCATAGACGCCTGTCAGCGCCATCACGAGCGCCAGAACGCCGAACATGCCGATGGAGACGCCGGCAATGGTTGCGGGGTACTGCGAGAGCTTCATGTGATCCCGCAGGGTACGGACCTCGACCGGCGGCAGGCGAGGGTCGAGGCGCTGCAACTCGCGGGCCAACTTCGGGACAAGCGCTTCGGGAGGTCCAATTGTCCGGACGTGCAAGGAGAAGTAGTTGGGAGCGAGGCGGTCAATGGGCACATAGAGAAGCGCCTTGGGTTCCTCCGTCAGGCTGAAATACTTGCCGTCGGCGGCCACGCCGATGACGCGGTGCTCGCGGCCATCAAAGAGGACGGTCCGGCCAGCGGGGCCGGATCCAGGCCAGAGCCTGTCCGCCATGCAACGGTTGACCACGGCAACAGCCTCGGCGGAGTTTTCATCGCGATCCTCGATGCCGCGGCCCTGAAGGATGGGGATGCCCATCGCGGCAAAATAGTCTCCGGAGACGAAATTGAGATCGACGATCAGCCGCTCGCCGGCGCGGATCTCGTGGCCGGGAATCCGGATTTCGGCCTGGTTGGCGGAGTAATCGAGCGGCGGAAGGAGCGAGAGGCCAGCCGACGCAACGCCGGGGAGATTCCTTGTCCGCCGCAAGACTTCCTGCTGGAAGTGCCGGGTCTCCTGCTGAGAGTAGTTGCCGTAGGCGAGATTGAACTTGGCAAGAATGCCGCGGCTGACGTCGAAGCCGGGATTGAATGTGAGAGCGTTCCCAAGGCTGCGGAGCGCGAGCGCGGCGGCGGTGACCAGCACCAGCGAGAGAGCGACCTGGGTGGCGACGAGGATCGTCTGCGTGCGGCTCCGGCCCCGGCCGGAGTGCCAGACGCCGGTCCGTTCCCGGAGTATGTGAGCGAGGTCCAGGCGGCTTGTGCGGAAGGCCGGCAGAAGGCCGAAGAGGATTCCGGCAGCCATGGCGAGCCCGAAGGTGAAGGCCAGCACCCGCCAGTCCACGGAAACGTCCAGCGCCACGGGAAGCGGCGAGGGCGCCTTGAAGGCGCCGAGATAATCGAGAACGAACATCCGGACGAGCATGCCAGCCAAACCCGCGGCCAGCCCAAGCAGGATGGACTCCGTCAGCAGGTAGGACGCAATTCTGGCGCGGGAGGATCCCAGCGCCATGCGAATCGCGATTTCCCCATGGCGGGCAGTGGAGCGAACCATCAGCAGGTGAGCCACATTGGTGCAGGCAATGAGAAGGAGCAGACCGACTACCAGGGACAGGGCGGCCAGGAACGTCCGCAGGCCACGCCCGAGGCCGGGCATCGGAAAGCGAATCAGGCTACCGGCGTCGCATGAGCAACTAATGCCGCGGTGAGAATCCGGAAAGCGCTCGGCCAGTGAGGCACAGAAGCCCTGCAATGCGCTCCTCGCCTGGGCCAGCGTCGCACCGGGCCGGAGCCGGGCGCCCAGATCCAAAATCCGGCTGTTCCGGTCCATCATCTTCGTCGGGAATGGAGTCACGCTGTCGACCATGCTCAGCGGAACCCAGGCGTCGATCGGCATGAAGGCGAGTTCGCCGGTGAAGCCGGAGGGGGCGACGCCGACTATGGTGAAGGGCCTTTTGTTGATCCAGACCTGTTTGCCAACAATCCCGGGTCCGGCCCCAAACTGGGACTGCCAGAGCCGGTGGCTGATGACCGCGACTGGCGCCGGTTCCATGGAATCGAAGGGACGGCCCTGCGCCAACGAGGCGCCCAGAACCTGGAAGTAGTTGCCGCTGACAACCGCGGCAAGGCCGACCTCGGGGGCGAGCGCGCCTTTCAGGCTCACCGGCCAATGGCTGCGCGCGTACGGCAGTACCGGGACTTCACTCCGCCTCAACTCCTCGAAATCGAAGCCGGAGAAGCGAAGCGAATCCACTCCCGGCATCTGGCCCGTCACCACCACGAGACGGTCCGGGCCGGACACGCCCGTCGGGCGCAGCAGGAGGGCGTTCACGATCGAAAACGTCGCCATGTTGGCGCCGATGCCCAAGGATAGGGAGAGCAGCGCCGCGAGCGTGAACCCGGGGCTTCGTCGAAGATTCCGGGCGGCGCGGCCGAGATCCGACAAGAGGTAACCCATACAGCACCTCGGCACGGATTGGAGCAATTCGGACACCAAATGCCAAGTGTTGGCGCGCCAAGCGCTTGGAGGCGTTGGCGGCGGGGGAGACTGTCTCATTTCATGCTTTCCGGTCCCAATATCGGAACGCGCGGGAGCCCTTGGCTGACTCACCGGGAGTCAGGGAGAACGTCAGTGCGGTGCGCGAGGGAGGCTGGAGGCGATTGACTGTCGGAGGATAGCTCCTTTCTGAGGCTAGGTCTTGTAGTACTTTTCAATACAAGAGAACCTTGTCCAGTCTCCGCGCTTCTGTTAGTCTGAGAGACAGTTTCTGGTCAAATTCACAGCTTCCGCGCGTTACAGATGTCGCGAACTGTAGGAGGACAGTTCACCATGCTTTACAAGTCTCTATTGGTCGTGGGTCTGCTGGCTTTGAGCCAAGCCGCATCCGCGAGTTTCATTGTCACCCAGACGAACGACGCTTCCGTGCTGGCCCAGACGATTCTGGGCAGCGGGATTTCGCTCTCGGGCACGCCCACCCTGACCGGCAATGCGGCCCAGTCCGGCACTTTCCAGAATTTCACGACGGGCGTTTTCACCAACCCGATCACCGGGACGTCCGGGCAGGTGAATATGGCCTCGGGCATCATCCTGTCGAGCGGCCCAGTGGTTGACGCCATGGGCAATTATACCGGCGGGGCCTCGTCGAATCTCGGGGGGCTGGGCGATGCCGCGCTGACGGCGATTGCCGGCTATCCCACGTTTGACGCCGTTTCGCTGAGCTTCGACTTCGTGCCGGACGCCGACACGCTGTTCATCCAGTTCCTGTTCCTGTCGACCGAATACCCCAATTACGTCAACACGCAGTACAACGACGTCTTCGGGTTCTTTGTGAACGGGACCAATGTGGCGCTGGTGCCGGGCACGACCGATCCCGTGACCATCAACTCGATCAACCTCGGGCGGCCCACCGGGACTAACCCGAGCAACGCGCAGTACTTCACGCAGTATTCGAATTCGTCCACGCCGTTCAATTATGGCGGTGCGACCATTCTGCTGACCGCGAACGCCACTGTGAATCCGGGGGTTCTGAACAACTTCCGTTTCGCCGTGGCTGACGGGAGCGACGGGATCCTGGACTCGGCCATTCTGATCGGAGCGGGCCAGTTCACGACCGTGAATCCGGGCGGCGACGTTCCGGAGCCGGGCACGTGGGCGCTGATCGGCACGGGCCTGGTGTCGCTGGTGCTGTTCCGCCGCCGCAAGCAGGCGTAAGCGAGTTTCGCAAGCTGAGGGAAAGAGGCAGCCCGCCGCGGCTGCCTTTTTCATTTGGCTTCAGGATGCGGAATCGGGCGTGAGTCCGGTGATACAACAGTAGATCATGGCCGCCACGCTTTATCTGAACCGCCGCGCGCAGGCGCTGGAAAACGAGTATCTCGAGGTGATCGTCACCGTGGAAGGCGGCCATCTGGCCGCGATCCGCGACAAGGCATCGGGGGTGAACCCGCTGTGGACGCCGCCCTGGCGCTCGATTGAACCTTCCACGTACGACGCCGCGCGCATGCCCGAGTATGGCCAGAACGCGGAGAGCAAGCTGCTGGCGGGCATCCTGGGCCACAACCTGTGCCTCGACCTGTTTGGCGGGCCGTCGCCGGAGGAGGAGGCCGCGGGGCTTTCGGTTCACGGCGAAGGCTCGATCGCGCAATATCAGATCGAGACGGCGGGGGATCGCCTGACGCAATCGGCGACGCTGAACAGTTGCGGACTGAGGTTCGAGCGGTCGATCCGGCTGCCCGCGGGCGCGCGCGAGTTGACCATTACCGAGACGGTGGAGAATCTGACGATTTGCGACCGCCCGGTGGCCTGGACACAGCACGTCACGCTCGGCCCGCCGTTTCTGGAGAAGGGCGCGACGCGGTTTGAGACAACCGCCACACGCTCGAAGGTAATCGAGAGCGACTTCACCGGAGGGCATGCGCACCTGGCGACCGGCGCGGAATTCGAATGGCCGGTGGCGCCTTGCCTGGATGGCTCGACGGAGGATCTGCGGGTGTTCACCAACCGGGAGAAGTCGGGCGCATTCACCACGCACCTGATGGACCCGGGCCGAAGCGAAGCCTGGTTTGCCGCCTTCAGCCCCCAGCACCGGCTGGCGCTGGCCTACATCTGGAAGCAGCAGGATTTCCCGTGGATGGGCATCTGGGAGGAGAACCACTTGCGCGCGGGCGGGCCCTGGAACGGGAAGAGCCTGACGCGGGGGATGGAGTTTGGCGTGTCGCCGTTCGCCGAATCGCGGCGGGCGATGATTGAGCGCGGGCAACTGTTCGGGGTGCCCGGGTACCGCTGGATTCCGGCGCGGCAAAGGGTGACGGTGGAGTACCGTGCGCTGCTGATGCCCGCGGGGTCGCTGGTGGATGTGCCGTTGCCCTGACGCTGGTCCTCACTCAGGGAGCGGAGCGCGGGCCGGGGCCGGGCGCAGGCCAGCGGTTGACGAAAGGCAGGCCGGCGCACGTCCACCGCGGTGGTTCCAGACAGGATTGTCCATTTCTGGCGCATTTAGGATAGAATGATCGCTTGGCCGGTTTGCCCGCTATGGATCACACACTGACGATCGTTCTCTGTACGCCGCTCGTCGGCTTGCTGGTGCTGTTCTTCCTCCCGTCCTCGCAGCCGAAGCTGATCAAGTGGTGGACGAACTTCGTCTTCCTGGCGGGCTTCCTCGTCTCGGTGCCGCTATGGACGCGTTTCAATCCGGGCGACGACTATCAGTATCTGGTCAAACTGCCCTGGATTCCGTCGATTGGCGCGTATTTCAATCTCGGCATCGACGGCTATGCGCTGCTGCTGGTGGTGCTGACCACGCTGGTGGGCTTTCTGGCGGTTCTGTCCAGTTGGTCGTCGATCGAATTGCGCCTGAAGGAGTACTACGGCCACTTCCTGCTGCTGCAATTCGGGATGCTGGGCGTGTTCATGGCGCGCGATTTCCTGCTGTTCTTCGTGTTCTGGGAACTCACCCTGGTCCCGATGTATTTCATCATCGCGATCTGGGGCGGGGAGCGGCGGGGCTACGCGTCGATCAAGTTCGTTATTTATACGCTGATCGGCTCGGTGATCATGTTCCTCGGCGTGCTGATGCTGTACTGGCAGCACTACGTGCAGTTCAACAGGCTGACGTTCGACATGACGGCGCTGCTGGAGACGCAGATGTCGGCCGGGGCGCAATGGTGGGTGTTCTGGGCGTTCTTCCTGGGCTTCGCCGTGAAGGTGCCGATGTGGCCGCTGCACACCTGGCTGCCGGACGCGCACACGGAAGCGCCGACGGCGGGGAGCGTGATCCTGGCCGGGATTCTGCTGAAGATGGGCACCTACGGCTTCTTCCGCTTCTCGCTGCCGATGCTGCCGGACGCGGCCAAGGACCCGCAGATCATCAACATCATGGCCGGGCTTTCGATCATCGCGATCATCTATGGCGCGCTGGTGAGCCTAATGCAGAAGGACTGGAAGAAGCTGGTGGCGTATTCCTCGGTCAGCCACATGGGCTTCTGCACGCTGGGCATCTTCGCGTTGAATCCGATGGGGCTGGCCGGGTCGGTGCTGCAGCAGATCAACCACGGCGTCTCGACGAGCATGCTCTTCCTGATCGTCGGGGTGGTGTACGACCGGCGGCACACGCGCCTGATCGCGGAGTACGGCGGGCTGTTCCGGGTGATGCCAGTGTTCACGATCGTCTTCCTCATCGCGGTGCTCAGTTCGATGGGGCTGCCGCCGCTGAATGGCTTTATCGGCGAAGTGACGGTGATCCGGGGCGTGTATGAGTACTCGTTCTGGTGGGCGCTGAGTTGCGGGATCGGCATCGCGCTGGGCGCGGCTTATCTGCTGTGGCTGTTCCAGCGGACGTCGCTGGGCGTGGTGGGCGAGCGCAACCTGTCGCTGAAGGATTTGAACTGGCGCGAGGTCGCCGTGTTCGCGCCGCTGCTGGCGCTGGTGTTCTCGATCGGGCTGTATCCGAAGCCCTATTTCGACATCATGGAGCGGAGCGTGGCGCAGGTGGTGGACCGGGTGCGGCCGGATTACTACGACGAGCGCGGGATGAAGCACCCGCTGTATCCGCAGGAGATGCAGATCGTGCCGGGGCAGGAAGCGCGGCTGGGCGAGCGGCTACAGCAGCCGCATGAATAGCGCCCAAGCAGTCGCACCAGCCGCGAGCGCCAGCCATCCGGCCAGGCGGCGCCCAGGCAATTTCCACCACATGATCAGCCCGCTCACAACCCAAAGGAGCATGGCAACAACCACGAGGTCGACCACGACACCCCAGGCCTTGGTCAGGATACTTTCCTGCTCGAATCCGCCCCGCGCATGCATGCCGGTGAGGAAATGATCAAAGCGGAACCGGCGGTCCTCGACGGTGACGCGCCTTTGTTCGACGAAGTATTTCACCTGCGTTGCGTGCAGGAATGAGTAGACCCAGACGTTCACCTGATCCGGTCCCTGCCGACTGACTCCAAAGGAGCCTTCGATTCCCAGGTCCTTCAGAATTCGCGCGCCCACCGCGCGGAGTTCGCCCTCGGCGGGGATGTCAATGGCATAGGGCCGGTCCACGCGCATAGTCCAGAGCGGCAGGCCGCTGGCCTTGTCCCGCGCTTCAAAGTACGCGCCATGGGCGAATGGGATCGAACTAATGCCGTACATCAGGAACCAGGGCAGCAGCCCGAGTCCTAAATAGAGGTGCGTCCTCCGGTTGATGTGCAGGAACTTCATATCGTCACCGTGAACAGCCCAAACAGCGCGAAACCGAGTGCGAGCACCACCCATCCCCAGCGGCGGGTCTTCCGCAGTTCCCACCACATCCACAAGCCCGAAACCGCCCAGAGCAACACTGCGGCGATGAAGAAGTCGACGGAGAAGGCCCAGGCGTCCTCGGCCGGCGCATCGTGCTGGTAGCCACGGCGGCGGTGCATTCGCTCCAGGTAGGCCCGCATGTCCCAGGGAGTTTTCTCAATGCTCAACTTGCCGGAGCCAGGCACATAAGTAATGCGCCGCGGCGTGATGGGATCGAGGCGGTTGATAACGATTGCCTTGTCCGTCCGCCGCTGCGTGGCGTTGAATGCGCCTTCCATGTCGAGCGCGGCCAGGATTTGTGCTCCCGCTTCTCTGGGGTTTGCGCCCTCGGGCAGGGCCGCCTCAAACGGCGTCTCACGTTCGAAGACTGGCGCGGGCGGCGGCCCGCCGTACCATTGCCTGAAATGGTCGCGATGGTTCATCACCAGCGTCGAGAATGCGTACATCAATACCCACGGAGCCATGAACAGCGCGAGGTAGAGATGGATCTGCCGCAGAAGGCTGGAGAGCATACGCAGGAGTGTATCTTACTCCCGCCGTTCCTCGATCTGGACTAGCGCCTCGCGCGGTTCCTCCCGCGCAGGTACTGGTTTCGGCGGGTTCAGCCATCGCTGCGGCAGGCGGGCCATGTAGATGAGCTTTTCGACCAGGGGCAAGAGGCTGCGGACGGTCTTGCCGTGGAACACGAGGCTGCCGGCGACCAGGGCCGGGTGCGGGATGGTGGTGCAACACCTGGAGCAGATGCCGATCTCGCCCGCGCGGCCGCGGACGTGCAATTCGCGCATCTCGACCATCTCCGGGGAGTTGAAGATCCGATCGAGGGGCTGTTCGCCGATGCGCCCGACGGGCTGGCCATCGAGCATGTAGCTCTGGCAGCAGGGGTACACGTCGCCGTTGTGCTTCACATACATCGCCCCGCGCCACAGGTAGTGGCAGGGGTGTTTCCATTCGGCCGAGGCGTGGCCGGCTTCGGGGCGCATCAGGTTGGTTTCGTCCTCCTTGATGCGGATCAGATCCACGCCGGGGACGGAGCGCCAGAAGCGGGTGAACTCGTCCACCTCGGCGGCGTTGCCGTCCATGCGGACGAGTTGGACGACCACCTGCAGCCGTGGGTTGAGCTTCGCCTTCAGTTCGCAGAAGCGGATGAAATTGTCGCGCACGCGTTCGAACTTCGCGCCCTTGCGGTAGTACTCGAAGGTCTCCTTGCGTGCGCCGTCGAAGCTGAGGGTGATGTGTTCGAGGGGCGTGGCCAGGAGCTTCCGGGCGGCCTCCTCGTCGAGCAGGGTGCCGTTGGTGGAGATCAGGGTCGAGATGGCGTGGTCATGGCAGAGGCCGATGCGGTGGTGGATTTTGGGGTCGAGCAGCGGCTCGCCGAGGCCGATCAGCATCATGTGCTCGGCGGTGGCGCCCGCCTCGCGGACCAGGGTGTCAAACACCCGGTCGTCCATGTCCTCCTTGGGCTGTTTGTGGGTTTCCCGGGGGCACATGATGCAGTAGATGTTGCATTTGGCGGTGGTCTCGACGATGTATTCGACGGGCAGCGCGCGCACATGCCGGTGGCGGCGGAGGTAGGCCCACAACAGCTTGGCTCGGTTCCAGATGCGCATGCCTGGGGAGGGAGGTTCGACTATTATTGTAGCGTCCGCCGCGCGGCGGGCATCGGGAAGGAGAATATGCAGGAACGAATCCGGGCGCTGAACGATGCGCCGGTGCGCCCGGGGGCGCGCTACGTCCTCTACTGGTCCCAGATGAACCGCCGCGTGGATTCGAACCACGCCCTCGCCGTGGCGGTCGAGAAGGCCAACGCCCTGAAGCTTCCCGTGCTGGTGTACGAAGGGTTGACGTGCACCTACCCGGAGGCCAGCGACCGGATGCACACCTTCATTCTGGAGGGTGTGGCCGAGACCGGGCGCCGGCTGGCGGCGCGCGGCATCGGCTACTGTTTCCATCTGCGCAAGCGGCGCGCGGACCCGGATGACATTCTGTACCGGTTGGCCGCCGATGCGGCGCTGGTGGTGACCGACGACTATCCGACGTTCATCGCGGCGCGTCACAACGCCAGGGTGCCTGAGCGCATCGGCATTCCGTATCTGGTGGTGGATTCGAGCTGCATCGTACCGGTGAACGTGCTGGGGAAGCGTGAGTATGCGGCCTACACGATTCGTCCCAAGATCAAGAAGCTGCTGCCGCAGTACCTTACGCCGTGGCCGGAGCCGCGCGTGGCGGTGCGCTGGAGTGGGCCGCCGCCCGCGTATCACACCGAAGTGAGGGAAGCCTGCATTCCGGCGCTGGTGGCGCAATGCGAGATCAACCATGGGGTGAAGCCGTCGCTGAGCTACACGGGCGGGCGGCTGGCGGCGGAGGCGGCGCTCGGTCATTTTCTCGAGAACAACCTGCGCCGCTATGCGCGCGAGAGGAATGAGCCCAGCGCCCACGCGACTTCGAACCTGAGCCCCTATCTGCACTTCGGCATGATCTCGGCACTGGAGATCGCGCTGGCGGCCAGGCGGCATGCGGAGGAGCACAAACTGGTGGCCGACGAATTTCTCGAAGAACTGATCGTCCGCCGCGAACTGGCCTTCAACTACGCCCGCCACGTGGCCCGTCCCGATTCGCTTGCGAACCTGCCCGATTGGGCGCGCAAGACACTGCTCCAGCATGCGAAGGATCACCGCGAACCGGTGTACGACCGCGCCGTGTTTGAAAAGGCGCTGACGCACGACCCGCTTTGGAACGCCTGTCAGAAGGAGATGGTGCTGCGGGGCAAGATCCACGGCTACTACCGCATGTACTGGGGCAAGAAGATCATCGAATGGTCGCGCACCTGCCAGGATGCGCTCGAAACGATGGTGCTGCTGCATGACCGTTATGCGCTGGACGGCCGGGATCCGAACACGTACACGAACATTTTGTGGTGTTTCGGCCTGCACGACCGTCCCTGGCAGGAGCGGCCCGTTTTCGGCATGATCCGCTACATGTCGTTCGACGGAATGAAGCGCAAGACCGGGGTTGACGCCTACCTGCGCGAGATCGCCATGATGGAGCAAACGGGCCGCGACCCGTTCCGGCTGAAAGGATAGAGGCGATGCGAGTGACATTGACCGGCGCGACCGGGTTTCTCGGACAGGCACTGACGGCGCGGCTCCGCGACGGGGGCCATGAGACCGTGATTCTGACTCGCGCCGCGCGCGGCCGTGCCGGGCATGCGGATTGGGATCCGATGTCGGGTCCGGCGGATTTGCGCGGCGCCGAGGCGGTGGTGCACCTGGCGGGCGAGCCGGTCGCGCAGCGCTGGTCGACCGAGGTCAAGAAGAAGATTCGCGACAGCCGCGTGGTGGGAACGCGCCATCTGGTCGCGGGGATCGCCGCCGCGGACGTGCGGCCGCGCGTGCTGGTGTGCGCGTCGGCCATCGGTTACTATGGCGACCGCGGCGACGAACTGCTGACCGAGCAGTCGGGGCCGGGCCGCGGCTTTCTGCCCGAGACGTGCGTGGAATGGGAGCGCGAGGCGCGGGCCGCCGAGGCGCTGGGCGTGCGCGTGGTTTGCCTGCGCATCGGCATCGTGCTGGGCCAGGGAGGCGGCGCGCTGGCCCAGATGCTGCCGCCTTTCCGCATGGGCGCCGGGGGCCGTTTGGGCGACGGACGCCAGTGGATGTCGTGGATTCATCTGGCGGACGCCGCGGGCCTGGCGGAATGGGCGATGTTGAACGGGGCCGTGGCGGGACCAGTCAACGCCACCGCGCCCGGCGCGGTGCGCAACAGCGATTTCACGAGCGAACTGGCTCGCGTGCTGCGGCGTCCGGCCGTGGTGCCCGTGCCCACGTTCGGCTTGAAGCTGCTGTTTGGCGAGATGGCGCGCGTCCTGCTGGAGAGCCAGCGCGTGCAGCCGAAGGCCGCCCTCGATGGCGGCTACCGCTTCCGGTTTCCGGAGTTGCCGGCGGCGCTCGGCGACCTTCTCGGATAGGCGCGAAAAATCGTCATCGCGGCTGCCGATTTTCGTAACCGGAATTTTTCACCGCGCATCCATCAGATTGTAAGCGCACCCCGATCTGGCGTGTGCAACGATCTTCCCAGAAAAACCTGGAACCGCTGGAAACGCTGAGCCTGCAGTGTCGGCGATTTCCGGCCCCCCGAAGGAGAACGCGAAATGAAGACCACTCTCTCTATGATCCTCGTGTGCGCTCTGGCCGTCATTCCGGCGGCAGCGAACTCGAATGCTCCGGTGTCCGAGCAGATTCAGTCCGAAGCCCGCGAACTGCGCGTCATGGCCAATGATGTGGCCAACACCCTGAAGCAGAAGCGCGCCGATGTGGGCGCGGTGGAAGCGAAGCTGGATCAGTTTGTGCAGCGCGCCAGCGAAATCAACCGGCTGATCGGCGAGATGGAGTCGAGCGGCCTGACCCTGGATGCCCGCCGCCAGCAGGAGTTTGACCGGCTGAAGAACCTCGCCCTCACGCTGAACATTTTCGTTGACAACAAGAAGGACCTGATCGCCGGCGGAGTTGACGCCAGCCAGCGCGAGCAGCTTCGCTCGCATGCCGTGGGCGTGGCCACGCGCGCCGACCTGATCGAGAAGACCGTTCGCAAGATTACCAACTAAGCAAACAACACTCAGACCTTCCTGCATTGCCGCAAGGTAAGCGGCTGGCCCTTCCACGTGCGTCGCATCACGTGGAGGGGCCGATTTTTTCTGGCGGGCCGGCTGCATACAATAACGGCGGAGGCTTCATCATGTCCGCTCATTCCGACCTGCTCGCGCGCCTCGGCCTCGAGGCCGTCAATTCCGGCGCCTGCGGCCGCGCCTGGCTCGCCGCGCCGACGGGCGGCGAACTTGTATCCCGCAACCCCGCCACGGGCGAGGAGATCGCCCGCATCCGGATGGCGTCCGAGGACGACTACGAGGCGGTGATGCTGGACACCGCCGCCACCTTCGACCGCTGGCGGATGCTGCCCGCGCCCAAGCGCGGAGAGATTGTCCGAGAAATCGGCAACGAGCTGCGCGCGCACAAGGACGACCTGGGCGCGCTCGTCTCGCTTGAAATGGGCAAGATCCTGGCCGAGGGCAAGGGCGAAGTGCAGGAGATGATCGACATCGCCGACTTCGCCGTCGGCCTGTCCCGCCAGCTTTACGGCCTCTCGATGCACAGCGAGCGGCCCGAACACCGCATGTACGAGCAGTGGCATCCGCTGGGCGTGGTGGGCGTGATTTCGGCGTTCAACTTCCCCGTCGCCGTGTGGAGCTGGAATGCGCTCATCGCGGCCGCCTGCGGCGATTGCACGATCTGGAAACCCTCGTCGGAAACCCCGCTCACCGCCATCGCGGTCCAGAACATCTGCAACACCGTGCTGGCGCGCCACGGCTGGGAGGGCGTCTTCACGCTCGTCATCGGCCGCGGCTCATCGGTTGGAGAGCGGCTGCTGCACGACCGCCGCATTCCGCTGATCAGCGCCACGGGGAGTTGCCGCATGGGCTACCGGGTCGCTGAGGTGGTGGGCCGCCGGCTCGCGCGCACCATCCTGGAGCTGGGCGGCAACAACGGCGTGATCGTCACCCCGGATGCCAACCTCGATCTCGCGCTCCGCGCCGTGCTGTTCGGCGCCGTGGGTACCGCCGGGCAGCGCTGCACGTCCATCCGCCGGCTGTTTCTGGAGAAGACGATCGCGGCCGGTTTCATCGAGCGGCTCAAGGCGGCTTATGCGCAAATCCGCATTGGCGATCCGCTCGATCCGCAGACGCTAATGGGTCCGCTGATCAACGAAGCGGCGGTGGAGGAGATGATGCAGGGCCTCGAGCGCATCCGCGCCGAAGGCGGCGAGATCATTCACGGCGGGCGCCGCACTGGGCCCGCTGGAGCCTGCTTTGTGGAGCCCACGCTGGTGAAGGCGCGCGCCTCCATGCCGATCGTGCAGGAGGAGATCTTCGCGCCCATCCTCTACCTGATCGAATACGACACGCTCGACCAGGCGATTGAATGGCACAACGCCGTGCCGCAGGGCCTGAGTTCCGCCATCTTCACCAACAATCTGGTGGCGGCCGAAACGTTCCTCAGCGCCCGCGGCAGCGACTGCGGCATTGCGAACGTCAACATCGGCACCAGCGGCGCCGAAATCGGCGGCGCGTTCGGAGGCGAAAAAGAGACCGGCGGCGGGCGCGAGGCGGGCAGCGACTCCTGGAAGGCCTACATGCGCCGCCAGACGGTGACCATCAATTGGAGCGCCGCCCTGCCGCTGGCCCAGGGCATCACTTTCGACCTTTAGTGGGCCGCCTTGGCCGGAATCGTCCAGAGGAAGAACTTGCTGCTGAGGTAGGAATACTCGCTGTCCTCGCCGTTCAGCTTCGCTTCCTTCTCCGGCTTCCAGTCGCCCATCTCGAAGGTGTTGGAAACCACGCGCGTGCCGGGCTTCAACTCGGCCAGCAGCTTCGGCTTCAGCTTCAGGTTCACTTCGGTGAGCAGGAACAGCGTCACCACGGTGGCCTCGCGGAAATTGGCTTCGAACAGGTCCTGCTCGATGAACTTCACCAGGTGCGTGACGCCCGCCTTCTTGGCATTCTCATTCGCCTCGGCGATCCGCTCGGGGTTGATGTCGATGCCCACCCCGCGCGCGCCGTAGTTCTTCGCCGCGGCGATCACAATGCGGCCGTCGCCGCAGCCCAGGTCATAGACAATGTCGTTCTTCGTCACCTTGGCGAGCTTCAGCATCTCCTCCACGGCGGGCTCGGTGGTCGGCACGTAGGGCACATCCGGAGTCCGGCTCGGCTTCGAATTCTGGGCGGCCGCGGCCAGGGCCAATGTCAGCAGCATCGGCAGCAATCGGGAACTTCTGGTTCGCATCACGAATCCTCTGTTTGAAAATTGGGCAGCATTCCAAAGGCGGCCGCCAAACGTCTCAGGTTACCGCACCGGAACCTGGGCGCGCGGGGTGCGCGATAATGCCGGGCATGGTCACCCGTCGCCGCCTGCTGGCCGCCGCCCCCGCTCTGCTCGCCTGCCAGCGCAAGTCTGAAGCCCAAAGAGACCCCCGCCCCAACATTCTCTTCCTCTTCCCCGACCAGTGGCGTTTCGATTGGACCAGCTTCACCACCGGCCTCGAGGTCAGGACTCCCGCGCTCGAGGAACTCGCCGCCCGCGGCGTCCGTTTCACCAACGCTCTCTGCCCCTCACCGCTGTGCGCACCCTCGCGCGCCTGCCTCGCCCTCGGCCTCGAGTACCACCGCTCGCCCGTGCCCGACAACAAGGTGGATCTGCCGCTCGACCGCCCCAACGTCTATCAGGCGCTGCGGAACTCCGGTTACCACGTCATGGGCTGCGGCAAGTTCGACCTGCACAAGGCCACCGAGGATTGGGGCCTCGACGGCAAGCGCCTGCTCAAGGAATGGGGTTTTTCCGACGGCATCGACAACGCCGGCAAGTTCGATGCCATCCGATCGGGCGGGGTTACGCCCAAGGACCCCTTCATGGCCATGCTCCACAAGCGCGGCCTCGCCGAGGCTCACGTGAAGGACTACCGTTCGCGCAAAAACTACGCCGCCACCTACCCCACGCCCCTGCCCGATAATGCCTACTGCGACAACTGGATCGGGCAGAACGGGCTGAACCTGCTCGAACGCGCCCCCGCCAGCAAACCCTGGTTCCTCGCCGTGAACTACGCCGGACCGCACGACCCCATGGACATCACCTCCTCCATGGAAAAGGGCATCCGCGACCGCAAGTACCCCGCCCCCTACGGCAACACCGAATTCGATGCCGAAACCCACCAGCGCATCCGCCAGAATTACACCGCCATGGTGGAAAACCTCGACCGCTGGACCGGCCGCTACATCGACACCCTCAAGGAGCGCGGCGAGTTCGACAACACCCTGATCGTCTTCTCCAGCGACCACGGCGAAATGCTGGGCGACCGCAATCTCTGGAAGAAGCGCTATCCCTGGCAGCCCTCGGTCGGCGTGCCGCTGGTGGTCGCCGGCCCCGGCATCTCGGGCGAACGCGTGATCGACCACCCGACCACGATCCTCGACCTGACCGCCACCTGGCTCGATTACGCCGGCGCCCCGTCCCTGCCCCAGATGGACAGCCGCTCTCTGCGCCCGGTGCTCGAATCCCGCCTCAACAACGTCCGCGACGCGGCGCTGAGCGGCTTCGGCAAGTGGCGCCTGGCCTTCGATGGCCGCTACAAACTGATCCGCGGCGAGGCCGAGGAGGACCTGCTTTACGATCTGCGTGAGGATCCCCAGGAATCCAACAATCTCGCCCGCCAGAGCCCGCAACACGTCCACCGGCTCTCCGCGTATCTCGCCTGAGGGTGGTTTTCGCAAAATCGGCTGAGAATATTCCCTTGCGGCGGGCACTATCCCTATAGCCATGCCGCGCTGTCTGCTGCTCGCTCTGATTCTGGTTGCCGGCTGCCCCCTATCGGCCAATCCGCCCGCGGAAGCCGACGAACTCGCCCACACCGAAGCGCTGCTCCAGACCCTGACTGAACTGAAGACTCAGGTGGTGGAGATCCAAACCCGGATCGACGACCTGACGCGGCAACTGAGCGAGCGCAAAGGCGCTCTGGCCAATCGCCAGGCCGCCCCGCCGCCCTTTGGCGGCGTGTTGAGCACCCAATCCGCCGCGCCCGACCGGCCCGATACGCGCCCCGCCCTCCGCCGCTGCGCCGCCCTCACCCGCGAAGGCGACCGCTGCTCCCGCAGCGCTTTGCCGGACTCGCGCTACTGCAAACAGCATGCGCTGGCGAAGATGAAATAGGCTCGCGCGGGCTATCCCGGGAGAGTATCATCTTGAGCATGTCGACCCGGGCAAAGCCCGGAACGGAGGGATGCATGATGACATTGCTGCTACTCGGCCTGCTGGCTGCCTCTGGCTCGCTCGCCGCCAGTGATACCGCCTCGGGCACACTCACCATCCAGGGCAAGAAAATCGAACTCAAGCACGTTTACGCCCGCCAGATTCCAGATTGGACGGACAAGTCAAAGCTGGGTGTGCTTGTGGTGATCACCGACCAGCCGGTATCCGAGGATGCCCGCGAGGATACCGGCGTCATGATGGACCACTATTCGGAGGGCAAGTTCCACGGGGCGAAGCTCGAATATGCCGCCGACGGCTCGTCGCTCTCGATCGTCTTCATGTCGAATCTGATCGAAGGCAGCATCAGCTGGTCGCGCAGTGGCACCGACGTCTCGCCGAAGCTGCTGACCGCATCGCGCGTCGAGGACTCCTTCGACATGCCCGAGCGCACCACCGGCGACACCGCCATCTCTTTCCAGGCCACTTTCGCCGCCGATGTGAAGACTTACATTCCCGAGCCTGAACCCACACCCGCCGACACCACCGCCGCCCAAACAGCGCCGCAGACCCGCGCCTACCTTGCGCTGGTGAAGGCCATTCACGCGGGGAACAAGGCCGGAATCATGGCCGGCGTGGACCCCGAGCGACGCGCCATGGTCGACACCCCCGACTTCGCCGAAATGCTGAAGATGGTCCAGGAGATGACCCCCAGGAACCCGAAAGTCCTCAAAGTGACCGAATCGGCGGACAAGGCCGTCCTCGTCGTCCAGGCTGCCGATGAGGAGGGGAAACCCATGCGCGGCAAGGTCACCATGGTCAAGGGACCGAAGGGTGAATGGTTCGTGACCAGGGAAAGCTGGGGCGAATAGTATGATGACGGGGTGATGCGCACCATCGACACCGTCACTCTGGAGAACTACGAGAGCGCGTTCGCCGGCCGCCACCGCATCCACGACGCCCTCGACTATTGGGCGGCGCGCAAGCCCACTGCGCCCGCCGTCATCAACGCCACCCGGGGCTCCGTTCTCACCTACGCCGAACTTGCCGGCATGACGCGCGCCCTCGCCGGTCATCTCCAGAAACTCGGCTTCCGCAAGGGCGATTACCTCACCACCTCGCTGCCCCTGCTCAATGAGCACATCGTGCTGGAATACGCCTGTTTCCGCGCCGGAGTGATCCATGTCCCGCTCGACCTGCGCCTCGCCCCCGCCGAGGTGCTCCGCTGCATCGGCCTGGTCCAGGCACGCGGCTTTGTTTACCTGGGCAAGACCCCCACGGTGGATTTCTCGCCGCTCGGCGCGGCCGTCCGGCAGCATTGCCCGTGGGTCGAGCACGTCTGGGACGCGCCGCAGGCCATGGCGGTCTTCCAGCAGGCGCTCCAGGCGCCCGCCCCGCTGGAGGACACCGTGGACGAACACGAGGGTGCGCAGGTGATCTTTACCACTGGCTCCACCGGGGCGCCCAAGCCCGCCCTGCTCTCCCATCGCGGCATCACCACCCAGAATCTGGGCCTCGGCACCGCCTTCGGCTTCGGGCCCGATCAGCGCGTACTCATCAACCTCCCGGCGAGCCACGTCGGCTGCCAGAGCGAACTGCTCATGACCACGCTCTTCCTCGGCGGTACCGCGGTCACCCTCGAAATCTTCGACGCGGCGCTCTCGCTCACCGCGCTGGAGCGCGACAAGGTCACGCTCCTCGGCCAGATCCCCGCCATGTTCCAGCTTCTGTGGCGTCAACCCGGTTACGAAAACCGCGACCTCTCGTCTCTCCAGACCGCCGTCTATGGCGGCCAGTCCGTCCCGCGCCCCTTCCTCGAGAAGATGCGGACCATGGCCCCCAGAATCGGCACCGGCCTCGGCCTCACCGAGGCGAGCGGTTTCTGCACCTACACGCCCGCCTCCGGCGATGTGGATGAAGTCGCGCGGTCCATCGGCCACGCTGCGCCCCTCTACCCGATGTCGATCCGCGAACCCATGCACGGTGACGGCCGCGCCGGCGCGGAAGTCCCCACCGGCACCGTCGGCCATGTCTGCTTCAAGGGTCCGCAGACCTTTCTCGGCTATGTGAACGACCCCGAGGCCACTGCCCGCGCCGTCTCCTCCGATGGCTGGCTCTATACGGGCGATCTCGGCTTTCTGGATTCCGATGGGTTGCACTTCTCCGGGCGCGCCAAGTGGGTGATCAAGCCCGCCGGCAACCAGGTCTTCCCCGGTGAGGTCGAAGAGTACCTTTGCCGGCTGAGTGATCAGGTTGCTTCGGCAGGCGTCGTCGGCGCCGAGCACCGCATCTGGTCCGAAGCCATCGTCGCCTTTGTCGAGAAGAAACCCGGCGCCACGCTCACCGAAACCGAGCTCCGCCGCCACGCCCGCGGCCTCACCTCCTACATGCGTCCCCGCCACTACGTGATCCTCGAACCCGGCGAGATGCCGCTCAACCGCGTCGCGAAGGTCGATGCCCTCAAACTCACTGATTTGGCCCGCGAGGAAGTCCGCAAACTCCGCGAGCGCGGCCGCTGGGACGGCGAGGCCGAGGACTAGGCCGGAAACTGACCAAAATCTGACATAATCAAGCCATGCAGCCAAGAGCCCAGTGGGTACAGAAGCGCGAATCCGACCCCGTCCGCACGCAGATGCACTATGCGCGCCGGGGCCTGATGACCGAGGAAATGGAGTATGTGGCCCGGCGCGAGCAGCTCTCGCCGGAATTGGTGCGCGATGAAGTGGCTCGCGGCCGGATGATCATTCCCGCCAATATTCGGCACCTGAGTCTCGAGCCGATGGCCATTGGCGTGGCGGCAAAGTGCAAAATCAATGCCAACATCGGCAATTCCGCCACCACGTCCAATATTGAAGGTGAACTCGAAAAGCTCCGCTATTCGGTCAAATACGGAGCCGACACCGTGATGGACCTGTCCACGGGCGGCGATATTCCGAAGATCCGCCAGGCGATCATTCAGGAAAGCCCGGTGCCCGTGGGCACGGTGCCCATTTATGAGGCGCTCAGCCGCGTCCGCCGCGTCGAGGACCTCACCGCCCAGGTCATGCTCGAAGTGATCGAGGAGCAGGCCGAACAGGGCGTCGATTACATGACCATCCACGCCGGCGTCCTGGTCCAGCATATTCCGCTCACGACAAAACGCGTTTGCGGTATTGTCAGCCGCGGTGGCTCCATTCTGGCCGAATGGATGGTCAAAAATCACAAGCAGAATTTCCTGTACGAAAGCTTTGAGGAAATCTGCAAAATTCTGCGGAAATATGACGTCAGCTTTTCGCTCGGCGACGGCCTGCGCCCCGGCGCGCTCGCCGATGCCAGCGACGAAGCCCAGTTCGCCGAATTGAAAACCCTGGGCGAACTCACCAGGGTCGCCTGGGATTACGACGTCCAGGTGATGATCGAAGGCCCCGGCCACGTCCCCATGGACCAGATCCAGCTTCAGGTGGAGAAAGAGAAGGAGCTCTGCTTCGAAGCGCCCTTCTACACCCTTGGCCCGCTGGTCACCGACTTCGCCCCCGGCTACGACCACATCACCAGCGCCATCGGCGCGGCCATGATCGGCTGGTATGGCGCCTCCATGCTCTGCTACGTCACCCCCAAGGAACACCTCGGCCTGCCGAACAAGGAAGACGTGAAGCAGGGCATCATCGCCTATAAGATCGCCGCCCACGCCGCCGACATCGCCCGCCACCGCCCCGGCGCCCGCGACCGCGACGACGAACTCTCCCGCGCCCGCTACCGTTTCGACTGGAAGCGCCAGTTCGAACTCTCGCTCGACCCCGAGACCGCCCAGGCGTACCACGACGAAACCCTGCCCGAGGAAGGCTTCAAGGACGCCCACTTCTGCTCGATGTGCGGCCCGAAATTCTGCGCCTACAACATCAGCCAGAAAGTGGAAGACTTCACCCCCGAAGACGCCCAGGCGGTCCTAGAAGGCAAAACGAAGAACGACCTCGTGAATCTCGCCGGCGATTGATTTCGCAGGCCTCGAAACTCCGGGTATAATTGGGGCGCAATGGCCGCCAACCCTGTCCTTGAGCTCTCCAACATCGGTCCCATCGATCGGGCCCGTGTTGAACTGGGTGATCTGACGGTCCTGGTCGGCCCACAGGCCTCCGGCAAGAGCGTCTTTCTGCAGTTCCTGAAACTGGTCGCCGACGGGGATCGGGTCAGATCGAAGCTCCGCGAGTACGGGATGGAATGGGGCGACGAAATCGCTCCGTTCCTGGATGCCTATTGCGGCGAGGGCATGAGGGGGATATGGGCCGCAAACTCCTCAGTGCAGTGGAATGGATCTGGCGTCCCGGTGGACACCCTCATCGGCATCCACCCACGAAAAGACCTCAAGCCGTTGAGCGATCACGCCTTACTGATCCCCGCGCAACGGGTTCTGATATTTACGCCCGACGGCTGGATCCGGCCCTTCTCGGATTTCCGGATCAGCGACCCCTTTTCCATCAAATTCTTCAGCGATTTTTTGCGCCAATCATTAGAAAGAGGCTCCGCCGTTGGCAGTGCTGTTTTTCCCAATCCCACACTACTTAATCCCGATATTCGACAACTGCTGAACCGTCACGTCTTTCATGAATTCCAATTGAGGCTTGAGCGGGAGGCGCCGAGCAAGCGGCTGGTCTTTCGGTCCCCTGGCCGTGCGGAATCCCTGCCGCCGTCAGTGTGGTCCGCGGGACAGCGGGAGTTTGTCCCACTGCTGTTGGGCCTGCAGGACCTCCTGCCCGCGCGGAAGGGACGCAATGGCCGGGGCCCAAGCTGGGTCATGATCGAGGAACTGGAGATGGGTCTCCATCCCGGCGCCATCAGCGCCGTCCTGCTCATGGTTCTGAGCCTGATGGAGGCAGGACATCGCGTCGTGCTCAGCACCCATTCCCCCATCATCCTGGAGTTCGTCTGGGCCATCCGAATTCTGATCGAGGAACATGCCAACCCCGAATTGGCGCTGCGCCTCCTCGATTGCCACGCTGAGGCAGCATTAAGAAAGCTTGGGCAGTCCGCACTCTCCAAGGAGTACCGTGCTTTCTACTTCACTGGCCCTGGAAACGCTGTGAAGGACATCTCTGACCTCGATCCCGGCAGCGAGGATCCGGCAATCTCCGAATGGGGCGGACTTACCTCTATGAGTTCCCGCGTGGCCGACATCGTGGCAGAGGCCGTTCGTTGAGCAACGCTTTCAAAGCCGCTGTCGATGAGAGTCCGGGCTTGAGGAATGCCTTTTGCGTTGGCCTTCAAGCCTTGAAGGGTGAACATCGCAAGAGAGTTAAGTGCATGGACACGCGGAGGTTGTGTGGGAGTGTCGATCTCGAGTCCTCGGTCCAAGGGTTGGGCCGGCACGACCATCCCTGGGACTACGGGATCTGCCACACAAACACGAACCGCGAACCGGTCGTTTGGTGGACGGAAGTGCATTCGGCCAATAGCGCTCATGTCGATGAGGTGCTGACCAAGCTGAGATGGCTCCGCGGGTATCTCGATTCGGCCCCCGCACTGAAGGCGTTCAAGGCACGTTATGTGTGGTTGGCCACAGGGTCGGTTTATATCCGCCCAGGAACCCCTCAGGCGCTGAAACTGGCCAAAAATGGCGTCAGAGTTGTCGGAACAACGCTCAATCTCGACTAAATCCTACCCCACCAAAACCTGTTCCCCGATCCGCGTCAGCGCCACCCGCTCCCGTTCCGCGGCCGCCGCGTCCAGCAGACGTTCCACCGGCTCCGTCACCGGCTCATGACTCAGCGTAAACGTCGCGTGATGCACCGGCACCACCCGGTCCGCCCGCGCGTCGCCCGCCATCCGCCATGCCTGTTCCGGCGAACAGTGGTTCCGGATCCACGGGTCATACGCCCCGATCGGCATGATCGCCAGATCCGCGCCCCCCAGCCCGCGGAATGAATCCGTCATCGCCGTGTCGCCCGCGTACAACACCCGCCGCCGTCCGGCTTCGATCAGGTAGCCGTTGTATCCGCGCCAGGTATCGGTTCGCATTCGCGCCCCCCAATGCCGCACCTCGAGCCCGCGAATCGTCAGCGGACCCACGCGCACGGTCTCGCCCCAGCCCACTTCCTGCACCCGCGCGTACCGCTCCACCCGCAGCAGATCCGCCGTCCCCCGCGCCGTCACCACCTCCAGCCGCCGGTTCTCCAACGCCCTCAGCGTCGGCAGATCAAAATGATCCATGTGCGCGTGCGACAGCACCACCGCGTCCACCTTCGGCAGCTCCTCCAGCGCCAGCGCCGGCTCCACCATGCGTTTCAGGCCCAGCGTGAACGGCCCCAGGTTCAACCCAATCCGCGTGCTGAACACCGGGTCAGTGACAAATGTATACCCATCCACCTTCACCAGCACCGTCGCATGCCCCAGCCACGCGGCGTACATTCCCCGGTCCGGCCACCGCGCCGGCTGCGGACGCTCCGGCGCCGGCAGCACCGGCTCGCCCAGTTCCTTCGCGTACTGTTGCCAGAACATCGGCGCCGCCCGGTACACCAACCCCGCGCCTATTCCTGCCGCACCAAGGCCCACGCCCGCCATCCACGTCCGCCGCCCAATTTTCCTGCTCTTACGACCAGCCGCCAAATCGTTCCTCCCGCCAGGGGTCTCCATTCATATGGTATCCGTTCCGCTCCCAAAAACCGGCCCGGTCCTGTTCCATCAGCTCAATCCCGCCAATCCACTTTGCGCTCTTCCACGCATACAGCCGCGGCACAATCAGCCGCGCCGGCGCGCCATGCTCCATCGTCAACGGCGCCCCGTCATGGTGAGTCGCCACCAGCGCATCCTCGGCCAGCAAGGCTTCTATCGGCAGATTCGTCGTCCAACCGTAGTCATAGGCATGAATCAGCGCATACCGCGCCTTCGGATGTGGCCCGCCCGCCAACTCGAGCAGCGTCCGCGTCGAAACGCCCTCCCAAAGGTTCCCCAGCCGCGACCACCGCGTCACGCAATGAAAATCGGAAAAAACCCGCACCCGCGGCAAGCTCTGAAACTGCCCCCAGTCCAGGCTCACCCGCCGCTCCACCAGCCCGTCGATCTCCAGCCGCCATTGGCTCAAATCGATCCGCGGCGGCCCGGCCGCGTCCAGTACCGGCCATTTCCGCGTCCGGCTTTGCCCCGGCGGCACGCGCTGCCCCCTTAGCGTGTCCGGACTCACCACCACATCGTCCGGCAACCCTTCGGCCGTGGGCAGGGCCTCACCCTGCAATTTGTCCAAATCGTCGCCGAACATGAGGTTCAGGCCGGGCGCGCACTCTGCGTCGCCAGCGTACCCACCGTGTGCACCGTCTCAGCCAGCAGCCACGCCGACAACAGCCGCGCCGCCGCCACCGGGCCCCGCGTCCGCCGCTCCGAGGCATCCAGCCGCACCAGCGCCAACCCGCTCTCCCCCGACCGGATCAACGCAATCGCCTCCTCGGCCGAACGCCGGTCCGCCCCGGCCAGCCACGAAACCGTGCCTGCCCAGTCCGGCGCCGTCGCCGCCTGCTCCATCGCGCACGGAGCCGAAGGCGCCAGCATCAGCACCAACAGCAACGCCACCATTCGCAAAGGCCAACGGTTTGTCTTGAATACGGTCATGTCCGGTGAATGTCTGGCGATTTATTGAGAACTTTCCCGCTCTCGCGCCACTACCACTAGTGAAGACGCGCGAAGAGCGGAAAGGATTCCCATGAACACGCCCCTCTTCTCTCTATATTTGATGCTCGCCGTCCCCGCCGGGCTTCTTTGCGGCGCAAATCCCGGCAAACCAGCGGAATACCTCGGCGGCACCTTGTCCCAAATCAACGAACGCACCGACGGCCGCCTCATCGTCAACCACCCCGACGAACTCGTCTTCACCACCCGCGGCCTCCAGCACCGCATCCCCTATACCCAGATCAACCTGATCGAGTACGGACAGAAGGTCAGCCGCCGCGTCGTCACGGCCGTCGTCATCAGCCCCCTCTTTCTGCTGACCAAAAAGCGCGCCCACTTCCTCACCATCGGCTTCGAGGACGACCAGGGCCGCCAGCAGGCCATGGTCTTCCGCGTCCCCAAAGGCGACATCCGCACCATCCTCGTCAGCCTCGAAGCCCGCACCGGCCGCCGCGTCGAATACCAGGACGAAGAAGCCCGAAAGGCGGGTAAGGGATGACCGCCGCCATCCGTATCCTCTTCATTCCGCTACTGTTGCCCCTCGTCGCGCCCGCCGAGGATCCCACCGAACTGCTCACCATCCGCCGCGTCTTTGTCGATCGCTTCAACGGCGAAAACGCCCCCCAGATCCGCGACATGGTCATCTCCAGCCTCCAGCGCAGCGGCCTGTTCGTCATCACCGAAAACCCCGACCGCGCCGACGCCGTCCTGCGCGGCTCCGCCGAGGATCTCGTCTTTACCGACGTACACCAGAGCGGTGAATCGATCAATGCCCGCGTCGGCATCGCCGGCGGGCGCGGCGCGGCCTCCTCCCGCGCCGGCCGCGAATTCGGCTCGCTCCAGGCCGCCGTCGGCGAACAGGAAAACTCCCGCATCCAGGAGCGCAAACACGAAGCCTCTGCCGCCGTCCGCCTCGTAAACCGCGACGGCGATGTCATCTGGTCCACCACCCAGGAAAGCCAGGGCGCCAAATTCCGCTCCGCCAGCGCCGACGTGGCCGACAAAATCACCCGGCAACTCCTCGCCGACATTGAAAAGCTGAAGAACCCCGCGCCCGCGCCGCCGCCAAAGCCCTGATTCTATTCCGCCACCACCACTTCCACCACGGCCCCCGCCGCCCCCAGCACCCGGATCCGCGAACCCGCCGGAGCCTCCACCGGCTCCCGGAACACGAGCGGCCTCGCCCACGCACGCCGGTAGTCTTTAATCCACGCCAGCGGCTCCAGGCTCCCGTCCGGCCGCTCCAGCACCGCCTGCAACTCCACCCCTTCGCCCAACCCAGGCGCCACCAGACCAACCAGCCGCACTGATTTCTTGACCGCCGCCGTCCCCCGCACCACAATCCGCTCGCCCTCCGGCGCCTGCCCCGCGTTCCACAACCGCGGCAGTTCATCGCTTTCCAACCGTGGATCGCCTTCCGGCGCGCCCCCGTTCGCCCAGTCCATGATCAGTTGAATCTCTTCCTGCGTCAGCGCCGGATCATCGCGGAAGTCCCCAAACCCCTTCACCGTGTTCACCGGCGGCATCCGCCGCGCCGCCACCTCCTCGCGAATGGCCACCGCCCACGGCCTCGCCTCCTTCCACGAACTCAAAGCGAACGGCGCCGCGCCCCCCGCCTGATGGCAACTCATGCAGCGCTTGATGAAGATCCGCTGGATGTCCCGCGTCCAGGTCAGCTTCGTCGTGATCGTTTCATGCGCCCACACCCCTGGCGCCGCCGCCACCAGCAGCAGCGCCGCCATCCCTGCCTGCCGCCGCCTAATCATTCGGGCGCGGCGGACGCGCGCCGAGCCACGTCCGGACATCCTGCCGCGCATCGATCAGCAGATCGAAAAAGCCGATCATCATCTCCTCGTCGCTCTGCTCACCCCACCGGACGGTCGCCTTCGCGTCGGGGTTGTGCGGGTTGTTCGGCGAATTGTCAAACACCGCCCGCCCTTGCACCCGCGCACCCGGAGCCAGCCGGATCGGCTCCTTCAGTTTATAGGTCAACTGCCAGTTGAAATCATAGTTCGGCACCCGCAGCAGCGTCTCCACCTGCCCATCCGGCTGCCGCAGCGTGTACTCAAAGCTCTTCCCCCGCAAATGCATGTGCGGGAAAAAACTGTAGAGCCACGCCTCGTTCCGGATGGGGAACGGCGACCCGTTCACCGCGTGATCCCCGGCCATCGGCGGGATCGCAAACTCCGTGTTCATCGTGTTGAATGTGACCGCCCGCCGCTCCACGGGCTCCTTCGCCCACACAAATCCGATCCGCGACTGATCCACCACCTCCTTGCCGCTTGGCGTGTAGTGCATCTGCAGCACCAGGTCCGAACCCGCCCGGATCCGCTTCGCCGTGCCCGGCGCCCAAATGTCCGGCACGTTGCCCGGCGTGTAAATCGTCAGAATCTCATTGCCCCCGCCGCCGATGTCGTTGCGCGGCTTGCCGTCCGGCGTCGTGCGCGGCGGCACGAACGGAACCCCCGGCTCCGCCTCGCCCCGCAGCCAGTTCGACTGCGGCGCCCGCATGAACACCAGAATGTGGTGGACCGACTGCCGCGCCCCCTCCGCCGGACGCGCCTCCACCATCTGCACCCACTTGTCTTCCGTCAGATTCAACGGGACCACGATGTACTGGTAGTCCACCTTGCCTGACGCCGGAATGGTGAATGGCTGTGGCATTTGCACCACATAGTCGGGCTCGCTGATGTTCCAGCCGCTCGTGAACTTCTTCGCCGGCGGCGCTTCCTTCCGGTTGCCCTCCGGGGCGCCCGCATCCACCCAGGCCACAATCCGGTCGATCATCTCCTTCGGCATCGCCCGGTCATTCGCGAACTGCCCGTGCGCCGGGTCGGCAAACCACGGCGGCATCCGCCGGGTCACCACCGACTGCCGGATCGCCTTCGCCCACGGACGCACCTTCGCGTAGTCGTCCACGAACGGCATCGGGCCGATTTCACCCTCCCGGTGGCACCCCTGGCAGTGCTCCTGCAGCACCGGCAGGATATCTCGGTAAAACGTCGGCGGCTCCGCACCCAGGGCGCAGAAAACCGGAACGAGGAACAGCAGCGCTGGCGTTCTCATCAACGGACCGTCTCCTCTAGCGGACTTTTGTGGGATGGTTGGCGACGTCTGGAGCGCACTTGGCTCCGTGAAGCAGTCCACCAAAGTCCAGTATGCCATCAAAATCGCCCGCAAAGGCCCCTGCCGGAACTCAGTTGACTGAGACAAGTGTCATGATATGCTGGAGTTTCCTTCAGGACGCAGGTCGGAGTCCGAAGGAAGGCAGAAGGATGGTCCTGATCTCGTGGGATACAACGGAAAGCAGAACAACCGCCAGCCCAGCCTCGGCCTTGAGGCCCACCGCCAGTCCGCAGGCGTCACCCTGGAACAGATCTCGGAAGCGACCAAGATCAGCCGCCGCTTCCTGAAAGCCATCGAAGATGGCTGCTACAAGGAACTCCCCGGCGGAGTCTTTACCACCAGTTATATCCGGCAATACGCCGCCGCCGTCGGCTTCAACGCCGACCTGATCCTCAAACACTACGAGCGCTCCCTCTCTCCCGAGGAGCCGATGGCCGGGAAGAAACCCCTGGCCCGGCAGGAGGCCGGGCTCGACCCGTCCCTGTCGAAGTGGGCAAACCGTTTCTTTTCAATCGGCTGACCGCCTTTTCCGCCCTCCGGACGCCGCTCCGGTCCGAATTTCGCCATCGTCTTGGCCGGATACCCTCAAGTTCTGCTGAGATATGCCGATAATATGACCGAGGAGAGCGCCAGGAAGGATCGAACACCATGCGGATCGACGATAACGGCTTGACGAACGTCAATGCCACTCAAGCGAACCGGGTTCAGGCGCCGGAAACCCAGGAGCAGGGCGCGCGGCCAGCAGGCAAGCGCGTTCAGCCCATCGAGGACCGCGTCCAACTCTCGTCGCTCGCGGCCAGTGTTCAGGGCCTGCAGGACGATTCCGCAGCGCGAGAGGCGAAGTTGCAGTCGCTGGCGGCCCAGTTCCAGACCGGCCGGCTCGACATCGACGCCGAACGCGTGGCGGACGCCTTGATTGATCAGGCGCTGAACGAGGATGGCGTTGAACTCTAGCTCAGCGGACTGGATCGAAGCCATCCACCGCGCCACCCACGTAGTGTCTTCGGCCGAGCAGGAATTGCTCCGCCCCTCCATCGACGGCCTCGACGCCGTGGCCCGCTCCCTGGAATCCACGCTGGCCGAACTCCACCAGCTCGACTCCGCCACCCCCGGTCTCGACCACGACACCCGGCTCTGGGTGGTCGACCAGGCCGCGCTGCTCCGCCTCCGCCTTGCCCGCGTCGGCCGCCTGCTCGAAAACGCCGTCCGGATCTACGCCGGCCGGGCCGAAGAAATCGCTGTCCGCCGCGGCTATACCGCCGAAGGCATCAGCCTGCCCCTATCCGTCGTCCGCAGCGCCGGCCGCCGCTGCAACATCCAGGGCTGACCCCATGGCCCCCTTCCCCCAGGAGGTCCCGCATGAGTAACCTGCTCGGCTCGCTGCGCAACGCCGCCGGAGCCATGCGCGTCTTCGAGCGCTCGATGGCTGTTGTGCAGTCCAACGTCACCAACGCCTCCACCCCCGGCTACGTCCGCCAGCGCCACATGGTCACGGCCATGCCCTTCGACCTGCCGCGGGGCCTGGTCGGCGGAGTCGCCTCCGCGGGCATGCTTTCCTCCCGCAGCACGTTCGCCGAACAAAGCGTCTGGCGCCAGTCCAACCTCGTGGGCGCGGCCAATGAACAGGCCAGCCACCTCGGCCGCCTCGAGCCGGTGTTCACCATCGACCCCACCCAGGGCGTCAGCGGCGCCATCTCCCGCTTCTTCCAGTCCGCCTCCGCCCTCGCGGTCACCCCCAACGACGGCGGCGCCCGCGAGCAGTTCCTCCAGCAGGCCAACCGGGTCGCCAGCGCCTTCCACTACACCTCCTCCGGCCTCAACGATGCCATGGCCTCGGCGGCCAGCAGTATCCAGGCCCAGTTGAACGACATCCATTCCATCGCCGGACGCCTCCAGCAGCTCAACGGACAGTTCAAGCAGGACTATCGCGCCCAGCAGGATGCGGGCCTTGACGCCCAGGTCCACCAGCTTCTCGAACAGCTCTCCGAAAAGATTGACTTCACGATGCTCCGCGCCGAGGACGGCAGCGTCACCATCCTGGCCGGCGGGCAAACGCCGCTGGTCATCGGCGAACGGCTCTATCCGCTCACCGCCGTGCCCGGCGGCGACGGCGTCCAATTGCTCGACTATGAAGGCCGCGACATTACCGGCAGCATCGGTTCCGGCCGCCTCGCCTCGCTGGTGGAACTGCGCAACCGCATCCTGCCCGGCTACGAACAGAGCCTCAACACGCTCGCGGCCGCGTTTGCCGACCAGGTGAACCAGGTGCTGGCCAACGGCGTGGACCAGAACGGCATTGTGCCCGTCACCGGCCTGTTCAGCTACGATCCCATCGCCGGCGCCGCGCGGACGCTGCAGGCGGGCGGCGTCACTGCCGCCGAACTCGCCCTGGCCAGCCCCTC
>ERZ761609.816-NODE-816-length-32870-cov-59.848850_pt1 | contig 32870 bp, 31 predicted proteins | sample MGYA00511163_ERZ761609 | MGnify/ENA primary metagenome ERZ761609 (study PRJEB28899, sample SAMN02445070) | bioreactor sludge metagenome | biome: EBPR sludge | place: Australia: Brisbane, Thorneside Wastewater Treatment Plant | collected 2011-12-16 ...
GATTTTCGCCGAGGAGGCTGAGGTAGTAGAAATATCTGGTGCGATTGAAGGCCATCTGGGCGAGGAGGTCGTCCTCGATGGAGTCGGAGGGGCGGTAATCGGTGCGGTAGGCTTTGTGGATCCGGTTGTAATGATCCTGGAGTTCCTGGGGGAAGGCTTCGATGGTTTTGGCATAGAGGCCGGTTTTGAATGAGTTTTTCGAGGACCAGCGTTTGCCGGTGCTCGAGGTCGGGCCTTTGGATTTGGCGCCGTTGCGGCGGGCGCGTTCGGATCTGTTGTGTTCGGACATCGTGTTTTTCACCTCGATTCAATTGGAGAGGGGTGATTGGAGGGATCCGAACCGGTGGTTTCTGGAAGTGGTTGATTCGGTGGGAAATATTGTTGAGAAAACGCCGTCAACGGGTCCGGGAGGGAATAGGGGGGCGGATGCGCCGCATGCGTGTGGAATTGGTGCCTGGGACCGATTTCGTGGCCGGGTGTTTGCTCCGGTACTATTTCTTTTGGCAGTAAGTTATTGAAAGGATACGGAATGGGCTTGCGGGCTTCTTGCTTCCAGTCGCTGGTGGTTGGGAGGGGTGGCGGGAAGTTGTTGAAAATAAGGTGGGTAAAATAGTACCGGAGGAGAAGGACCGGCGGGAATTTGGTCCCCGGCACCGAATGGGGCAACCACACGACTGTCACCACCGCCCTCAAGTGTCCGGTCCGCCATCCGGGTGGAGAACTGTCTCCGTGGGTGGCCGAAGACACCTGGGACAACCGTGGCGGCGCGGGCGGGCTAGACGCGGAGCAAGGGGTCTGATAATCTGCTTTTAGGTGCAAGCGACACCTAGTCGCAGGAGGCTCACAGATGAGAATTGCTTTGCCGGTCAGCAACAACCGGGTGGCGGGCCACTTTGGTCATCCTGACCATTTCCTGATTTTTGATGTGGATGCGGAAGGAAACGGGCCTGTGAACCGGTTGCAGCCCCCGCCGCACGAGCATGGAGTGATTCCGCGGTGGCTGCTGACGCACCGGGCGGAAGTGGTTCTGGCGCAGCGGATGGGCCCGGGCGCGCGCCAGATCCTGGAGGAGGGCGGGGCGACGGTGGTGACGGGTCTGCCGCCCCGCGAACCCGAGTGGCTGGTGAAGGAATTCCTGGCCGGGCGTCTGAAGGACGTTCCGTCGAACTGCGGGCACAGTCACTAAGATGCCGCGCTGCCAGCATACCGGGCCCTGTGGGTGCGCCATGGGCCATCTTTCGCGGTTCATCGAGCCGGTGGTGTTGTTTCTTCTGGCGCGGAAGGGGCATTCGTACGGCTACGACCTGGCTGCCGAACTGCCGGGGTACGCTTTCACGGAGGCGGCGGTGGACCGGACGGCGCTGTACCGGTGTCTGCGCCAACTCGAGGCGCACGGGCATCTGGCGTCCCATTGGGATCTGCCGGAGGCGGGACCGGCGCGGCGGGTCTATACCGTCACGGCGAGCGGCCGGAAGCATCTGGAAGAGTGGATGGACGTGTTGGACCGGCTGGCCGGGTCGATGGTCCGTCTGGTGCAAGATGCACGTGAACTCGTTTGTTTACAAGAATCTGTGGAGGATACGCTGACCCGATGACCCCTTCCCGCCGCGTGCTGATCGTGGGCGGCGTGGCCGGCGGCGCTTCGTGCGCCGCGCGGTTGCGCCGGCTGGATGAAACCCTGGAAATTGTGGTGTTTGACCGGGGTCCTTACGTTTCGTTCGCCAATTGCGGATTGCCGTACTACGTGGGCAACGTGATCCAGGACGAAGCAAAGCTACTGGTGGCGTCGCCGCAGTTGTTCGCGGAGCGGTTCAACATCGAGGTCCGGACGTTCCACAACGTGGTGGAGATCGACCGCGAAGCGCGCGAAATCACCGTCGAAAACACACAAACGGGCACAGTTTCGCGCGAAAAATATGACATTCTGGTGCTTTCGCCGGGCGCGGCGCCGTTGCGTCCGCCGCTGCCGGGTCTGGATCTGCCGGGGGTGTTTTCGCTGCGGACGATTCCCGACAGCCGGCAGATTCGGGAGTGGCTGGACACGCGGCCGATGGAGCGCGCGGCGGTGATTGGGGGCGGGTTCATCGGGCTCGAGATGGCCGAAAACCTGGCGCACCGGGGCTTGCAGGTGTCGTTGATCGAGGCGGCGCCGCAGGTGATGCCGCCGCTGGACGCGGAGATGGCCGCCTACGTGGAGGAGCATCTGCGGGCGAAGGGGGTGGATCTGCACCTGGCCGATCCGGTGGCGCAAGTCGAACAAAAAGATGGGCATCTGCGGGTGCACACGCAGTCCGGGGCGACCGTGGACGCCGGGATTGTCATTCTGGCGATCGGCGTCCGTCCGGAAAGTGATCTGGCGCGGGCGGCGGGTCTGGAACTGGGCGAGCGCGGCGCGATCCGGGTGGACGCCCAGATGCGGACGAGCGATCCGGCCATTTTCGCGGTGGGCGATGCCGTCGAGATGACGGATTCGCTGACCGGGGAGCCGGTTTTCGTGCCGCTGGCCGGGCCGGCGAACCGGCAGGGGCGGATTGCGGCGGATGTGATTTGCGGCCGGGATTCGCGGTTCCGGGGGGTGCAGGGGACGGCCGTTTGTGGAGTGTTCGGACAGACGGTGGCGATGACCGGATGCACCGAGAAGGCGCTAAAACGGCTCCGGAAGACCGATTTTGAGGTGATTTTCCTTCATCCGGGCCATCATGTGGGCTACTATCCGGGGTCGAAGCCGATCCATCTGAAGCTGATCTATGAGCGGCCGACGGGCCGGGTGCTGGGGGCGCAGGCGGTGGGGGCACACGGGGTGGAGCGGCGGATCGACGTGATCTCGATGGCGATCCAGATGGGCGGGACCGTGTTTGACCTGGAGGAATCGGAGCTTTGCTACGCGCCGCAGTATGGCGCGGCGAAGGATCCGGTAAATGTGGCCGGGATGATCGCGGCGAACACGTTGCGGGGCGACAAGATCCTTGCCGGTTGGGAGGAAGATCCGGGCGAAGCGCTGTTTCTCGATGTGCGGGAACCGGCGGAATTCGCGCGGGGGCATCTGCCGGGGGCGGTGAATGTGCCGCTGAGCCAGTTGCGCGAGCGGTTTGTGGAACTGCCGAAGGATCGCGAGATCCGGGTGAATTGTGGGGTTGGGCAGCGTAGCTACTATGCTGTCCGGTTTCTGCGGCAGAACGGCTACGACGCGCGCAATCTTTCGGGAGGATTCCAGACATGGCAGGCGTTTCAACAGGTGAAGAAGTAGCGGCGCGGGTCCAGAACAGTTGCTTCGTGTGCGGGGCGGACAATCCGCGGGGGTTGCAGATCCGGTTCCGGACGACGGGCGACGGCCTGGTGGAGGCGGAGTGGACGCCGCCCAGCGAAGTGGAGGGGTACCAGGGGATTGTGCATGGCGGGGTGGTGGCGGCGGTGCTGGATGAAGCGATGTCGAAGGCGGTGGCGGCGACGGGGTCTCCGGCGCTGACGGCGCATCTGGAGGTCCGCTACCGGCGCCCGGTGCCGAGCGGGGCCTGTCACCGGATCGAGGGGGAGGTGACGAGGCGGGATCTGCGGCGGTTGCACGTGCGGGGGGCGCTGCTGGATGCAGACGGGCACGCCTTTGCGGAGAGCAAGGCCTGTTTTGTGCGGAAGGTTTGACAAAGCCACCAAATAGAGAAGCCCCCGGGTGTGGACCCGGGGGCTTTCGGCTTTCTGGAGCGGGTTCCGCTTAGTAGCGGTAGTGCTCGGACTTGTAGGGGCCGTCGACGGAAACTCCGAGGTATTCGGCCTGCTTTTCGGTGAGGCGGGTCAGTTTGACGCCGATTTTCTCGAGGTGGAGGCGGGCCACTTCTTCGTCGAGTTTCTTCGGGAGGGTGTAGACGCCGATGGCGTACACGTCCTTGTTCTTCCAGAGGTCGATTTGGGCGAGCGTCTGGTTGGCGAAGGAGTTGGACATGACGAAGCTGGGGTGGCCGGTGGCGCAGCCGAGGTTGACGAGGCGGCCTTCGGCGAGCATGAAGATGGCGCGGCCGTCGGGCATGGTGTACTTGTCGACCTGGGGCTTGATGTTCTCCTTGACGACGCCGGGGGCGTTGTTGAGGCGATCGACCTGGATTTCGTTATCGAAGTGGCCGATGTTGCAGACGATGGCCTGGTCCTTCATGTTGAGCATGTGCTCGAGGGTGATGACGTCGCAGTTGCCGGTGGTGGTGACGTAGATGTCGCCGCGGCCGAGGGTGTCTTCGATGGTGGTGACTTCGAAGCCTTCCATGGCGGCCTGGAGGGCGTTGATGGGGTCGATTTCGGTGACGATGACGCGGGCGCCGAAGCCGCGGAGGGAGTGGGCCGAGCCCTTGCCGACATCGCCATAGCCGCAGATGACGGCGACCTTGCCGGCGACCATGACGTCGGTGGCGCGCTTGATGCCGTCGGAGAGCGATTCGCGGCAGCCGTAGAGGTTGTCGAACTTCGATTTGGTGACGGAATCGTTCACGTTGATGGCGGGAACGAGCAGTTTGCCGGCTTCCATCATCTTGTAGAGGCGGTGGACACCGGTGGTGGTCTCCTCGGAGACGCCGCGCCAGGCTTTGACGAGTTCGGTCCAGCGGGTGGGATTTTCGGCGTGAACCTGCTTGAGGAGGTCCTTGATGACCTTTTCTTCATGGCTGGAGGAGGGGGTGTTGACCCAATCGGAGCCGTGTTCGAGTTCGTAGCCCTTGTGAATGAGGAGGGTGACGTCGCCGCCGTCGTCGACGACGAGTTCAGGACCGAGACCGCCGGGGTGGCTGACTGCCTGGTAGGTGCACCACCAGTATTCTTCGAGGGTCTCACCCTTCCAGGCGAAGACGGGGACGCCGGCTTTGGCGATGGCGGCGGCGGCGTGATCCTGGGTGGAGAAGATGTTGCAACTGGCCCAGCGGACGTCGGCGCCGAGATCGACCAGGGTCTCGATGAGCACCGCGGTCTGGATGGTCATGTGCAGCGAACCAGTGATCCGGACGCCGGCGAGGGGCTTTTCGGCTGCGTATTTCTTGCGGATCGACATCAAGCCGGGCATTTCGGCTTCCGCGATGGTGATCTCCTTGCGGCCCCAATCGGCCAGGGAGAGGTCGGCGACCTTGTAGTCGGCCGAAACAGGGGTCAGAGTGGTGCTCATCCTTGCTCCTCTAGTTTGAAATCGGTATCTGAGGGACCAACAGGCAGTCCCGCCTCAAATCACGCTATCGTTCAATCACGATATGTTGATATATTAGTGGATGCGCGCCTGTGCCGTCAATCCTCAAAACTTTTCGTTTACTTGCCGATCCGAACCGGCTGCGGCTCTTGCTGTTGCTGGAGCAGGAGGAGTTGTCGGTGGCGGAGTTGCAGGAGATTCTGTCGCTGGGGCAGAGCACGATCTCGACGCATCTGGCGCAGTTGAAGGCGGAGGAACTGGTGGAGGACCGGCGGACGGGGAAGCACGTTCTGTACCGAATGAAGCCGATTGGGATTGCGGGGTTGCTGGATGTATTGAGGCAGGGGGCGCGGGAGATCCCCGAAGCGGGGCTGGACGCCGCGGCGCTGAGGCTGGTGCTGGCGCGGCGGCGGGACAAAGTCCGGGCGTATTTTGATGAACTTGCGGGGAAGTTCGGGCGGCATTACGTGCCGGGGCGGTCATGGAAAGGGCTGGCAGAGACGTTACTGAAGCTGTTGCCACCGCTGGTGATTGCAGATTTGGGGGCGGGCGAGGGGATGATGGCGCAGTTGCTGGCGCAGAGGGCGGAGCGGGTGATCGCGGTGGACAGTTCGGAGAAGATGGTGGAATTCGGGGCGGGCCTGGCGCGGAAGCATGGTCTGGAGAACCTGGATTACCGTCTGGGGGACATGGAACAGCTACCGATTGAGGATGAAAGCGTGGACGTGGCCTTTTTTTCACAATCGCTGCATCATGCGCCACATCCGGAGCGGGCGCTGGGGGAGGCGCACCGGATTTTGCGGCCCGGGGGGCGGATCGCGGTGCTGGATCTGGTGAAGCATCACTTCGAGGAAGCGCGGGAGTTGTACGCGGATTTGTGGCTGGGTTTCAGCGAAGCTGAACTGACGGGGCTGATGGAGGGGGCGGGTTTTTTGTGTTGCGAGACGGCGATCGTCCACCGGGAAGAACAGGCGCCGCACTTGCAGACGCTGCTGGCGACGGGCGACAAGCCGCCCGCGCGCGTGCGAAACTGAAAAGATTAGAGGATTGAGCAATTGGCACTAGTTGAAGGCTGCACCCACGAACTCGAGATCACCATCCCCGCCGAGGCGATGGCCGAGGAAAGCGCGAAAGTCGAGCTGAACGTCCAGAAGAAGGCCCACCTGAAAGGCTTTCGTCCGGGCAAGGCGCCGATCAGCGTGATTCGAAAGAACTTCGAGGTCGAGATCCGGCAGGAGGTTCTGGAGAACCTGATTCCGAAGCTGATCGATTCCGCCTGTGAAAAGGAAGGATTGCACGTGGTGAGCCGGCCGGAAGTCAAGGATTTGCACTTCCATGACGACGGATCGGTCCATTTCAAGACGCGTTTCGACGTGGCGGCGGATTTCGAGTTGAAGGAAGTCCGGGGTCTGGAAGTGGCGTACGCGGAGCCGGAAGTGACGGACGAGGACGTCGAGAAGCGCCTGCAGGATTTGCGGGAGGCGCGAGCGGAACTGGTGAATGTGGATCCGCGTCCGGCGCAGGACGGCGACCACTGCCAGGTGTCGCTGGAATCGATTGCAGGACTCGACGGTGCACCGATCAAGCAGGACGACCTGAACATCGAAATCGGATCGGAGCAGACGATGGCGCCCTTCACGGAGGCGCTGCGCGGGGCCGAACCGGGCGATGAGCGCGAGGCGGAGGTCAGCTATCCCGAGGATTACGCGGCGGAGAATCTGGCGGGCAAGACGGTCCGGTTCAAGATCACGCTGAAGACGATCCGGCTGAAGGAGATGCCTGAGCTGAACGATGAATTCGCGCAGGACGTGGGCGACTTCACGACGCTGGAGGAACTGAAGGACGAAATCCGGAAGGCGATCTTCCGGGAGCGGGAGTACATGGCGCAGACCGAGGCGAAGAATGCGCTGATCGAGAAGTTGATCGACCTGCACGAATTCGCGGTGCCGGAATCGTACGTGGACCAGCAGTTGCAGAACAATCTCGAGAATCAGTTGCGGTCGCTGGCGGCGCAGGGGGCGGACGTCAAGAAACTGGCGAGCGGGATTGACTGGGCCAAGTACAAGGAAAATCAGGGAGACCGGGCGCGGCGGGACGTCCGGGGTTCGCTGGTGCTGGGTAAGATAGCGAGTTCGGAGTCGATTCATCCCACGCAGGACGAGGTGGACGCCGAGGTGCAGCGGATGGCGCGGCAGCAGCGTGAACCGGTGGCGGCGGTCCGGATGAAGCTGGAAAAAGATGGTTCGCTGGACCGGATTGCGAACCGGATCCGGACGGAGAAGGTGCTGAGTTTCCTGTTCGAGCACGCGGTGAAGGTGGCTCCGGCGCCGGTGGAGGAAGGGACCGAGGGGGAGGCCCAGAACGAAAGCGCCTAATTCTGTCGTTGCTCCAGACCCCGAATGGATGAATAATGGAGTTAGCGGTGAAGCGGGAGGCTGGCGGCGGTTTGCGGCCCGGCCCCGGCTGAGGAGCACTTTGTGAAGCGGTCCGGAAGCGACGAAACTTTACGCTGTTCTTTTTGTCATAAAAGCCAGGATGTGGTTGGGAAGCTGATCTCGTCTCCCAGCGACTATCCCCGTGCCTACATTTGTGACGAGTGCATCGCCGTTTGCAACTCGATTCTTGAGGACGACCGTCCGGAGAAGCCCTATGGAGCGCCGCACAAGCTCCCCAAGCCCCTGGAGATCCGGGAGTATCTGGATCAGTACGTGATCGGGCAGGACGCCACCAAGAAGAAGTTGGCGGTGGCGGTGTACAACCACTACAAGCGGATCCAGATGAACCGGCAACGTGCTGGCGAAGTGGAACTGTCGAAGTCGAACATTCTGCTGATCGGGCCGACGGGCACGGGCAAGACGTTGCTGGCGCAGACGCTGGCGCGGATTCTGGACGTGCCGTTTGCGATCGTGGACGCGACGACGCTGACCGAGGCGGGCTACGTGGGCGAAGATGTGGAAAACATAATTCTTCGCCTGTTGCAGAACGCCGATTGGGATGTCCAGCGGGCGCAGACCGGCATCATCTACATCGATGAAATCGACAAGGTGAGCCGGAAGGACGAGAACCCGTCGATCACGCGCGACGTGTCGGGTGAAGGGGTGCAGCAGGCGCTGCTGAAGATTCTGGAAGGGACGGTGGCGAATGTGCCGCCGCAGGGCGGGCGGAAGCACCCGCACCAGGAGTTCACACCGATCGACACGACGAATATCCTGTTCATCTGCGGCGGGGCGTTCGTCGGACTCGAGAAGATCATCAGCCGGCGAGTGGGCCGGAAGTCGATGGGCTTCAAGAGCGGGGAAGCGCCGGTGGCGGAAGCGATCCGGCGGGCGACGCCGCAGCACCGGGACATGACGCTGCTGGAGCAGTTGCAGCCTGAAGACCTGATCCGGTACGGGTTCATTCCCGAGTTTATTGGCCGGATGCCGGTTTGCGGGGTGCTGGAAGATCTGGACCGGGCGGCGCTGGTGGAGATTCTGACGAAGCCGAAGAACTCGGTGATCCGGCAGTACCAGCGAATGTTCGAGTACGAGAATGTTAAACTGAAGTTCAGCGACGACGCCCTGGAATGTATCGCCGAGCAGGCGCTGCAGAGGAAGGTGGGGGCTCGGGGCCTGCGGATGATTCTGGAAGAGCTGATGCTTGACCTGATGTATTATATTCCTTCCTACAAGAAGGTCCGCGAGTTCCTCGTCACCAAGGAGATGGTCCTCTCGCAGAAGATCAACTGGGCGTTGCTCGAGAAGGCTGGCTGATCCGCCTTTTCGCTGCCGCCTGCCCCATCCGGACCGGAACACGTCCCCGCAGAGGGGCGGCCCGGCCGTGCCGTCATCGTCCGTGCCCGGCGTGATCGTTGTACGCTGGAGGCGGGCCCCACAACAGGAATCAAACCCGAGACTGGAATTCATCCAAAGAAACACGATGAGCAGCGCAAGAGAGAAGTCCGAGAGCCGCCGCCTCCCCATGATGCCGATCCGGGACGTGGTCATTTTCCCGCACATGATGACGCCGTTCGTCGTCGGCCGGGAGTCGAGCGTCCGCGCCCTGGAAGAAGCGTTCATGGGGGACAAGAAGATCTTCCTGGCGACGCAGCATGACGCGAGCGTGGATGAACCGCGTCCGGAGGACATTTACCAGGTGGGCACGATCGCGACGATCGTGCAGCATGTCCGGATGCCGGACGGCAACATCAAGGTGCTGGTGGAGGGTGTCGAGCGGGGCAAGATCATCTCGGTGGGCGATGACGAGGGTTACTTCCGGGCGGTGGTTCGCACGTACCCGGCGCAGGTGGAAGTGAGTCCGATTCTGGAATCGCTGACGACGCGGGTGAATTCGCTGTTCGAGCAGTATGTCAAGCTGAGCCAGAACGTCAACTACGAGACGATGATCGCGGCGATCCGGGTCGAGGATCCTGGCAAACTGGCCGACACGGTGGGCGCGAATCTGCAGTTGACGATCGAAGAGAAGCAGGAACTGCTCGAGATTTTCGATCCGATCGACCGGTTGACGCGCGTGGCGGACATGCTCGACATCGAGATCGAAAAGCTGAACGTGGACCGGACGATCCAGGGCCGCGTGAAGCGGCAGATGGAGAAGGCGCAGAAAGAGTACTACCTCAACGAGAAGATCAAGGCGATCCAGAAGGAGTTGGGGCGAGGCGAGAAGAGCGAATACGACGATCTGCGCAAGCGGATCGAAGCGGCCGGAATGAGCCCGGACGCGAAAGACAAGGCGATGGCGGAACTGCGGCGCCTGGAGCAGATGCCCCCCATGTCGGCCGAATCGACGGTGTCGCGCAACTATCTGGACTGGATGCTGGCGGTTCCGTGGAAGAAGAAGTCGAAGGAAATTCGCGATCTCCGGTTCGCGGAGCAGGTGCTGAACGCGGATCATTACGGTCTGGAGAAGATCAAAGAGCGCATTCTGGAGTTTCTGGCGGTCCGGCGGCTGGTGAAGAATCCGAAGGGGTCGATCCTTTGTTTTGTTGGGCCTCCGGGTGTTGGCAAGACCTCGCTGGGGATGTCGATTGCGAAAGCGACGGGCCGGCAGTTCGTGCGGTTGTCGCTGGGCGGCGTCCGGGACGAAGCCGAAGTGCGGGGCCACCGGCGGACGTACATTGGCGCGCTGCCGGGGCAGATTTTGCAGATGATGAAGAAGGCCGGCGCGCGAAATCCGGTGTTTATGCTGGATGAAATCGACAAGATGTCGACCGATTTCCGCGGCGACCCGTCGGCGGCGTTGCTGGAGGTGCTGGATCCGGAACAGAACTTCATGTTCATGGATCACTACCTCGATGTGGAGTATGACCTGAGCGAAGTCTTCTTCATCGCGACGGCGAATGTGATGCACACGATTCCGCCGGCGCTGCAGGACCGGATGGAAGTGATCCGGCTGTCGGGCTACACCGAACTCGAGAAGATGGAGATTGCGCGGCGGTTCCTGGTGCCGAAACAGATGAAGGCGACCGGGATGGACGACGTGCATCTGAAGATCGAAGACGCGGGATTGTTGACGCTGATTCAGGGCTATACGCGGGAAGCGGGGGTCCGGAATCTGGAGCGCGAAGTGGGCAACGTGTGCCGCAAAGTGGCGCGTTTGATGGTGAACGCGCAGTCGGAAGCGGAAGTGAAGGCGGAGCAGGGCGATCAGACGCCGGCTCCGGAGTTCGCGCAGGTGGTGGTGGACGAGCCCAAGGTGAGTGAGTTATTGGGTCCGGCGCGGTTCCGCGACCTGATGGCCGACAAGCGGCCCGAAGTCGGCGCAGCGAACGGGTTGGCGTGGACGGAAGTCGGCGGGCAGTTGCTGACGACGGAAGCGACGATCATGGATGGCCGGGGCCGGCTGACGACGACCGGGAAGCTGGGCGATGTGATGCAGGAGTCGGCGCAGGCGGCGATGAGTTTCGTGCGTTCGCGGGCGTCGATGCTGGGGTTGCCGAAGGATTTCTACCGGCATCTGGACATTCACATTCACGTGCCGGAGGGCGCGATTCCGAAGGACGGCCCGTCGGCGGGCATCACGATTGCGACGACGATCAGTTCGGCGCTGACGAAGATCGCGGTGCGCCGGGACGTGGCAATGACGGGCGAGATTACGCTGCGCGGCAAGGTGCTGCCGATTGGTGGGGTGAAGGAGAAACTGCTCGCCGCCCACCGTCACGGCATATTCGAGGCGATTTTGCCGCAGGAAAACGAGAAAGATCTGGCGGATGTGCCAGAGAATATCCGGAAGGACATGAAGCTGCATTTCGTGCAGTCGATGGACGAGGTATTGCGGATTGCGCTCGCGGAGGATCTGGCCGCGCATGCGGCGAAGGCCGAGGCGGCGCAGGCCGTGGAAGTGCCGGTGGTGGAAGCCCCGGCATCCGGAGAAAAGCGGGCCCATTAGGGCAACCGCGGCCATCCGCGCCTGCCTCCAAAGGATTTCCCTGGATTGGTAACCCCAGCCGAATTCCTGTTGAGCGCGACCCGGGCGGATCAGTTTCCGTCGCCGGGCCTGCCCGAGATTGCGTTTTTGGGCCGGTCGAACGTGGGAAAATCGACGCTGCTGAACACCCTGACGGGGCAGAGGCACCTGGCGTATTCATCGAGTACGCCGGGGCGGACGCAGTCGGTGAATTTTTTCCGGGTCGATGAACGGTTTGTGTTCGTCGATCTTCCGGGGTATGGTTATGCCAAGGCCCCCAAACCGCTGGTGGACTCCTGGAAGCCGGTGATTGACGCCTACCTCCGGGAGCGGACAGTATTGGCGCTGAGCGTGTTGCTGGTTGACGCGCGGCGTGCGTGGATGGAGTCCGATCTTCAGTTGAAAGAATGGCTGGAGCATCACGGGCGTCCGTACCTGGTGGTCGCGACCAAGGTGGACAAGCTGAACCAGAAAGAAAAAAGTGCGAGCCAGAAGGCGTTCCGGGAATACTACCCGGAAGGAGACCTGATCTGGTTTTCGGGCCCCAAGGGCCAAGGAGTGAAAGAGATTTGGCAAGCGATCTGGAAAACACAAAACCGGTAGGCTCCGAAGAAGAGCCGGCCACCCCCCCGAAGCCTGAGACGGAACCGGCCGCGAAGGCATCCGACGGGCCTCCGTCGCGCCGCCGCAGCCCGGAGAGCAACGCGAAGGCCGGCTCCGCGAAAGCGAATGACAAACCCGCGGAGAAGGCGGGCGAAAAGGCCCAGGAGAAGCCGCAGGAGAAACCTGCGGAGAAGCCTGCCGCGAAGGCGTCCGAGGCGGCTCCGGAAAAGGCCGCTGAAGCGCCGAAGCAGGATCCGGCCAAGGCCGCCGACACAGGCAAGAGCGACTACAAGCCGGAACTCTCGGGCGGGCTCAACAAGCGCGGCAACCTCGATCTCGGGGAGTTGAAGGAACTGTCGATTTCGACGCTGAACCAGATTGCGCGCGATCTGGGGGTGACCGGCGTGGCCGGAATGCGCAAGCAGGAGTTGATCTTCAAGATCCTGCAGACGCAGGCCGAGAAGGCCGGGCTGATCTTCTCCGAGGGCGTGATCGAGTGTCTGCCGGATGGTTTCGGGTTCCTGCGGGCGCCGGAATACAACTATCTGCCGGGACCGGACGACGTGTATGTGTCGCCTTCGCAGATCCGCCGGTTTGACCTTCGGACCGGCGACACGGTTTCGGGTCAGATCCGTCCGCCGAAGGAAGGGGAACGGTACTTCGCCCTCATCAAGGTCGACGCGATCAACTTCGAGCCGCCGGAGGAGAGCCGCAACAAGATCTTCTTCGACAATCTGACGCCGCTGTATCCGCAGGAGCGGGTGAAGCTGGAGACGTCGAAGGACAACTTCACGGGCCGGGTGATGGACATGCTGACGCCGATCGGCAAGGGCCAGCGCGCGCTGATCGTGGCGCCCCCCCGGACGGGCAAGACGATGCTGTTGCAGTCGATTGCGCACTCAGTGGCGATCAACCACCCGGAGATCGTGCTGATCGTGCTGCTGATCGACGAACGCCCGGAAGAAGTGACGGACATGCAGCGGTCGGTGCGCGGCGAAGTCATCAGCTCAACGTTTGATGAACCGGCGGCGCGCCACGTCCAGGTGGCTGAAATGGTGATCGAGAAGGCGAAGCGCCTGGTGGAACACAAGCGCGACGTGGTGATTCTGCTGGATTCGATCACGCGTCTGGCGCGGGCGTACAACACGGTGGTGCCGCCTTCCGGCAAGGTGCTGTCGGGCGGCGTGGACTCGAACGCGCTGCAGCGGCCGAAGCGGTTCTTCGGCGCGGCGCGCAACATCGAAGAGGGCGGATCGCTCACGATCATTGCGACGGCGCTGATCGACACGGGGTCGCGGATGGACGACGTGATCTTCGAGGAGTTCAAGGGCACCGGCAACATGGAAGTGCACCTGGACCGCAAGTTGGTGGACAAGCGCATCTTCCCGGCGATCGACATCAACAAGTCGGGCACGCGCAAGGACGAGTTGCTGATCCCGAGAGACGAGTTGAACCGGATCTGGGTGCTGCGCAAAGTACTCGCGCCGCTGTCTCCGGTGGAGTCGATCGAACTTTTGTTGGACAAATTAGCCAAGACGCGGTCGAATGCCGAATTTTTGGCTAGCATGAGCACTTGACATGTGCTATAGTTAAAGCTCCGCCCGTGAGGACAGACTCCCACCCCTGTCCTCACACCGCCCAAGGGGGCGAACCTACCCCAGGTTCGCCCCCGCCCCATTTCTGGGGTGAGGGCCGAGCGGAACGGCAAGAGGGCGTCAAGCCCTCGTTTTTCTTTTAGGAACCTGTAGAATCAGCAGTTTGCGCGGTGCCTGGGGCTTCCGAGCCAGCGGCGGCGGCTTTGGCTGTGCCGGGTTTGGCGGGGGCCGTGCCCCGCGTGATGAATTCGAGGGCTTCGACTTCATCGGGGCTCCAGGTCTGGGGGGCCATGTTCATCTCACTGATTCGCAAGCGCATACGCGCATTGTGCATCTGCCAGAGGTGAATCCGGAAGACGATCAGGGCCGCCAGAAAGAGGGCGGCGATGACCGCGCCCGCGAGTTCCTCGGCCGATTTCCAGTTCTGAGGCACGACGCCGGCATCCTTGAGTACAGCAAAAGCCTGGTGCATGGCCAGCAGGCCGACGAATCCGGCGATGAAGCGGTCCTCACGCCAGCGCGCCTGCCGGACCATGTGAATGGCCAGCAGGAGCGAGAGGGAGCAGAGAAGGAGAGTCAGGCCCGCGAAGGGGCTGGTTTCGAACAGGCGCAGAAGCGTCATGGATCCTCCGAAGCGGGATGGGCCGCCGCCGGCGGACCGCCGGACGAACCGGCGATCTCGCGCAGAAGCTGGCGCAAAGGTTCCAGGGCTACGGGCTTGGTCATGATGTGGTTGGCCCCCAATTGCCCGGCCACATGGAGATAGAGTTCGGGACCGCCGCTCAGGGTGATGACCTGGACGGGCAGACCCGCGGCACGAATCTGGCGCAGCGTCACGAGGCCGTCCTGGTCCGGCATGAGAATATCGAGCAAGACGACCCGGGCCTGGCAGACCTCGACGAGTCCCAGGACCTCGCTGCCCAGACTCGTGGCGACGGTCTCAAAACCGGCGTCCTGGGCGACGAGGGACAGCAATTCGCGCGTATGCGGGCAATCGTCGCAGATGACGGCAACGGGCGCCTGGCCGCCGTCTCTTCGGGCGGAAGTCTGGGCCAGACGGCGCAGGTCCTCGAGTGGAAAGGGCTTGGGCCAGAGCAGCGTGTTGGGTGTTCTGGTGATATCCCAGTCGAAAGTGCAGATGCCCGCGATCAGAAGGGTACACTGGCCAGGGAGGATCTGACGCAGCGCCCGCAGGTCGGCCGGACCGGCCAGTGCCAGTCCCTCGACCACGATGAGGTCCATCCCGGTTTCCGCGTCGAGCAGTCCGCTCTCACCGAGGAGGTCCAGATCGCGAAGCCCGCTGACGAGATGGCCGTCGCGTTCAAGGACCGATCGCCACAGGTGGCGAACCCCTGGGTCCTGCTCGACGAGGAGGACGCGCGCACGGCAGCCGGCCGAGGTGATAACCTGCGGGTTCATGGTGGACTGGAGGTCTTGTTCAACCGGCTGCATCATGTTGCATCCTTGTCAGGATCGCCGTCCTGGCACGAGAAGAGCACTGAGTCTTGGGTATGCAAGCGAAGCACCACAGCACAAGATTCACCGGCGGGTCGGCATCTTATAGAAAACAGGAGGCATAGAGATTTGATTGCCGGATGAACGCAGTTTGAGAGTTTCAAATTGGTACACTGCCGGTTCAAATTGGAAGGAATCTTGTAGCCCTAATCTAATTAAAACGACCTAATCTGCCGACAGAAAAGTGAGAGGAGAGCCGTGTTTAACGACGTTGGCGGATCAGTCCCGGTGTTGTATGTGGTCCTGACCGGCGCGCCTGTGCTGGCGTTGCTGTGGGGCTACCATCGGAGAAAGCTGGGGCAAGTGCGCCGGGAATGTGACGAGGCGGCGCAGTTGGAGTTACGGGGGGTGCGGCATGATCTTCTGAGCCCCCTCAATGCGATTTCTGGCTATCTGGAACTCCTGTCGGAGGAGAGTTCCGGATTCACCGAAGTGCAGCGTGGATACTTGAACAAAGCCCGTGCGGCCTTTCAGCGCACGATGGAGCTTTTGGATACACTCAAGCGGTAAGTAGGTGATCCGGCGGCGGAGAACGCCGGGCGAACCGCGCTGTCGCACGCAATTTCTGTTCATGGAGTCGTTTGGGTCATGAACCTTGGAAAGGTCAGTGAGAGCCCGGGACGTTTCGACATCCTGCTGGTGGATGACGATCCGGCATCAAGGGAGCTGGCGCGGGATATCCTGCAGCCCTTCTCGGAGTGTCTGGAGTTTCACGAAGCGGGCGGTCCGGACGAGGCGGAGGAGCGGATGCGCCGTGTCCGTCCCGGCTTCGTCCTGCTGGATTTGGTGATTCCAGGCGTCGAGGGCTTTGAACTGCTGGACAAGCTGTCGCGCATCGACCCGTATGCGGAGATCGTCCTGCTGACGGGCCATTACTCGATGGAATCGGCCGTGGAGGCGATCCAGCGGGGCGCGTCCGACTATCTGACGAAGCCCATCGCGCCGAACCGCCTGCGCGAACGCGTCCAGAAATGGCTGAAGCTGGCGAGCGCGCAGGACCACGCCCTTGACACGGACTCGGAGGAGGCGAGCACCTTCGAATTCGAGGGGATGATCGGCCGCAGTCCCCTGATCCTGGATCTGTACTCGCGCATCAGCCGGATCGCGCCGCACTATTCGAACGCGCTGGTGGTGGGTGACACAGGCACGGGCAAGGAGATTGTCGCGCGCACGATTCACCGGCTGGGCGCGGGCGCGGACCGGCCTTTCGTGGTCTGCAACTGCGCGGCGGTCACCGAGACGCTCTTCGAGAGTTCGCTGTTCGGGCACATGCGTGGCGCCTTCACTGGCGCCGTGAGCAACCACAAGGGGATGATCGAGGCCGCGGCGGGCGGGACCCTGTTCCTGGACGAGATCGGGGAAGTGCCCATCGGATCGCAGGCGAAGCTGTTGCGATTCCTGCAAAGCCGGGAGATCCAGCCGTTGGGGTCGTCCATCTCGAGAAAAGTGGACGTGCGGGTGGTGGCGGCGACGAACCGCTGCCTGATGGACATGGTCTCGGAGCGGACGTTCCGCGAGGACCTGTATTACCGCCTGGCGAGCGTGGCGTTGCAGGTGCCGAGGCTGAACGAGCGCCGCGAGGATATTCCCTTGCTGACCCGGCATTTTCTGACCATGTACGGCCAGAAGTATGGGCGTCCCGCGCTGCGGCTGACCCGCCGGACGCAGGCGTTTCTGCTCCGCTATTCGTGGCCCGGCAATGTGCGCGAGCTGGAAAGCGCGCTGAGCTACGCGGCGATGATGTGTGATGACGGCACGATCGACCTGATCCATCTCCCTGAATCGCTGCAAGGCGCGGTGCCGTCCGCCGGTTCCTTCGAATCCGAGATTCAGCCTCTGGAGGTCATGGAACGGCGCTATGTGATGGAGGTGCTGGCGCGGCTGAACGGCAACCGGGCCCGCGCGGCGGACGCGTTGGGGATCGGGCGCACGACGCTGTACCGGATTCTCAAGAGGGAAGACTGAGTATGCCGGACGCCGGTTTCAGGCCGTTGTCCATTCTCGTCGTGGAGGATTCGGAAGACCTGCGGGAGCTGATCGTCCTTTGGCTGACGAACGAAGGCCACCGGGTGGTGTGGGCGGCGAACGTGGGTGAGGCGCGTTCGATGATCGCCTTGCGTGGTTTTCCGGACGTGATTGCGACCGATTACCATCTCAAGGACGGGAATGGGTTTGACATGGTCCGCGGTTTTCGCCGGTTGAAGCCGGGTCTGCCGGCCCTGATTTTCAGCGGAGACCTGCCGGATCTTCTCCTGGAGCCGGGCATGGAGATATTGCAGAAGCCCTTCAATCAGAATCAGTTGCAGGAGAAGCTCTACCGCGTCTGCGGCTGATTACGGCACCACGCGGCCCGTCGGCCGCCCGGAGATCTCCTCGCCCTTGTCGCCATCAGGGAGATTCTCGCTCAGGCGGAAGACACGCGCATCCACTTTGCGGCTGAGGACAATCTCGACCATGACGGTCTCGTTCGGGCGGAAGTAGTCGCGCACGCCGTTCTCATCGGATTGGAACTCGGCTACCTCGTAGTAGGCCAATCCGGAGGCGGGGCGCGCGAGGATCCGGAAACCGATGCGGCCTTCGCCTCCGCGGCGGCGAAGGGCGTCGAGGGCGTCATGGTCGAGATAGTAGGTCAGTTGGCCGGGATTGCGGCTGTTGCGCTGCCGGTCGACGAAGAAACCGGCAGGAAGTTCGTCGGGCGAATAGTTGGGCCCGGCGGTCAGCAGCAGGTCGTAGTCTGCGAGAAAGTCCCCGCGGTCATTGCGGAGCCGGAAGATCACCATCGAGTACCGGTTGGTGACATATTTGGTGGTCCGGAGCAGCTTGCGGACCTGCTCGATGCGCTCGTCCTTCTGGGTCTGCCGGGTGAGCGACTCGAGTTCCGAGCAGACTTGTTGAAAGCCGGCGGCATCGGTCACGCCCAGGCAGCGGCTGACCCACTCCACGGCCGGGTGGGCGCCGGTCATCCGGACACTGGTGATGATGCCGATGTCGCGCCCGGAGTGGGCCATTCCCGGCAGCACGCCGAAGCCGGTGGGCCGGGTGACCTGACGGGCGGAGAGCGTCAATTTCTTACCCTTCTGCACGAGCTGGAGGGACTGGTAATTCAGATTGGCTGCGGCCGCGCGGACCACGCCATCGGAGCCGGGTTCGCCGGTGTAGCTGTTGAGGTGGTCGTATAGTTTGCGGTCGATTTTCTGGCCGGTGAGGCTGAAGACGAAGACTCCGGCGGCGGCGCAGTCGTAGTCGAGCCAGCGCGAATTAAGGTTCCAGGCGCCGGCGCTGCCATGCTCGAGCCAGTCCAGCACGCGCTGTCCCGGTTCGACGCCCTGGAAGAAGTGCTTGATGCGGCTGAGGCGGCCTTTGCCGAGTTGGGCAAGGGCGGAGCCGTGATTGGCAGGCGCGAGCATGACGAGGTGCTTCATGGGGCACTCGGCCAGGCGATCTTTGCCGTAATAGAGTTCCATCCAGAGGCGGGCCACGGGTCCGCCGGTCGAGTGGGTGATGCAGGCGAAGGGCTTCCAGGTCTTCGTGGCCGGGTCGAAGAGTTTCTCGCGGAGGGCGAGATCGAAGGCGCGGGCGATGTCGTCGAGCGTCACCGTGTCATCAAAGCTGACATACTGGCCCAGGTAGACGTTCTCCACGTCCACCGTCCTGCCGCCAGCCTGCAGGCTCTTCTTCAAACGGGCCGGCAACTGTCCGTATGTGTTCGTGTTACGGACACTCCAGCCATGAACAAAAACGATCGTCATTTCCACACCTCCTGTTGTTCTCGCGAGTTGGACTGCGCCACGCCTCGAACAGAACCCGCGCTCGACGTTACTATATCATTGCGTCCATCATCGTGGGCGCATCTCTTTTCACATACCCAGTGAAACCCGGTAGGCCGGATCCGGGTTCGGTACGGGAGGAGGCAGGCAGCCTGAAGTGCTGCGTTTTCTGTGAGTTGTCGCCACGCGTTAATTTTCGTTTATCGTGTGAACGGGTCCGGGACGAACGACGGAAATGGGGCGATTGCGAGGGAGCGGACACTCGTCTCAAAGCGAAGTTTCACGGCAACATCCCATCGGAACCGGCGCAGGGGGATGCCCCACTCACATCGGCCTGGGTTGCTGGGGCTGACTGCGGTCGAATTCCGGCCTGGCGGAGGCACCACCAGCCGAAAGCGATCAGGACGAGAGTCAAGAACTGGAACCGGAGAAATTCGGCGGCCGATTGGGTGATCCACGGACTGAGGTAAAGGGCGGTCAGCCACCACCGCCAGGAAGGGCCTTCCAGGTGGCGGGCGGCGAGCACAGCACCAGGAATCAGGAGCACGGCGTCGTAGATGGGGACGTACAGGTTCACGACCGGCGCGAGAGCGAGAGTCGCGGTCCAAAGCAGGTCCTGGCCACGGGGGTCGAGGCGCGGGGCGGACCACCAGGCGCGGGCGAGCAGCGCCAGAAGCGCGGCCGAGACCGTCAGGCCGGCGAGGGTTGCGAGCCGGGTTCCCGAGCCGAACAGCAGATGCATGAACGAGCCCGCGTCAAGATACTTGTACCGCCGCAGAGCTTCGAACTGGCCCGAAACCATGTTGCCGTAGAACTGAAGCGCCTCGAACCATCCGGCCAGGCCGTTGGGTCCGGCGACGGCTGCCGAGAGGGCGAGCATCCCCGCGGCGCCGGCGGAGAATCCGGCGAGCGTGCGCCACTGGCGTCCGCAAAGAAGCATGACAGCCGGCACCAGAACCAGAGTGGGCTTGTAGGAGGCGAGAGCGAGAGCCACGCCCGCGGCCAGGAGCCAGCCACGCTGGCGAAGCCAGAAAAAAAGGGAAAAAGCCAGAAGCCCGAAGACCGGGATTTGGCCGCCGAACCATGTCTCGAACAGGAAAGGAACCCAGGAGACGGCCAGCAGCCAGGGCACACCATAGGGGCGAAGACCAAGCAGATGCAGAGCCAGACCGAACAGCAAGGGCGAAATGACGAGCCAGACGATGAACGCCTGCCGGTAGTCCAGCAGGGCGAGCGGCCGGAAGAGAGCGGCAATCACGGGGGCGTTGGCGAAGACGAGGTGGTAGTCGCCGGGCGCCTCGGGGACGGCGCGGCGATAGGAATTCAATTGATCCGGGATGGAGTAGAGCCGTGCCGCCTGTCCGTCATTCAAGATGCGGCCCACGGCGTAGAACTGTCCGAAATCGCCGCCAAAAGGCCTTCCCATGAAGGTCTGACCCTGGAGGCCGCGGTGAATGGAGAGACCCGTCATGAGCAGAGCGGCAAGAATGGCGCACGAGGCGATCAGCCGGGCCTCCCGGGCCCCAGGCGGGGGGCCCAGCCAGCGGGTGAGGCGGTCTGCGGGCGGCGGCATGTCGGGAATGGGCGGGTCCTGCTGCATGGTACTGAACCGCGATATGCCAGGGCAACCGGCGCCGGCTGTCGATTTTGCTTCCCCTTGATGCGTGATTTGAGTATGCTGGGGGCGACAGAAACAGGCTCGCGAGCCCCCGAAAGTCCGGCTGGCCCGCCGCTCCCGCCCGGCGCCGAGCAGGGGTGGTCCCGGTCCGCCAGGGCGTTGTGTCGCCGGAAAGGAGGCGAGCCATGTCCACGGATCGATTCGAGATCCATCTCCCGCTCAAGAAACTGCTCATCGGACTCTTCCTGACGCTGGTGCCCCTTTGCGCGGTGGGCTTATACACCATCACGAAGGCCGGGAGCCAAATGAGGGATACCATCGGCACCCACTTCAGGACGATCGCCGGGCTGACCGCCTCGGAGATCTCGATGTTCTTCAACGACCGGGTGGTGGCGGTGGGGACGCTCGCCTCCGATCCCACGATTGTGGAGGCCGTCACCGAGGCCAACCGCCGCTATTCCGGGGTCACCCGGGAATCGATCGAGGCGCACATCCTGAAGATGGAGAAGGAGTGGAATACGCCGGCGGCGGATGGCTATGTCCGCCAGATGCTGACCTCGCGTGCCGGGCGGCAGTTGACCGGGTGGCGCCAGACCGACCGCCGGTTCCTGCGGATCACGCTGACCGACGCCCAGGGCGCCGCCATCGCGGCCACACACAAGACGATGGACTATTACCAGGCCGATGAGGACTTCTGGCAAGCGACGTACGCGGAAGGCCGGGGCGCGATTCACCTCACCGACGTACTCTATGACGATGTCACGAAGTCATACTACGTAGGGCTGGGAGTTCCCGTCATGGAGCAAGGAACCAACCGGTTCATCGGGGCGATCGATGCCCTGATCGAGGTGTCGATGCTCTTCCCGCTGGTCCACCGGATCGAAGTGGGCGAGACGATGCGTGCCGCGTTGGTGAAAGGAGACGGAACGATCATCTACACGCCGGGCGTCAGTCTGGCGGCGAAGCTCAAGTCGGAGGAATACGAGTCGGTGCGCGAGGTGCTGGCGACGGCCTCGGGCCGGCAGCGCGGGTACCTGACGACCCGCTTGCGCAGCGGTGAGGATGTCCTGGTGGGCTATGCGGATCCGGGTCTGGCGGATTCGCATCCGAAGCTGGACTGGATGTTGTTGGTGATCCAGGACAGCCGCCATGCCTTCGCAGCCACCCGGGGCGTGATGCGGTTGATGTGGTTCTCCGTGGCCGCCGGGGTGACACTTCTGACGCTGCTCGCGGTCTTCTTCTCGCTGCACCGGAGGCCCGATTACACGGACATTCAGATGGAGGAGGAACCGGCCGTGCCGGCTGCCGGCCGGTAGCGGAAAAGATTCTTCAAGAACCGGCCTGGGTTGCCGATATGCGTCCAGGAGCCGTGCCAGGGCAGGGCTCCTGGAAGGCATTTACGATGGGCATCACGCCGTTACGGTTTACCGGAGTCAGTCAGTTTTCTCAGGACTTCCAGGTAATTGTGGACCGGACTGTGCAAATTGCGTCGCTGCCGGCGCAGTTGCTGATGAACGATCAGCAGCGGCTGATCGAGCAGAAGACGGCGATGGGCACGCTTCGCTCGGCGGTCGCCTCACTCTCGTCGAGTCTGGACGAACTTAAGGAGTTGGGCGCGTCGAAGGCCCTCTCGGCGACTGTCAGCTCCTCCAAAGTCCGGGTCACGCTGGACACCTCGGCGGCGGAGCCAGGGGTTTTCACGATCAGTGAGATCAGTTCGCTCGCCCGAAGGGCAGTGATGACCAGCGCTTCGGGCCAGGCGAGCGAAACCGCCGGGCCGGTGGCTGGCGCGGGCGGCTACCTGCAGTTGGTGGTCGGCGGCGCGGCCCACGCGATTACACTGGCGCCGGACCAGGACCACCTCGCCGGGGCGCGGGATGCCATCAACGCACTCGGCGCTGGTGTGACGGCGTCGCTGGTGACGGCCGATGATGGTGTCTACCTGTCGATCTCCGCCAACCAGACCGGCGCGGCCGCGATTGAGCTGCGAACCGTGGAAGACGATCCCGGTTCGAATCTGCTCGCCGTGACCCAGGCCGGCGCCGATGCCGTGCTCAAGGTCAACGGCCAGACCGTGACACGCCCTGAAAACTACATCGAGGGGGCCGTGCCGGGAGCCGCCTTGACTCTGAATGCCCTTACCGAAGCCGGGGAGACGATCACGGTCGACCTGGCGTCGAGCCGCGCACCGCTTGCGAACGCGCTGAAGAAGTTCGCCACGGTCTACAACGCCCTGAATGAACAGCTGGGCACGGCATCCACGGGCGCTCTCGCAGGCAGCTCTCTGGTCAAGGATCTGCAGGGCCGGATGCGCCAGATCGGAGGGCAATTCGGCGAAGGGCTGGTCCGGAACCTGGCGGAGATCGGTCTGCCGTTTGACCAGCAGGGGGTTCTGACCTTTGATGAACTCTCGTTCAACCTGCTCTCCGCGGAAAAGTTCGAGTCGGTGTTCAGCTTCCTCGGCGCGGAGCAAGGCGGTCTGGGCAGCCTGGCTGGCTCCTTCCGCGAATTCAGTGACCCGTTGACCGGATTCATGGTGGCGGAAATCCGGAGCTATGACGAAGCCGACTCCAGGTTTCAGACTCAAATCGACAAGATCCTGGAGCGCGTCAACAGTACTCAGCAGACCCTGCTGGCCCGTTTGCAGGCCGCCGACGTCCTGCTCGCCCGCCTCGAAAGCCAGCAGAGTCTCCTGGACGCATCCATCGAAAGCATGCGCTTCTCGCTCTACGGCAGGAACGACCGCTGATGGATCAGGCCGAACGAGCGATTGAGAAACTGGAAGTGGCGAACCAGGCGCTCGCGGATGGGCGGCCGGAGGCGCTCGCGCTGCGCGACGAAGCGCTCCGCCGGATCGCGGGACTGGCCGTGAGCGAGGCGCAACTGTGCAGGATCGAGGAACTTGCGGCGGCCGGATTGATTGCCATCGAGAGAGTCCGCTCCGATCGCGCCGCGATTCTGAGAGAGCTTCAGGAGGCGGAGGCCGCTCTGCACTTCGCCGCGGCGCTGACCGGACGCGCCGGGGCGGCGGTGGTGGACGTCCAGGGCTGAACCTGAAGCAGACGCGCGAAGTTCATCTGGCGCTTCAATTGGTTATAGTTGTCCTTCGCCTCCGGGTGGCTGGCATCGCGATCCAGTGCCGTCCGGTAGCAGCGAAGGGCCTCGGCCGGGTGGCCCAGCGCTTCCAGCACCACCCCCAAGTCATTCCACAAGCGGGCCCATGCCGGTGCTCGAAGGACAGCCTGGCGTAGCGCGAGGGCGGCGTCGAGCGGCCGGTTGTCTTCGAGTGCCTCGAGGGCGCGCCGGTGCAGCGCCTGAGGTTCCTGGGAAACCAACTGAGTGTGGATCATAGTGTTTCTACTGACAGACTGCTCAGGTTATCGACTTAACCCAGGAACAGAAGAAGGCCCCCGGCGCGGGGAGCGCCGGGGGCCATTGAGTGGGTCACGGACCCCGCTTATGCGGGTGTGGCCGCTAGCCGCGGAGCAGGCTCAGGACAGCCTGGGGCGCGGAATTGGCCTGGGCGAGGGCGGCAACGCCGGCCTGCTGCAGGATCTGGGCCTTGGTCAGGTTGGCGGCTTCGAGCGCGAGATCGGCATCGCGGATGCGCGATTCGGAGGCCGCAAGGTTGGTCAACTGCGTCGAAGCGAGGCTGACGGCGAAGTTGAACTGGTTCTGGCCTTTACCGACGACGGCTTGGGCCTGGCCGAGTTTGGTGACCGCCTCGGCGAGCTTGGTGACGGCCTGCTTGGCGGAGGTTTCGTTGAGAATGCTGACGTTGGAGCCGCCCGACACTTCCGCGGAAGCGACAGTCGTACCCTTCTGCGCGTGGCCGATACCGGTAGTGTTGGCGGAGCCGAGGCTGTTCTGGTGGACAGTGATCTTGAAGTCGCTCAAGCCAGCCAGGGTGATGTTGTTGGTCCCATCGCCGCTCTCCGCCGCGACGAGCTTTTTGAGCACATCGATACCGCTGCCCTGCAGCGCGGTGTTGATCTGCTGGGAAGCCGCTTCCGCGGTCAAAGCGGTCGTGTTGTCGGTGAGGCCCTGGAGGGTGATGTCAAGGGACTGAATGGCGCCGTCGGCATCGGTCGTGGAGATGGTGATCTTCTGGGTGGTGCCCGAGCCGCCGTCCGTGGCGGCGATGGCCGAGTACGACAATTCCTTGGATTCGAGGCCGCCGGCGACCTTCACCTGCGCGCCCGCGGTCGTACCGAGGAAGTTCCGGGCCGCGCCCGCGCCGCCAACTTCTTCCACCGAGAAGGCGGCGTCGGCCGAATTCAGCGTGAAGCTCTTGCCGTCCTCGCTGACCGCGGCCGTGATGTTGGCGTTCTTGAAGGCGGTATTGGCCGCTCCGCCGCCTGCCGCGGCCGCAGCGATACCTTCGTTGAAGGCGGTGACGAGCCCGTTCAGGTCGTTGACGCCGTTGAGGTTGACGGTGACGGCCATGTCGTTGAAGCCGGCGCCGCTGAAATTGACGGACATCGTCGTGGCGCTGGCCTTGGCCGTGTCAAAAGTGGTCTGGACGTTGAGATCGGCTGCGCCGGTGACCGCGAAGCTCGACAGGCCGAGGCTGCGGGAATCGACGGTCGAACTCGTCAGGTTGACGCTCACCGAACCGTTCGTGATGGTCTTGTCGCCGTCGGCGCCGCGGCCGCCGCCGACAAACACGCTGATATTACGCGCAAAGTCTCCGCCCTGACTGAGGCCGATGGCCTGCGCCTGGCGGTCGATTTCACTCATCACACTCTTGAACTCGTCGCTCAGCACCGAGCGGTCTCCCGTGAAGGTGCCCGAAGCCGACTGCGCCGCCAGAGTGCGGCCCCGGTCGAGCAGTTTGGCGATATTGTTCATGCCGCTGTCGATGGTCTGCAGCGTGGCGAGACCGTCATTGGCGTTCCGGATGCCCTGGGTGAGGACCGCCTGATCGCTGCGGTAGGAGTTGGCGATGGCCAGACCCGCCGCGTCGTCGCCCGAACTGATAATGCGCAGGCCAGAGGTGACGCGGTTGATGGTCTTGCCCTGAAACTCGGTCGTCGTGCGCAGATACTCCTGCGCCTGCATCGACGCGATATTGGTGTTGATCGAAAAGGACACTTCTTGTTCTCCTAATGCGCCAGATCCCCAGGGAATCCTTCCCTGGTCGCCCCTTTGGGGCCGTTTCCGGCTGCAAAAGGCTCATCGACGGGAAATGAGCGGTTTGGAGAAAAAATATCAGGGCGTCGAACCGGGGCTGCACCATCCAGCCTCGCGCAGCCCCCGCGCCAGGGATTCCAGCGACCCGGCCGCCGGATTCGCGGCGGCGCGGTTCTGTTCGCGGGCCAGCACCACCTCCTTGCGGACCACCGGCACAGCCGGCGGGGCAATGATGCCGATCTTCACCCGGTTTGCGGCGATTTCGAGGATCTGGACCTCGATCGATCCGTCGAGAACGAGCGCCTCGCCGGCGCGGCGGCGGATTACGAGCATGATGCCCCCTCCCGGACCGGATGGACCACCGGGTACCCCGAGTCCAACTGCAGCACCTGCGCCCCGGTTCCCGAGGCAGGATTCAGGACGACGGGAGCGAACAGATTGGCCGTCGGCGGTTCATTGGGGATGCAGGTCAACAGGGCAAATGCCAGAAACCGGCTGCCGGCGGCCGTGTACGCGCCGGGGGACAGGAGCAGTTCCGCTGCCGCCGCCTCGTCCAGCCGCAATAAATAATGAGGGTCGAGCACCTCCACCGGCACCGCGATGAATCCGGGCCCCTGGCCGTGGCGGCTGTCCAGAAAGACGAGCGGATCGAGGCCCGCGCGGCGCGACAGAATGAAGTCGTGGTGCTGTTCAAAGCCCGGCAAACCGGAGGGAAAGTGAAAGAGTTCGCCGGGTGGCGGGGAATCAGGCATACTTGTCTCTGATAGTAATGTGCGCGCCGCGGGGAAAAAATCTCCCGCGAAATGGTGCGCGGCCGGAAAGAAAGCGAATGGGCGTCATCCTCAGTTTCAACGGGCGGAAGGCGATTCTGCGGCGCGGGGAATGGCGGAGTCCCGATCCGCGGCTCGAAGAAAGGCTGCGGAGGACCACCGAGGAGTGGTTTGCCGAAACCGGCGGACCGGCATTACGGGCGCGCGACCCGGAGGCCGAAGTGGCCAGGGCGGTGGCGGAGCGCGCCGGAGGCCGGGTGGTGTTGCACGTGCCCGCCGACGCCCGGCGTGAAGGGCGCCTCTACTTCCGGCGGCGCCAGATGCGCCTCCCCTTCATGGACTGACCGGGCCTACCGTGGCAGTGCCTGACGAATGGTGGGGAAAAAAGTGCGGACGAAGTTCGCCGCCTGTTTCTCTCCCGCTTCCGGATTGTTCTGGTCCAGGGGAACCACCACGCGAACCAGCGAGGTGTCCGACCGGCGATACCGCAGAGAATCCAGAACCAGCCAGATCTTGGCCGAATACTCGCTGGCGAGAACCCGGTGCGCCGTCTGGTACCAGTAGTACACGAGCGTGCGGGCATCACCCCGGGCCACGATGTACCGGTTGATCGTGACGGGCTCGGGCCAGCCCGGAACGTCGAGAGTGACAGTGCCCGAGTCGGCCGGAGTCCAGCCGGAGCCGGGCAGACAGTTCTTCGGCGAATGCGGCGCGGCGCCCGATTTCTGGGTGCGGAAAAACGCGATGAAGAGATTCGCGCCGCTCCGGTTGTCGTCGGTGGCGTAGCTGCGGTTCAGGGTGTCGTCGGCACGCAGAACTTCCTGCACCTCGGCCTCGGTCGGGTACTCGGCCACCATCCGCCACTCGCCGACACGTTCCGGAAACGAACTGAGCTGCTTGACCTCGAGCTGCATCTCCGGGGAGGAGGTGGAATAGAACGCCGCTGCCTGAATCACCACCAGCAGCGTCAGCGGCAGTGCGTAGCGGAGGGACAGGAAAGGAAAACGGGTCATGTCTGGGGACTCCGGCGGAATGAGGCGGCATACGCGATCAGGCGGTGAGCCGCCACCAGGAACACCACGGCGACCATGAAGATCAGCCAGCCTTCAAAGGCATGGAAAAAGCCCTCGGCATATTCGGGCTTGAATTCCCAGAGCAGACCAGTGATCGTGACGCGTCCCGCGTTGGCGAAGATGGCAATCGGTATCGTGCAGATCAGCAGAGCCCAGCGCATCCACGGCCGGTCGTCGAAAAAGAAAGCGTAGACGAGCGACAGGAAGGAAAGTGACAGCAGCGACCGGATGCCGCTGCAGGCTTCCACCACGCTGAGCCGCTTGCTGGGCAACTCCAGGATGTTCCCATCGCGGAGGACGGGAATGCCGATCAGCGAAAGAGCGCGCTCCGCCAGGTCGCTGGCGATCAACTGGAGCGGGAAGGTGAGCTGGTTGAAAATGATCGCGGGCAGCGGAACCATGAAAAACAGCAGGCTGATCGGGAAGGCGAGGGCCCGCAGCAGCACCCACCCGCCCAGCGTCAGCACGATGCCGGCGATGGCGAAGATGAACGAGGTCCGCGCCAGGAAAAATTCGACGCCCAGCGTTGCGGCAATCAGTTGAAGTCCCGCCAGAACCACCAGAGCCAGCCCCCAGCGGCTGGGCTTCAGCTTGAGTTGGAGCAGTTCATCCCGGCGGAGCCAGACGATATAGGCAGCGACGGCGGGCACAAAGAAGCCATGGCCCATGTCGTCATCATTCATCCAGTCCTGGACAAGACGGTTGAGGACAGGGGCATACCAGACCACGAGAAGCAGACTGAACCAGGCGATGGCAGGCCAAGGCAGTTGGGGTTTCGCGTCGACTGGCGGGGCCGGATTTCGAATCTCAGTGTCTGCGGCCATGCCGAGTCTCCATTTGACCATAGCGGGGAAGAGAGTGACAATGCCCCGATTTGAGTGAACCGGTGCGTTTAGTTATAGAACGAGTGGATGGCCGCGGCAACGGTCTCGAGATCCTCCCGCGGCAGTTCAGGGTACACCGGCAGCGACAGGCAGTCGCGTGCTGCGGCTTCGCTGACCGGAAAATCGCCTTCCCGGTAGCCGAGACCGGCAAAACACTGCTGGAGGTGAAGCGGCAGCGGGTAGTACGTCTCAGATTGAATACCCTGCTGGGCCAGGTGGGCCTTGAGCTCGTCGCGCCGGGGCGCGCGGATCGTGAACTGATTGAAAACGTGGCGGTTGGAGTGGGCCGCGACGGCCGGAAGCTGGACGGGCGTGCCGGCGAGGAGTTCGCGGTAGCGGGCGGCGTGGGCCTGGCGCAGCGCGGTCCAGCGGTCCAGGTGGGGGAATTTGGCGCGCAAAATGGCCGCCTGGAGGGCATCCAAACGCGAATTCATGCCAAGTTCTTCGTGATAATAGCGCTGTTTCGACCCGTGGACGCGGAGCGAACGGAGGCGGTCGGCGATCTGGGCGTCCCTGGTGGTCAATAGACCGCCGTCACCGCCGCCGCCGAGGTTCTTGGTGGGGAAGAAACTGAAACAGCCAATGGTGCCGATGGAACCGGCCCGGCGGTGGTTGTCTTCGGCGCCGATGGCCTGGGCTGCGTCCTCGACGACCGGGATGCCGCGCAGTTGCGTGAGAGCGAGGATCGCGTCCATGTTGGCGCATGCGCCGAACAGGTGGACCGGGAGGATCGCCTTGGCGCGCGGGTGGCGTTCGAGCGTCTGTTCGAGCGCCGCCGGGTCCATGTTGAACGTGTCCGGGAGGATGTCGCAGAACACCGGCCGGGCGCCGGTCAGCGCGATGCAACTGGCAGTCGCATAAAACGAAAACGGGACGGTGATCACTTCGTCGCCGGGGCCGATATCGAGGGCGCGGAGCGCGAGGATGAGGGCGTCGGTGCCCGAAGCGCAGCCGATGGCGAAGGGCGACTGGCAGTATCCGGCAAGTTCACATTCGAGTTCGGCGACTTCGGGGCCGAGCACGAAATACTGGGAATCGACAACACGTTCGAGGGCGGCGAGGACCTCCGCGCGGATGGAGAGATGCTGGGCCCGGAGGTCCAGCATCGGAATGGATCGGCCGGTCACGTTTCTATGGTAGCGAGAAGAACTCGCGGAGGGCGGCGCGGCAGCGCTGGGCGGCCTGGCCGTCCCAGAGAGCCGGCACGCGGCCCTGCCGGGGGTTGGTCTGAAGTTCCTTCCAGGCGCCCAGGATGGACTCCCGCGACGTGCCGGCGAGTATGTTCGAGCCTTCGTCGATGGTGACGGGGCGTTCCGTGTTGTCGCGGAGGGTCAGGCAGGGGATGCCGAGGGCGGTGGTCTCTTCCTGAATGCCGCCGGAGTCGGTGAGGACGACGGCAGCGCCGGACATCAGGTTGAGAAAATCGAGATAGCCGAGAGGTTCACAGAGGCGGAGGCGGCCGGTGGGGGCGTTTTGCGCTTCGAGCGCCTCGAGTCGCTGGCGGGTTCGCGGATGGACGGGGAAATAGAGGGGGTAGACCTGGGCGATTTCGTCGAGCGCTTCGAGGATGCCTCGGAGTTGGGCGGGGTCGTCGACGTTGGCGGGGCGATGGAGGGTGACGAGGCCGAAGGGAGCATCGGCGATGCCGAGCGTGGCGCGGATGGAAGATCCGGCGCGGGCCCGTTCGAGGTTGGCGAGCAGCGAGTCGATCATCAGGTTGCCGACCATCCGGATGGAGGATTCGGCGACGCCCTCGCGCAGCAGATTGGCTCGGCCGGAAGCCTCGGTGACGAGGAAGAGGTCGGTGATCGAGTCCGTGACGAGGCGGTTGATCTCTTCGGGCATCGAGCGGTCGCCCGAGCGGAGACCGGCCTCGACATGGACGACGGGGACCTGCATCTTCTTGGCGACGATCGAGGCGGCGAGGGTAGAGTTGACATCCCCCACGACCAGCACGGCACCCGGCTGTTCCTGTTCGACAACCGGTTCGAAACGGCGCATAATCTCGGCGGTTTGTTGGGCGTGGGAGCCCGAACCGGCCTCGAGGTGGTGGTCCGGCGCGGGAATATTCAGTTCACGAAAGAACGAGCCGGACATCCGGTCGTCGTAGTGCTGCCCGGTATGCACGAGGACGACCCGAAAATCGGGGTCCGCTCCGAGCGCCCGGACGAGCGGCGCGAGTTTCATGAAATTGGGGCGGGCGCCGCCGACGCAAATGATGGGGATAGCCACAGATTTCCAGTATATCGAGGCCGGAAGGCCGGCCAAGTTATGATGGAGGGCGATCGTCTTCATATTATGTGCGGAATAGCGGGATATCTGAACCGCGGAGGCCGTCCGGCGGAGTTGGCGTGGCTGCGGCGGATGACCGACCGGCTGGAACACCGGGGACCGGACGGGGCCGGGGCTTACCTGGACGGGCCGGTGGCTCTGGGGCACCGGCGGCTCAGCATCATCGACGTCGCGGGCGGCCATCAGCCATTGGGCAACGAAGACGGGCGGATTCAGGTGGTTTTTAACGGGGAAATCTATAACTACCTCGATTTGTGGGCCGATCTGGAGAAACGGGGGCACCGGTTCCGGACGCGTTGCGACACCGAGGTGCTGGTCCATCTCTATGAAGAAGTGGGCGAACGGCTTCCGGAGTATCTGAACGGAATGTTCGCGTTCGCGATCTGGGACGGCCGCAAACAGGAGTTGTTCGTGGCGCGGGACCGGCTGGGAAAGAAGCCGGTCTACTACACGGAGGCGGCGGGGGATTGCGCGTTCGCGTTCGCGAGTGAATTGAAGGCATTGCTCGTGCTGGAGGGGTTGGAGCGGCGGGTCCGGCGGGAGAGCGTGGCGGAGTTTCTGGCGTTCTCATACGTGCCCGAACCGGAGACCATTCTCGAGGGGGTAAAGAAACTGCCGGCCGGTTCGTCGCTGACGGTGCGAGCGGACGGGACGCTGGCGCCCACGCGGCGGTACTGGCAACTGGGGTTCGAGGCGGGCGAGGACCGGCCCCTGGGTCCGGCGATGGAGGAGTTGGACGCGCTCGCGCGCGACGCGGTGGAGCGCCGCCTGATGAGCGATGTGCCGCTGGGCGCGTTTTTGAGCGGCGGCGTGGATTCATCGGCGGTGGTGGCATACATGAGCGAGTGCGCCAGGGGCGAGGTGAAGACGTTTTCGATCGGCTTCGACGTGGCGGCGTTCGACGAGACCGAATATGCGCGGCAGATTGTGGAACGGTATGGGACGGATCACTACGAGCGGGTGGTGACGCCGGAGATTGGGGAGATTCTGCCGGCATTCGTGGCGCAGTTTGATGAGCCGTTCGGAGATGCTTCGGCGATTCCGACGCTGTATCTGTCTCAAATGACGAGGGAAAGGGTGACGGTGGCGCTGTCGGGGGACGGGGCGGACGAGGTATTCGGGGGGTACCGGCGGTACCGGTTCGGGGTGGCGGAGGAGCAGGCGCGGGGGTACTTGCCGGGGCGCTGGGGGCGCGCGCTGGCGGGCAAAATGGGCGATTTGTACCCCAAGTTTGACTACCTTCCGCGTGTATTTCGGGCCAAAACGACACTGCAGAACCTTGCTTTGGACCTCGGCGGGTCGTACTACACGACGATGACGGTGTTCCGGGACGCGGGATTGCGGGCGGTGCTGGGTCCGGAGTACCGGGGGCACGACCCGAGGCCGGGCTATGAAGCGCGTTTTGAACGGTTTGCGCATCTACCGCCGCTGAAGCAGTTGCAGGCGGTGGACGTGGAAACATACTTGCCGGGGGACATTCTGGTGAAGGCGGACCGGGCGACGATGGCGTTTTCGCTGGAAAGCCGGTCGCCGTGGCTGGATTACCGGGTGGCGGAGATGGCGGCGAAGATGCCTTCGAGCTGGTTATTGAAGGGTTTACAGGGGAAGTGGGTGTTCAAGAAGATGCTGGAGCCGCGGGTGCCGGCGGAGATTCTGTACCGGCCGAAGATGGGCTTTTCGGTGCCTCTGGCGGAGTGGTTCCGGGGGCCTTTGGGGCCGTTTCTGGAGCATTTATTGCACGAAGAAGCCGGTTTGGTGGAGGTGGGGGAGGTCCGGCGGTTGTTGGGGCAGCACCGCTCGGGGTTGCATGAACATTCGCGGAAGTTATGGAATGTGTTCGTGCTGCTGCTCTGGTGGCGGCGTCATGCCCGCGGCCTCGAGATAGAGCCGCTTCCAGCGGGAAACCATTAATTCCAAAGAGAATTCGGCGACGGCCCGGGCGCGGTTTTCGAGCCCGAGGGCGGAGCGCCAGGCGGGATCGGCGGCGAGGCGGCGGAGGGTTCCGGCGTAGCGGGCAGATCGGAAGAGCACACGTCTGAACTCCAGTCACTGACCAATCTCGT
>ERZ761609.817-NODE-817-length-32855-cov-8.295854_pt1 | contig 32855 bp, 27 predicted proteins | sample MGYA00511163_ERZ761609 | MGnify/ENA primary metagenome ERZ761609 (study PRJEB28899, sample SAMN02445070) | bioreactor sludge metagenome | biome: EBPR sludge | place: Australia: Brisbane, Thorneside Wastewater Treatment Plant | collected 2011-12-16 ...
GTGCTCCCGAAGGATCGAAATGATCTGCTCTTCCGAAAAACGCTTACGCTTCATGGTCCGGTCCTCTCCCTGGGCCGGATCCTAGCGCCTTCTGGGCTAAATAGCGGGGGTCACATCACACGCCACAATCCGCTCATGAATGCGACGGAGGCCGATGACCGCCAACATGCCAGACATCTCAAGTTCGTGATGCCGGTAATCAATTGATTACTAAGGATCCAATCGGCTCTTCTGTTTAAGGTAGTCAGACTATTCGCCTATTCCTTAACCTTTTTCTCGTAAGAGTACCGGCTTAGGCGCTCTCCGAGGTCCGTGGTCCGGTCGCTCCGAAGGCATGATGCTGCGTAGCGCCGTGGCTATGAAGCCAACTCCTGGTCTCAGCATCTTTCACGCCGATTGCGAGCACATGCCCGCGTCGAGCTTACTCTGTATGGTAGCGCCACATGAAAGCTCAACAACTGATTTGGAAGAACTACGCTTGGACCGGGTTGCGGGATGATTTGTCGGGAGCCCAACTCGTCATTCTGTTTGCCTCGCGAGAAGCTCTCGAAGATCGGCGGTGCATCGATCAACTCCGAACACACTTTAACAATGCGGAGATCGTAGGCTGCAGTACTGGTGGAAACATCGCCGGTGGCGATGTTTCCGATGATTTTGCTGCCGCACTTGCGATGAAGTTCGATCGCGCAAAACTGCAAGTCGCTACCGAGGAGATCACCAACCCGAACGAGTCCTTCGATGTTGGCGTGCGCCTAGCTCTCGCCCTACAGGCCCCGCAACTCCGGAGTATTCTCGTCCTTTCTGATGGCTTGTGTGTCAACGGAAGCCGCTTGATCGAAGGAATGCGCTCGGCCGTTGGAAACGAGATAGTTTTGACCGGGGGCTTGGCCGGTGACGGTGCAGCCTTCAATAAGACGGTTGTAGCCGCTAACGGAATAGTTGCTTCTGGCCGTGTCACTGCGGTTGGATTTTACGGTGCAGAGGTCGTGATAGGCCATGGCTGCGCTGGTGGGTGGGATGCATTCGGTCCCCGCCGAACGATCACTGCCTCCGAGGGTAACACGCTTTACAGCCTGGATGGCAAGCCAGCTCTCGACCTTTATAAGCGATATCTCGGAGCCGACGCTGCGGGTCTTCCTGGAACTGCACTCCTTTATCCACTCACGATTGTGAATCCTGAGCAGCCCGATCAAAGCATGGTCCGAACTGTTCTAGCGGTCGACCATGAGCGTGGCACGATGACGTTCGCCGGTGACATCCCTCAAGGATGGTCGGCACAGCTTATGCGTGGCCATTTTGACAATCTATCGGCCGGGGCAGCAGAAGCAGCGCGGTCCGCATCCATACAAACGCACTCTCCCCAATCTGAAGTAGCCGCAGTCCTGATTAGCTGCATCGGTCGGCGCCTACTCATGGGCGAAAGCATCGTCGATGAGATCGATGCGGCGACAAAGGAGTTGGGTGACGCTCAAGTGATCGGGTTTTACTCATACGGCGAGATCTCGCCGCATGCAGCGACGGGATGCTGCGAGCTGCACAATCAAACGATGACAGTCACAACCTTTGCAGAAGCATGGTGATCACCATGCATCGTGTACTTGCAAAGCAGGTCGAGCGCAGTCGCTCTCAAGACGGTACTTTGGGGATTGATCAGCTCTTTGGACTGGTATCAAAGACATACGAGCAGAACGATCAGGATCGTGCTCGGTCCCAGCATGCCAACCACTTGATGATGATCGAGCTCGATGAGATCAACCGAGCTCGAGAGGAAGCTCTCCAAATCCTTCGACGTGAGCACGACAAACTCGATGCAGCGATCAGCAACATGGCTCACGGGCTCGCCATGTTCGATGCCGACGGGCAACTTCTGGTGTGTAATGCGAGCTACCGAAGCATGTTTTTGCTCGGTGAAGTTGCCAGCTCCAGCAGTCATACTGAGTTGCTCTCAGCCATAAACACACTTGTTGACTCAAGCAGCCGCAATGTCAGCTACGAACGAATGTTCGAAGTCGAAGAATCCGGGAATTCGATCGAGGTAACGCTCAAAGACGGTAGACAAATCGCCGCCCAATTCTCACCGCTCAGTGAGGGCGGCTGGGTAGAGGTATACTATGACGTGACCGAGAGCAGGCAGGCGGCAGAACGTATCCGCTATCTGGCTCGGCATGATGCTCTTACTGGCTTACCGAATCGCATTGTTTTCAATGAGACGATACGACACGAGTGCGAACGCGTTCGGCGCGGCGCCACCGCTTCCATCCTGTGTCTCGACCTCGACCACTTCAAGGTCATCAATGACACGCTCGGTCATCCTATTGGTGACCAGCTGCTTCAAGCGGTCGCCGCGCGATTGAAAGATTGCGTGCGCGCGATAGATACCATCGCAAGGCTCGGCGGAGACGAGTTCGCAATCGTACAGGTCGATGCTGCTCAGCCTGATGGCGCTGCAAATCTAGCCAGGCGCATTATCGAAGAGTTGTCGCAGCCCTATCTGATCGAGGGCCATCAGCTGGTCATCGGTGCAAGCGTCGGGATCAGTGTCGCTCCTGCTGATGGAGACGACCCGGACCTGCTGGTACGCAATGCTGACATGGCCCTCTACCGTGCCAAGGCCGAGGGGCGCGGAGCATTCCGCTTTTTCGAGGTCGGGATGGATACCGAAGTTCAGGCACGCCGCAAAATGGAACTCAAGCTGCGGCAAGCTCTAAAGACTGGGCAGTTCGAGCTCAACTACCAGCCTCTGTATGACGTTCAGAGCACTTCCATCAGCTCGTTTGAAGCGCTGCTCCGATGGAACCATCCTGAGGGTTCCGTGCCGCCGGACCAGTTCATTCCCCTTGCGGAGGAGATCGGTCTGATCTCCGACATTGGTGACTGGGTCATCCAAGAGGCCTGTAAGACTGCTCAGTCATGGCCAAGCGAAATTGGTGTAGCGGTCAACATCTCGCCAGTGCAGTTCAAATCGCCGAAACTCGTTACGAGCATCAAGAGGGCTCTCGAAGTTTCCGGGCTTGATCCCCGCCGACTGGAGGTCGAGATCACTGAGACAGTGCTTCTGCAGGATACGGATCGGACGTTGGCGGTGCTGCACGAGCTCCGAAAGATTGGTGTGCGCATCGCCATGGATGACTTTGGAACAGGCTATTCTTCGCTGAGCTACCTGCGGAAGTTTCCCTTCGATAAACTGAAGATCGATCGGTCCTTCATCAAAGATATTGATACCGCATCCGAGGCGTCGGCCATAGTTCGTGCAGTCACCGAACTTGCCTCTAGTCTCGGCATGAGAACGACAGCCGAAGGTGTCGAAACCGACGAGCAGATGACAACACTGTGCGCTCTCAATTGCTCCGAGATCCAAGGTTACTTGATTAGTCGGCCGCTACCTGCGTCCGGTCTTGCGGCGCTCTTTACTGGTCAGATTGGAGATCTCAACGCGGCAGCATGATGATGATCGCGTGATGGTACCGAACCTTAGAGCGGTGCCTGTTAGTCGATCTTTCGCTGATGCAATTAAGAGAGTGATCCAGAGCCTCGGTATGACAACTACTGGCGAAGTTTCGAGACCGAGCAGCGCAAGTCAGAAATAGAAAGGCAAGGCAGACAACATGGCCGCCCTCAAACAAAAAGTATTGGACGCCATCCTTGCGCGGTCCGCTCAAGAAGCTGCAGAGAAAGAAGTCAGTGAGCGCCCTGCCATCAACCTTAGATTGCTTCGTAGGCATAAAAGGACGCCACTAAAAGTAAGAGCTATCTTTCATTCTGGGCTTGCATCAAAACCTACATTCATCCGCGATCTATCGAATGGAGGGCTTGGTCTTTCACCGGCCGATGGGCTCTCTCCCGGTTCGAGTGTGACCGTCGCTCTAATCACCGGCGAAAAAAAGCACGGCATCGTGCGGTGGTGGCTTGCCGGATCATGCGGCGTGCAATTTCATGAACAGTTGGAAGACAATGACACGTTCATGACGGCTGTGCTGCGTAAAGCAGTGGATAGTACTGATTGAAATTAAGCTCGGAATTGCCAAACTGCAGCCGTGGCCCGCGGAACGCCTAGTGTGACCTAACAGAGTTTGAACGCCTCCGGTCCACGAGCCGCTAGCTTAGACTCACAGGTGTTTATGTCAGACATATCGCAATGCTCTGCAAATTTGCAGCAAAACGGTTCAGCCCCTGCACTTCGTCGGTTCTGGGTCAAAATGCACGATCCGATGACTGGCTGGCGGACGACGAGGTAGGATCGAAAGCGGTCGCCAGGCCGAAATCCGCCTCCCGCGTGATGCACTGCAGCAGTTTTCGTTATGTTGACCACCGGCCGGCGTACGCAGAAAGCACATGCCGTCTGATCGTCCGTGTCGTCGAATGGTAGGTATTGGCCCGCCTCGACGTTTGGCTGCACTGCAGCGAGACGGTCGGTATCCGGCGTATGGCGTCGGCGACATCAACGTGCCTAGCGTACCGACGAGATCGGTGCCTCTGCAGACATCTACTGGACACAGGTCAAGGCAGCCCGTGGCCCGTCTCGACGTTTTGCGGCAGCGCGGCATGATGGAAGCTATTGGATCTATCGCGTCAATCGTCGCTGTTGATCGCTCGAAGGGTCGCGATCGGGGGCGTTCCGGACTCTCGCCGAGCACCGCTCAAGCCCGCATGTGGCCCATCGCGCTTTTGAGAACAGAAGCGGTCTCGGACGGTAAGCTGCCGTCAGCGCTGAACACCCTGTCGCGTCATCATTTCGTGATGCACATTACGTTAGCGTGTCCGCCCTGCAATTTTACAACGCACGTGTTGAGCGCACACACAAAGTTGGCTCAAGGTCAAAATCGATCCCCGATGAGTTAGCTACGTCCGCTCAACTTTTTTGCGCCGTCGTTGAGAGGGAGAAGCGTCCGTCGCGCGTGAAGTTTGCGGAAGTGTGTGCGGCACGATGCTTAGCAATTGGGCACTAGTTGCAACGGGCGCCCGGTTAACTTATTGAAATTGCGATGCTTATGCTGACGCCTGCGTCATCATAATCCGTAGGTCCCCGGTTCAAGTCCGGGTCCCGCTACCAATTTACCCCATGACAACGTGTTCTGGTCTTCGGGCGCTTGGCCGCGCCCGCCGGTTTGCCTTGCCGGCCGGCGCTATGGTCGGTCGTTGCCTTGCGGCCTGTCGCCGGATCTGTCGGCGGCCAGTTCCTGGCCGGTCGTGCCGGTCGCCGTGCGCCAGGATCGGAGCAGTGCATCGATGCGGCGCTCGCGGCCCGTATCGACCCGGACGGATGCCGTCATGCCGGCCCGCAGCGGTGGATCGCCGGATGCACGCTTGACGCGAATCCTGACCGGCAATCGCTGGACGACCTTCACCCAGTTGCCGGAGGCGTTCTGCGGCGGCAGGAGGGCGAACTCCGCGCCGGTCGCGGGGCTGATACTCATGATTTCACCAGGCCAGGTACGGCCGGGATAGATGTCGAGCGCGACCGTCACGGCCTGGCCGGTCGCGACGTGGGTCAACTCGGTTTCCTTGAAGTTCGCTTCGAGCCAGGGCTCCTGATCGTCGACGACGGCGAACAGCGCGACGGCAGAGCGGACGTGCTCGCCTGGCTGGACGCGGACGTTGACGGCGGTGCCGGAAATCGGCGCGCGCACGCTCGTGCGCGCGAGGTCGAGGGCGGCCTGATCGCGAGCGGCGATCTTTTCGCGGACTGTCGGGTGGGTGTCGATCGGGGCCTCGGGCGGCTGGCCGAGTTCGGCACTGACACGTTCCAGCTTGCGCTTCATGGTTGTCAGCCGGTCGGTCGCCTGCGCGGTGTCGCGGGCGACTTCCTCGAGCTTGGTAGAAGCGACGACGCCGCGGGCGGCGAGCTGCTGCTGGCGTTCCAGCTGGCGCTGCCAGAATTCCGCACGCGTATCGGCTTCGGCGAGTTCGCTCCGGGTTTCCTCATACGCTGCGACGAGGGTGCGGACCTGCTGGCGGGCGCGATCGACCTCGGCTTCGGCGCGCGCCAGGGCGAGGCGAAACGGTGTCGCATCGATCTCGAGCACGATCGCGCCGGCTTCGACACGTGCATGGTCGCGGACTTTCACCGCCGAGATGCGCCCGGCCACTTCGGCCGAGACCTGCGCGATGTGGGATTTGACGTAGGCATTCTCGGTCGCGACGTACCGCCCACCCGACAGCCAGAGCAGCACGCCCGCCGCCGTGGCAACGAGCGGCACCCCCACCATCAGGGTCCGGCGCAACCAGTTCGGCTTGGCGGCTTCACTCATGTCCCGCGCTCACCGGTTGGGCGCGCGCGCATCGGGCCGCGCGGCGGGTGTGCGGGACTTGCCGCCGGCGAATGCCGGATCGTCGTCAAGAAGATCCACGAGTCGGGATTTTATCGAGACCAGTGCGCGCCCGGTCGCGGCACGTTCGGCGGCCGAGAGATTCCTGAAGGCATCGTCGACCGTCGCTTCGGCGATCGGCCAGATCTGCGCGTGCAGGCGACGCGCTTTGGCGGTCAGGTGCAGGCGGTGCATCCTGCGGTCGGCCTTGTCGGCGCGACGCTCGATCCAGCCTTTCACTTCCATACGGTCGATGAGGCGACCGGCCGTCGCCTTCTCGATTTCGAGGAGATCGGCAATTTCGGACTGATTGAGGCCGGGTCTGCGGAACAGTCGGGCGATGACGATCCATTGCGCACGTGTCAGGCCGAACGGACGGATGCGCCGCTCGAAAACCGTCCGGAGCAGACGACCGACGTCGGCGATGACGTACCCGATGTAATGCTCGTCGTCGGGAAGGGAGGGCATGGGGTGTCCGGAAATGGTAACTGTAGTTACTATTGCCATGGAGACCTTGTGTCTGGCAAGTATTCCGGTGCGAAACGGGTAATACGGTACGGGGCGACGGACATGGCGGGGGCGAGTGCGGTCGAGGCACCGGGGGCGGGCGACCTGACGGTCACGCAGCGTGCCCTGGTGCTGATCGTCGTCACGCTCGCGACCACGATCTACACCGCGACGGTCCTGATCTCCTCGGCGCTGCTGCCGCAACTGCAGGGCGCCCTCAATGCGACGCAGGACGAGGTGTCCTGGGTCATGACATTCAACATCCTGGCGACCGCAGTCGCGACGCCTGCAACCGGCTATCTCGCCGCGCGGTTCGGCCGGCGGACCACGATGCTCTGGGGTGCCGGCCTCTTTGCCGCGTCGACCTTCATGTGCGGGGCGTCGAACTCGCTCGAAGAACTGATCTTCTGGCGGATCGTACAGGGGGCCGCGGGGGCGCCGCTCATCCCGCTCGGTCAGACGATCCTGCTCGACACCTTTCCGGCGCGCCAGCACGGCATGGTCATCGCGGTCTTCGGCATGGCGAACATGATCGGGCCTGCGATCGGGCCGCTCTTCGCCGGCGAGATCGCAGAGGCGTTCGGGTGGCGCTGGGGCTTCTGGATGGTGCTTCCGGTCGCGTTCGTGACCTGCGCGGGGCTTGCCATCATCCTTGAGCGTGACCGCGTCGGGTTGAAGCCACGGCTCGACTGGACCGGCTTCTTGACCTTGTCGATCGCGGTTGCGGCGGCACAGCTCGTCGTCTCGCGCGGGCAGCGTCTCGACTGGTTCGACAGTTCGGAGATCGTCATTGCGACGTTCGTCGCCGTGCTGGCGCTCTATCTTTTCGTCGTGCACAGCCTGACGGCCGAGCGACCCTTCATCCGGCTCGGTCTCCTCAGGGACCGGAACTACGCGCTCGGCCTGATGCTGGTTACGTCGTTCGGGATGCTCAATTTCGCGCCCATCGTCCTGCTGCCGCCGCTCCTGCAGACGCATGCCGGGTTTCCCGACAGCGCCATCGGCGAGATCGTGAGCTGGCGCGGGATCGGCGCTGGTATCGGCTTCTTCGTTGCGATGCTGATGGGCCGGATCGATCCGAGGATCACGCTGACGCTCGGCGGCCTCATGCAGACGGCAGCCGGGCTTTGGCTGATGACGTTCAATCTTACGACGGGGCTCGACGAGATCAATCTCAACAGCGCGCTGCAGGGTATCGCGGTCGGTTTTGCCTGGGTGCCGATGACCGTCATCACGTTCGCGACGCTTCCGTCGGCTGACCGCCCGGAGGCGATGAGCATGTTCCATCTGTTGCGCAATTTCGGCTCGAGCCTTTTCATTTCGGTGGCGGTCGCCGAGGTCGTCCGGGCGTCGGGCGTCAACTATGCGCGGCTTGCGGAATACGTGTCGGTCTACAATCCGTCGTTCGACATGCCGTGGGTCAGCGGCGCGTGGTCGATCGAAAGCGTTACAGGGCTTGCACGCCTGTCGCGGGAGATGACGCGGCAGGCCGCCATGATGGGGTATGGCAATGCCTTCCTGCTCTACACCATCGTGTCTGCAGCGGTTCTGCCGCTCTGTTTCTTCGCCCGCATGCCGCGCACGGCCGGGTCCTCACGCTGAGCGGTGCGATCAGCCGACGCCGTCCGGCAACTGGTCGTAGAGTTCGTCGACTGTGAGCCGTGCCGGTATCAGACCCTGTCGAGCGGTAGCGTCGATGGCGACTTCGAGGCTTCGTCTGATCGATGTGCGCCCAATGGGCGCGAGGTCTCCTGCGCCGGGATTTTCGTAGATGGCGAGGTTGCGGCTCTCGACGAACAGACGATAGAGCCTGCGCACCGTGTCAGGAAACTTCCGGCAGAGGTCCGTCTTCACTGCGACAACGTGGTTCACCTGGATCGCGCCGTTCGTCTGCCGCCATCGTTCCGCTGCTGCATCGGGATCGGCGATGACGGGGCGGATGGCCGGATCACCCGGTAGGGCACCGACGATCGCGGCGTCGGCCGCGCCGCTTTTCAGCAGAGCGATCGGGTCCGTTCCTGGAGGCAGACGCTCTATTCCTGGCGGATCGGACCATCCGGCGACATGCGCATCTTCGAGTGTGCTCCATCTGATCCGGCCGAGATCGACGCCGTGTTCGCGCGCGAGGGTGTCGCGGAGCCACATGGCGGTCGTGACGCTCCAGGAGCGGACGACGACGTGGCGGCCCTCGAGATCCATCGGGGTCAGGGTGCCGCGCGTTTTGTCATGGACGAGAAAGGGGTGCTGGAAGCGCGCCATCACGACGACGGGCAACAGCGTCAATGGCACGCCACGCGACCTTGCCATCAGAAGTGTAACGATCGCGAGTTCGGTCACGTCGAATTCGAGATCGCGCACGGCGCGCTTGAAAGCAGTGTTCGGCACCTTTACGTCGGCGAAATCCAGGGTGAGTTCCGGCGAGGTGATATCCCCGCGCTTGAGGGGCCGTGTCGTTGCGTGATCGCCGAGGAGCGTCGCGAGACTGGTCGCCATCGTCGTGCGTCAGGCTTTCACCGGCGGTGTGCCGTGCGTGTGGAAGGTCTCGATCGTCTTCAGGCCCCAGGCCTGGCCTTTCTTGCGGTCCTCTTCTGTCCAGACGACCGGCTTCCAATCGGGCTGCAGGATCAGTCGCGCACCGGCATTGGCGAGTTCAATGCGGTTTCCGGCCGGCTCCCAGACATAGAGGAAGAACGTGCCCTGGATGGCGTGCTTGTGCGGTCCGGTTTCGATATGCACGCCGTTTTCAAGAAAGATGTCGGCGGCGCGCAGGATGTCCTCGCGCTGATCGGTCGCGTAGGTCACGTGATGAAGGCGGCCATGTCCACGGCCGTGTTCCTCGGTGCAGGCGAGATCGTAGGTCTTGTTGTTGACGGTGAACCAGCAGCCGCCGAGCCGACCGTTGTCCAGTTGAATCATTTCGGTGATGCGCGAGCCGAGACAGGTGACCATGAAGTCGCGGAATTTCGACACGTCTTCCGCGAGAAGGTTCAAATGGTCGATGCGGCGCGGACACGCGCCGCGTCCGTGGTAGCGCTGATGGATGTTCTTCAGCGCCGCCCGCTCTCCCTCCGGTGCAACATACGTCTTCGTGTCCCAATAGAGCTCGAAGACGTGCCCGAAGGGGTCGGCAAACCTGTAGGCGCGGCCGTGACCCATATCGCCTTCGGTCCAGCCGATGCCGTAACCCGCGGCCTCGATCGCTGCGATGCGCCGCTCGAGGGCTGCGGGCGAAGCAACGCGATAACCGATGTGGCCGACGCCCGTCGTATGGTGCCGGGTGAGCTTCATGGAATGGAATTCGTAGTCGTCGAACGCGCGCAGGTAGGCGCTTTTTTCGTCACGGCCGCTCTCGGTCAGACCGAACACACGCGTGAAGAAATCCAGGCTCTCCTCGAACCGGTTCGTTAAAACCTCGACGTGGCCGAGATGGGCGACGTCGTAGCAGGGTTCCGTGGTCATTGCGGCCTCGCAGGGATGGCAAATTGCTCGCGTGTTTATCCGAGAGTTTCGAGTGCTTCTGGAAACAGGCGCATGTAGGCCTCGCCATAGGTCATCGGCTTGCCCGTGTTGCGACCGCCCTGGATACCGCGATTGAGGGCGACGCGGGTGTAATATTCCCAGAGATGCTTCTGTGCGGCGAGAACCTGGAAGGCCCTGTATTTCGTCTCCCAGACCGCGTCGATGTTCAGGATCACCTGAGGCTTGAAGTTGCACTGTTCGGGCTGATGAGGCTCGAAGAGGAAAACAGGAGCGGCCGCGTAGCTCGTGTACTTCTCGGGCTTGTGGCCCATGGCCTGGGCGATGACGCGCGCTTCCTGTGCGAAGTGCGCAGCCGTCGGGTGATCGAAATTGTAGGGGTCTTCGAGTGCGTGGGTGAGAACGAAGGCGGGGTTCAGCTCCCGGAAGATGTCGATCGTCCGGTCGAGCATCTCTTCGTTCGGTTTCAACGGGTAGTCACCGCAATCGAAGAACTCGATTTCGGCGCCGAGGATCGCGGCCGCCCGTTCGGCTTCGTCCCTGCGGCCGGCCTTGACGTCGGCGAGGGTGGCGCCGGCCTTTTTCCAGGCGAACTGGCTTTCGCCGCGCTCACCGTAGGACAGGCAAACGATTTTCATCCGGTAGCCGCGTTTGGCATGGAGGGCGATCGCGCCGCCGGCACGCCAGACGAAGTCGCCGGGGTGGGCTGTGATGACCAGTCCCGTCCGTGTGCCCGACCCCGACATCCCGTATCTCCGTTCTCATGCGGTTCGGATCATGATGGCGGATGGCTGTGCGGGGGGCCAGAACAAAGCAGTCCGGTTGCTATAATGTCGTGCTATAGGGGCTACCCTCGCGGATTGGAATTTGGTGCATGCTTGAGCCGGAAACGAGCAATCTGCGTCATCTGCGCGCCTTCCTCGCGGTGCAGGATCTCGGCAGTTCGCTTGCCGCCTCACGTGCGGTTCACGTTTCACAGCCGGCCGTGACGCAGGCGATCGCAAAGCTCGAGACTACGCTCGGAGTAAGCCTGTTCGTCCGGCACAGCGCTGGCATGGTTGTGACGGAAGCCGGTGCCGTTTTCGGCCGTCGTGTGCGCCGCGCACTCACCCATATCCGCCATGGCACTCTCGCAGTCGTCGCGACCGGGGGGCAGGCGAGGACGGTTGCGCGCGACGGTTTTGACAAGCTGGTGACGGCAGCCCAGCTGCGCGCACTGATCTCGGTCTCCGACAGCGGCAATTTCTCGCTCGCGGCGCGGTCGATCGGCATTTCGCAGCCGTCGCTGCACAGGCTTGCACGCGATCTCGAGCGGCTTTCAGGGGTCGTGATGTACGAGCGGAAAGCGCACGGCATCGCACTCTCGGAGGGGGCGGCGGAGATGGCGCGGCTCGCGCGACTTGCGTTTGGTGAGCTCCGGCAAGCCGGCGAGGAACTCGACCATCTCAAGGGAATACGGCGGTCGCGTATGCACATCGGGGCGTTGCCACTGGTTCGCACCGGCATTCTGCCCCGCGTGATCAACGCTCATTGCCAGGCGTATCCGCAGACGCGCATCAGAGTGGTGGACGGGCCCTACGACGCGCTGCTTCGGGATCTCAGACATGGAACGATCGACATTCTCGTTGGCGCGCTGCGGGAGCCGGCGCCGATCGACGACATCGTGCAGACGGCACTGTTCTCCGACCGGCTGTCGATCGTGGCACGCCGAGGACATCCGCTCGGCCGAAAGCGGCGTATCACCGTCGCAGATCTCGCGGCATATCCCTGGATCGCCCCGTCGCCAGGGGCACCGGCGCGCGCGCAGTTCGACAAGGTGTTTGCGGGCGGGCATGATGCGTTTCGTGACGGTCTCGTGGAGGCGAGTTCACTCGTCGTCGTTCGCGGGCTGCTTCTCGAGAGTGACCGTCTGACGCTGTTGTCGCCGCATCAGGTCGAGCCGGAATTGCGACTCGGCATGCTAGAAATTGTGCCGTTCGAGCTTGGCGACGTGCCGCGTCGCATCGGTATGACCGTGCGGGCGGACTGGCAGCCGACCCCTATGCAGGCAGCTTTCGTCGTTGAGCTGACGGCCGGTTGTGCCGTGGCTGCCGGCGGTGTGGCCGCGCCGGCAGGCAGATAGGCTTCATGCAATTCTCGAGGATCGGCGCCATGGTCGCGTGAGGCTGCCGATCCGGATAGGCGGCGCTTCGGCCGCCTCAATGTCAGTTGGCGCTCGACACTGCGACCAGTTTGAGGGCTTCGGCGGCATTGATGCGACCGGCGCCGAACTCCTCGTCACGCCCGGATGCACCGAGGTCGAACGCACTCCTGGCAAGTATTTCGCGAACTTGGTCGGGGGTTGAATCTGGCTTGCGCTCAAGCAAGAGGGCGACGATGCCTGTGACGTGAGCGGCGGCGAACGATGTTCCGGTGTGCATGTCGTGGGCGCCCGACGTGGATGGGGCGATGACGTCGACGCCGGGGGCTGCGACGGCGACATAGGCGCCGGTGTTTGCTTTTTCATAGAGCCGGTCGTCGGCATCGATGGCGGTTGCGGCAATGACACCGTCGTAGGCTGCGGGGTAGGCAGCCGGTGCGGTCCGGCCATTGTTGCCGGCAGCCGCAACGACGATCACGCCGCGGGCGAGGGTGGTGCTGATGGCGGCGCGAACCAGCGCGTCCTCGGGGCCTGCGAGCGAGAGATTGACCACGCGCGCCTTTTCCGAAACGGTCCAGTCGAGTGCCTTCAGCAGCACGAACGACGTTGTCAGCTGGGGTGCGCCTTGCTTGCGTGGCGCGAAGGCCCGAGCACTCAGCAGGCGTGCAGACGGCGCGATGCCGCGTGTGGTGCCACGTGCGCCGATAATACCGGCGATCGCCGTGCCGTGCCCGTCGGCGGCGCCATCACCGCCGGCTGCGTCGAAGGTCACGATGTCGCTGTCCTTGAGGTCGTCGTGCTTCGTGTCCACGCCACTATCGATGATGCCGACGATCGTGCCGCGACCGGTCGCCATGTTGTGCGCGGTCGACAGGTCGACCTTGGCGAGTGCGTATTGCAGCGACACGGCGGGCGATGAATTCGCCTGTTGCGGTCGATAGAGGTAGTTCGGCTGTGGGCCGATCGCGGCGGGGTCCTGGGCGAGCGCGGCGACGACCGCAGGGACAAGCCGGCTGTCGGGAATGCGGTAGCGGATGACGCGCTGGCCCAACAGGTCGTTGGTCGACCGGTCGAGCAGGGTGAGGTTGAAGCGCTGGGCGATGCCGTCCTCGACGTCGGTCGGGGCCGAGGCCTGAACCGACAGGATCACCTCGTCGGGGACGAACGTGGCGTCGGCGAGGGCTGGTGTGGGCACGAACGGTACCGGCGGCGGACCTGCAGGCCGCGTGAGGCGCGGTGGCGGTGGTGGTGGCGGGGCGAAGCTCGGGGCTTTCGGTGGCCAGTTGTCGACGACCGGAGGTAGGACCGGGACGATGTTGGTCACGAGAGGCGGACGAGGGCCGCGCGGAGGCGTCACGCGATCTGGCCTGTCGGGTGGTACCACGACGACGACGGGGCCGCAGACCGTGCCGCGGTCGGTCTTGATACGCTCCGCCTTCGGCGGGCAGATGCAGCTCCCACTCCGCGATACCCTGCCGCCTTCGCAGACGACGCGTACAGGTGGTCTCGTGTCCTTCGGCGGCTTGATCACAGGTGGAACTACGACCACCACCGGCGGGCGCTTCGGTTTGTCGGGACGCGAATCGTCGCCGCGCGACGGCGGCGGATCGCGATCGGGATTGCGCTTCGGCTTGTCCGGCTTCACCACTTCTCCGACGCGTGGTGGTCTTCGACCCGGCGCGACGTCATCGCCGAGGCGGGGAAGCCGCCGGCCGGCTTTTCTGACGTTATCGGGAATGCCGATCAACCTTCCCGCTCCTGGCCGCGGGGTTGCGATACGTGGAGGAACGTTTCGTGGCGGGGTTATCTGGCGCTGGGAGAACGCACCAATGCCGCCCTGGAAGCGGAACTGGGCCTCGGCAGGTGAACCTGCGAGGAGAACGGCGGTGCCGATCGTGACGGCGAGGGGAAAAGAGATCGCACGCGGACGGGACATGACTCACCTCTGCGATGCCGGAGTTGCGAGGATGACGACATTGCTTTCTGCGCGCAAGGCCGCAAGGCGTGTGTCGCGGTCCGATGCGGAGAGGTTCTTCGCTCCAAGCCGCACACGGAAGATGTTGCCGGGCCGCGGACCATCGGTGATCTGCATATCCAGTTTCTGAAGCGTTGCGGCGATATCTTTCGCCGTTGCGCCATCGGCAAATCGGACGAGGGCGTACGTGCCGTCAGCGATCGCTGACGACCCGCCGGATGCGGTCTGGTACTGGGTCGGCGCGCGGTCGGTCAGCAGGGTCCCGAGCCAGGCCGCCTGCAGCAGGATGACGGCTGCGGCTGCGGCAGTAGCAAAGCGAACGCCCATGGCGGTCGGGGCGGAGAAAAACTCGCGCACCCGCTTCAACAGGCCAGTCGCTGCCGTGCGCGCCGCGGACGGCTCGCCGACCGCCTTTTTGAGTGCGGCCTCGACCGTCAGGGACGGCGGGAGCCGGCGTGCCTCGTTCGACTTCACGATCGCAAGGCGATCGTCTTCGATCATTGCGAGCTGATGGGCGAGAGCGGCGTCGCGCGCGAGCCAGCTTTCGACGCGTTCGCGATCGGTGCGGTCCAGCTTGCCCATGGCGTACCAGGCGAGCATCGCCTCGATTTCTTCGCGTTCGCTGAGTGGTGTTTCGTGGTCGGTCATGGCCAGCCTCGGTCGAGCCCTGCGGCTTTCATCAGTTCGGAGAGGTGTTTGCGTGCGTAAAACATGCGCGTCTTGACGGTCGCTTCGGGGATCGACAGGACGGCTGCCACCTCGGAAATGGATTGTTCATGATAGTAGACGAGGTCCACGATCTCGCGATGCTGTGGGGACAGTTTGTCGATGCAGCGGCGCAACGCCTCCGCCTTGTCGAGTTTCTGCGTCGCGATTTCGGGCGTGTCGCCATCGTCGGCGATCTCTCCGGCCTTGTCTTCGTCCCAGGATTCTTCGCGGCGCTTTCTGAGGGCGCTGACCATCTTGTTGTGGGCAATAGACAGGAGCCAGGTCGAAACCGAGGACCGGCCTTCGTAGGATTTTGCATGGAGCCATACCTCGGTGAAGACATCGTTTGCCAAGTCCTCGGCCAGCGTGTCGTTGCGGACGCGGCGGGCGAGAAAGCGAAAGACGCGCACCTGGTGGTGCGTGATCAAGGTCCGGAGCGCGGCCTGGTCGCCGGCCGCTATCCGGGCCATGAGCAAACGTTCGTCGGCTTCCATGTTCATCACTTGGGACCGGCTCTGCGTGCTCGAAGGGTCTGTCGCTTCGAGACGGCAAAAGGTTCAACGAAATCGTCGGGCGGCAGTCAGACCGGTGAATCCCGGTCTGTCGCGCGAGATTAGACCGATCTCAGGCGCGGCTGCCAGTCTCAGGCAGCGCCCTGGTTAGAATGACGTCACTATTTACTGTCCTTATGGGTCCGCGAGTGCGGCTCATGCAACTCTGCGGCCGGGAGGCCGGACGGTCAGCCGGAGGCGACGCCTGCAGGGGGCGGCAAAAAAATCTTTCGAACCTTTGAACCTAAGTTCGGGCTGCCGCGACAGACGGGTTACGAGGCCCCACCAACCGGCCTCCTCACACTGACCCAAGGAGACCTGTCATGTTCGCCAAGACCTCTCGTTCGATCAAGATCGCCGCCGCCGCTCTCGCCATCGCTGTTTCGGGAGCCGCCATTCCCGGCGCTGTGACGCCTGCCGAAGCGAAAAGGATCGTCATCAAGGTTCACGGCTTCCACGGCCATCATTTCCGCCATCACCGCCACTTCGTGCCGGTCTATCTCGGTGGACGCTATGGCGGCTGCCACTGGATGAAGGTCCGAGCCATCAATCTCGGCAGCAGCTACTGGTGGTCGCGCTACCACGCTTGCCGTGGGTTCTGATCACTCGACCCTGCAAGCTCATCTCCGGCTCGCGCACAGCGGGCCGGTTTTGCTGTAGCTGACAAAAAATGATCCGCCTGATGGGGCGGATCAAGTTTAGCACACGCCGGGTCTTACTTCTTCTGATTGCCGACCGTGTTGGCGCAAGCCGAAAGGAAATCGGACTTCGTTATCATCTGCCTGCCTTTCAGCGACGTTGGAACGACGGATGTCGCGGCAGCGATCTCGGTCGCATTCAAAGAGCCATTGCCGTCGCGGTCGGCGGTCTTGAAGTTGCCTTCGCAGTCGGCAGTGGTTTTCGCGGTGCCAGCTGGTGCTGTGCCCGGGGTGGTTTGCGCAAATGCCGGAGCCGCAAGCAGACCGGCGGTGACGACTGAACTTACAATCAACTTATGCATGGCAGCCTCGTCTGGTTGGCTTGAGTTGGATGCAAGCTCCTCGTGGCGCTCTCGCGTCGTGCGGACCGTGCATCAGGTTCGGTTTAAACGCCCGTGGTTCAGCGAGGTTCCAAAACAGTTGCGCCCGCACGTTGCCGTGCGGGCGCGTCGTTCATGCTCGTTACTATCGTTCAGCCGCGCTTGGCGACGGGGACGTAGTCACGATTGGTGGGGCCGACGTAGAGCTGGCGCGGACGTCCGATCTTCTGCTCAGGATCCTCGATCATTTCGCGCCATTGCGAGATCCAGCCGATGGTGCGGGCCACGGCGAACAGCACGGTGAACATCGAAACGGGGAAGCCGAGTGCCCGCAATACGATGCCCGAGTAGAAATCGACGTTCGGGTACAGCTTTTTCTCGATGAAGAAGTCGTCGTGCAGCGCGATCTGCTCGAGTTCCATGGCCACTTCGAGGATGGGATCGTTGACGCCGAGGACCTTCAGGACCTCCTGGGTCGTCTTCTGCATCACCTTGGCACGCGGATCGTAGTTCTTGTAGACGCGGTGACCGAAGCCCATCAGGCGGACCCCGGAGTTCTTGTCTTTCACCTTCTCGACGTGCGCCTTGATGTTTTTTACGGTCCCGATCTCCTCGAGCATCTTCAATGCTGCTTCGTTGGCACCGCCGTGGGCTGGGCCCCAGAGGCAGGCGATGCCGGCGGCGATGCATGCGAACGGATTGGCACCCGACGAGCCGGCGAGGCGGACTGTCGAGGTCGAGGCGTTCTGTTCGTGATCGGCGTGCAGGATGAAAATGCGATCGAGCGCGCGTGAAAGTACCGGATCGGCCGCATAAGGCTCACAGGGCACCGCGAAGCACATCTGCATGAAGTTCGAGGTGTAATCGAGATCGTTGCGCGGATAAATGAAGGGCTGGCCGATCGAGTACTTGTAGGCCATCGCAGCGAGCGTCGGCATCTTCGCGATCATGCGATGGGCAGCGATGATGCGCTGCTTGGGATCGTTGATGTCGGTGCTGTCGTGATAGAAGGCCGAGAGGGCCCCGACGGAACCGCACATGATCGCCATCGGATGCGCATCACGACGGAAGCCCTGGAAGAAGCGGGTCATCTGCTCGTGCACCATGGTATGGCGCGTGACGATCGAGCGGAACTCCTCGAACTGCTTCGCCGTCGGCAACTCGCCGTGGAGGAGCAGGTAGCAGACCTCGAGATGGCTCGACTGCTCGGCCAATTGTTCTATGGGGTAGCCGCGATAGAGCAGAACGCCCTTGTCGCCGTCGATGTAAGTGATTTTCGACGAGCAGTTGGCGGTCGAGGTGAAACCCGGATCGTACGTGAAGGCGCCGGTGTTGGCGTAGACCTTGCCGATATCGACGACGTCTGGACCGATCGTGCCGGATCGAACCGGCATCGAAACCTTCTTTCCGGCGATGTCGAGCGTTGCGGTTCTGCCGATATCGGTGGCGGCCGCCGGTTTTTCGCTTGCTGTCATTCGGATACGTCCTCGTCTTTCGCCTCTGTGTCGTCCTAAGGCTTCCGCCAGACCGCAGCCGATCCGTCCTCCATCTTCGGAGTTTCGGGTCGCCATCGCGGCCGTCCGGTTGGTCCTGGCGGGCCGTCCGGTCGGGTCTCATGCCATCGCAGGTACCGGTCACGGCAAGTGGCCAACGCCTGCTCTTCGGACAGTCCCGGGCTCCCTTTTATCGGGCGGACATGTCCATTGTTTTCGGCCTAGAGGATTTTTTGCAGTGCGACAAGGTGGCCGTTGGTAAGGGAGGCGTGCGATCCATCCCGGCTCGAGGCCCGGTCCCTTCGGCAAGGGGTCTGTTTACCGTTTCGGTTTCGGCAGTTCGTCGAGGGAGGAGATGTACCATTCCTCGGTCCGTTCCACCGCAGGGTTCTCTCCGTTCGCATAGATCCAGCTGTCGACCGCCCATTTCTGGGGGCTGGCGCGTTCCTTGAGAACCGCGGTCCAGTGGGTCCAGCCGGAGATACCGCGCAGGTAATTCTCTTTGGCGAAGGGAATGTCGACGGTATGGTGCCGGAGCAGGCCGGCATCGGCGAGAACACGAAGATAGGACGTCGTATTGGTGGCTTCGTCGACGCAATCCTGCTGGGTCGGATCACCGGAGGCGGCGAAATCCATACCGGCTCGGTCGGTCGCGGTGCCGATTGCCGTGCCGACGCGGTTCTCGATCCAGCCAACTGCATAGGCGACGCCGCGGCGTTCTTCTTCCGGCGTGTCGGCTTTGGTGCGCCATTTCGCCATGATGGCACTCAATTCGGCGATGTCGGCATCCGTGAAGCGGAAGCGCGTCTTCTGGCGGCAGCCGTAAGCATGGCAGACGTGCACTGTGCGGCCGGAAGGCTCCGGCAGGGAGAACGTCGCGTAGTGCCCTTCGAGGGACCCGAATCCCTCGTGGGTACAAGCGGCGAGTGGCAATGCGATCGCGGAAGCGGCAGCCAACGCCAGAATTCTGAACGGTGCAAAGCTCATGCAGCGAGGGCTACCAGAGCCCGTGATTCGATCCTGTGCCCCCTTTGCCACACCTTGTCCGGTCGGATAGAGCATCACCGGAATTAACAGCGGTCTGGCATAACGGTCCACTTGCTCGTGCGTTCAGAGCCTATGGTCCTTCGATACGGCCGTGGGCGGAAAAGGACAAATTATGGCGACGAAGCCCATTCATGTGGTCGGTGGCGGGCTGGCAGGCTCGGAGGCTGCCTGGCAGATCGCCTCGGCGGGAGTGCCGGTGGTGCTGCACGAGATGCGGCCGGAGCGGATGACGGCCGCGCACAAGACCGAAGGTCTGGCGGAGCTCGTATGCTCGAACTCGTTCCGGTCCGACGATTGGCAGCACAACGCGGTGGGTCTTCTGCACGAGGAAATGCGCCGCGCCGGCTCTCTGATCCTCAGGGAAGGTGATCGGCACAAGCTGCCTGCGGGCGGAGCGCTGGCAGTGGATCGTGACGGGTTTTCGGATGGCGTGACGGCGGCTCTCACGGCGCATCCGAATGTCACCATCGTGCGCGGGGAGATCGCCGGACTGCCGCCATCGGACTGGGACAGCGTAATCGTGGCGACGGGGCCGCTGACGAGCCCGGCGCTGGCGGAGGGCATTCTCGCGTTGACCGGGGAGACGTCGCTCGCCTTCTTCGACGCCATCGCTCCGGTACTGCATTATGACAGCGTCGATCTGTCTATCGCATGGAAGCAGTCGCGCTACGACAAGGCGGGGCCCGGCGGGACGGGTGCCGACTATCTCAACTGTCCCATGACGGAGGCGGAGTACAACGCTTTCGTCGACGCCTTGCTGGCCGGGCAGAAAACAGAATTCCGGGAATGGGAAAAGGATACGCCGTATTTCGACGGCTGCCTTCCTATCGAGGTGATGGCGGAGCGCGGGCGCGAGACGCTCAGGTTCGGGCCCATGAAGCCGGTCGGCCTGATGGATGCCCGGACGGGCAAGCAGCCCTATGCCGTCGTGCAGCTCCGGCAGGACAACGCGCTCGGCACGCTCTGGAACATGGTCGGCTTCCAGACCAAGCTGAAGCACGGGGAGCAGACGCGGATATTCCGGATGATTCCCGGCTTGGCAGAGGCCGAGTTTGCCCGGCTCGGTGGGCTTCATCGCAACACGTATCTGAATTCGCCGAAGCTGCTCGACGGCCAACTCCGGCTCAGGGCCGACCGCCGTCTGAGGTTCGCCGGACAGATCACGGGGTGCGAAGGCTATGTCGAGAGTGCGGCCGTAGGGCTGATCACCGGTCGGTTGGCCGCGGCGGAGAGGCTCGGCCGCCCGATCGACATACCGCCTGGAACGACCGCCTTCGGCGCGCTGGTGCGGCACATCACGGGTGGACACATCGTTACGGACGTGGATGCAGAGGCGACGCGCGGCGCCCGCTCGTTCCAGCCCATGAACATCAATTTCGGGCTGTTTCCCGACGTGCCCGTGCCGACGCACGACGCCGCCGGGAAAAAGATCAAGGGCAAGGACAAGTCCTTCGCCAAAAAGCGCGCGATGGCGGAGCGCGCGCTCACCGATCTCGGGCCCTGGCTCGCCGCAATGCCGACTGCTGCGTGACCGTCACGCCGGTTCGGGCACTGTCGGACCGGTGCGGGCGCGATGCATCACGATCGCCGCGACGAACAGTGCGATCGCGAGCGGCGCCTTATAGGGGATCGAGAGGCCCACGACGCTCGAGGTTATGCCGTCGATGAGACGCGGGAACAGGAGTGTCGTGCCGGCGAGTGCGAACATCAGGGTTTCGATGATGTTGGTGCGCTTGCGGAGCCAGGCCTGAGATGCGATCGCGAGTGCGATGATCCCGAGTGCTGCAAGTGCCACGACGACGGCGACATCCAGCCAGGTCGCGCCCTTGGGCAGCTTGAGCAGCAGCCCCGTGCCCATGGGATCGAGCACGAAGATGAAGGGCACGAGGAAGGCGGGCATCGTGTATTTCCACGATTGCAGCGTCGTCCGGTAGGGACTGCCGCCGGTGATGGCTGCGGCGGCGAACGGCGACAGTGCCGTCGGGGGCGACACCTCGGAAAGCACCGCGTAATAGAAAATGAACATGTGCGCGGCGTAATCCGGCACGCCGAGTTTGGTCAGCGCCGGCGCGGCGATAACGGCGCAGATGATGTAGGATGCCGTCACGGGTACGGCGAGGCCGACGATCCAGACGATCAGGGCTGTGTAAATGGCCGTCAGCAGGAGACTGCCGCCCGCATAGTCGATGGCGATCGACGAGAACTTCAATCCAAGGCCGGTAAGTGTGACGACACCGACGATGATACCGGCGGAGGCACAGGTCGTGGCCGCGTTGAGAACACCCGTTGTCCCTTCGGCCAGCGCCTTTACCAGCCGCGGCGGGAAAAGTGCGGTGTCGCGGCTCAGGAAGCTGGATGCGATGGCGAGCATCGTCGCCCAGAAGACGGAGACGACCGGGGAGAAGCCCCACAGCATGAAGACGATGATCGAGATCAGCGAGCCGAAGTGGAACCAGTACCTCTTGGTGATGTCCCAGACGTCGATCTTCGGCATGAACGAGTCGCCGCCGCCGCCGTACTTGCGGCTGTCGAGTTCGACCATGACGAGGATGCCGAAGTAGTAGAGCACGGTCGGGATCGTCGCCATCAGGATGACGTCGAAGTACGAGATCTTCAGGAATTCCGCGATCAGGAAGGCAGCGGCGCCGAGGACCGGGGGCGAGATGATCGCACCGAGGCCACCTGCGGCGAGGAGGCCGCCTGCGGCGTTCTTTTCGTAGCCTGCCTTTTCGAGCATCGGGGCTGCGACCGCGCCGATCGTGACGGTCGTGGCGACACCGGACCCGGATGGTCCGCCCATCAGGAACGATGACAGGACGACCGTGCGGCCGGCTGCGTTGCGCTTGCCGCCCATGATGCCGAGCGAGAAGTCGATGAAGAACTTCCCGGCGCCGGAATACTGGAGAATGGCGCCGAAAATCGTGAACAGGATGATGAGGCTCGACGAGACATCGACGGCTGTGCCGAAGATGCCTTCGAGGGTCATGTAGAGCTGTCCTACGAGGCGATCGATCGCATAGCCGCGGTGGGTCCAGGGTTGGGGCAGATAGGGGCCGGCGAGAGCATAGGCGAGAAACAAGAGCGCGACGATGGGCATGACCAGTCCGGTCGTCCGGCGCGTTGCTTCGAGCAGCAGGGCAATAAAGACAATGCCGACGATCACGTCGAGTTTGTCCGGCGCGACCGCCCGGTCGCCGAATTCATCGCCCTGCATGATGATGTAGGCGATGATGGCAAGGCTTAACAGTGCCAGAAGCCAGTCCAGGATCGTCACACGATTGCGCCAGCGCATGAGCATCGGGAACATAAGAAACGCCAGCATCAGAACCATGCCGACGTGCAGGGGGCGCAGAAGATAGGTCGGAACGATCGGTGCACGCGTGAACGGCCAGGAGCCGGCGATCGCCGCATACAGGTGGAAAAGTGTCACGCCGACAGCCAGGGCTGTGATGAAGGCCCGAAGGGGGCCCGAGAGCTTGTGCGATGCGCCCTCTTCTTCCTCGATGTACTGCTCGATCCGTTTGCGCTTGTCGTCGTCAAGGCCCTCGGGAATGAGGGAAGGGTCCGGCGCTTGCTCGCGTGCAGAGGTCGTCATTCGTCTCGTCTCCGGGGCGGCGCGGCGGTCGCCATTGTCCGATGTGATGGCCGGCGCTCTCTCGGGGGCGGGAGCGGACACAGTCAATTAATCACGTAATCCACGGGCGGTGGCAGAAATGGTCCGGCGACCGTTTCCGGTCGCCGGCTTGCATTTCATTGCGTCGGTATCAATCGAGCTTGATACCTTTTTCGGTGAAGTACTTGATCGCACCGGGATGGAACGGGGCGCCAGCGTTCTTGGTCTTCTGGTGTTCCATCTTGATGTCTTCCGCCGCCTTGTGCACGGCGACCAGATCGGGCTGCTTCTCCATGAAGAGCTTGGTGATCTGGTAGGCGACGTCATCCTTCATCGAGGCATTGGCCATCAGAATGTTCCAGACGGCGGTGCCCTTGTAGGGTGCGTCCATGCCCTTGTACGCGGTCGTCGGCACCTCGAAGGCGGAATAAATCTCACCGTGAGCTGCGACCATCTTCGGAATCAGATCGGCGTGGTCGATGAGTTTGAGCTTCATGCCCGGAGTGTTGGCGAGATCGGTGATCGCGGCTGTCGGAATGCCGGCGACGAAGAAGTATGCATCGATCTTGCCGTCCTTGATGGCATTCGTGCTCTCGGCGGCGCCGAGCCGTTCACGGGTCATATCCTTGTCCTTGTCGAGACCAGCGGCCTCGATGACGCGGAACGCGTAAACCTCGGTCGCGGAGCCGGGCGATCCGGTCGACACGCGCTTGCCCTTGAGATCGGCGATCGTCTTGATGCCGGAGGCTTCCGTCGTCACGGCTTGCATCACGTTCGGATACATCACCGCGAGCGTCCGGATCGGCAACGGATTCTTGAACTTGCCCTGCCCTTTGATGGCATCGATCGTGGCGTCGACCTGGGCCATGCCCAGTTCGCCCCTGCCTGTGCCGACGATGTTCAGGTTATCGACAGAGCCACCGGTGACTTCGGCCGTAGCCGTCGATCCGGGAATGGCCTTGGTGATCATGTTGGCGAAGCCGCCTGCGAGCGGATAATAGACGCCGCCCGTCCCGCCGGTCGATATGGAGAACTGGTTCTGGGCATTGGCCGCCGTGCCGCCGAGACCAAGGGCCACGGCAGTGGCGAAGCCGAGTGCGAATTTACCGAGTTTCATCGTGCGTTCCGCTCCGTTCGTCGTCGAGGTCGGTGGGTTGCACCGCCTTCAGGTTTGGCACGCCGACACCTGACCATTCCGGCGAAGTCGGTCGTGCGCGACGACGATACCCCATGCTGCCGAGCATGCAAAGTCAAACCGGCCCGCAGGGTGTGCGGGCCGGCTCATGAGGTGACGTCGGGACGCCGTTTTCAGGATCGTGCCGAAAAAACCAGCAGTTATTGCGCTGCGACAACGTTGGACAGGGACATCGGACACTCGGCGAACAGGGCGTTCAGCGCGCTTACGAGGCGGTCCATGTCGGCGTCGGTGTGCATTGGCGTCGGTGTGAAGCGCAGGCGCTCGGTGCCGCGCGGCACGGTCGGGTAGTTGATCGGCTGGACGTAGATGCCGAAGCGGTCGAGCAGCATGTCGGAGACCTGCTTGCAGTGGACGGGGTCACCGATCAGCAGCGGCACGATATGGCTCGGATTGTCGACGACCGGGAAACCCGCATTCAGGAATTTGCGCTTCAACGTGCGCGCGCGTTCCTGATGCTTCTCGCGTTCGACATTCGACGTCTTGAGGTGGCGAATGGAGGCGAGCGCTCCGGCGGCGATCGCGGGGGCGAGCGACGTCGTGAAGATGAAGCCCGGTGCATAGGAGCGGATGGCGTCGCAGAGATTGCGGCTGGCGGCAATGTAACCACCCATCACGCCGAAGCCCTTGGCGAGCGTGCCGTTGATGACGTCGACGCGATGCATCACGCCGTCACGTTCGGCGATGCCTCCGCCGCGCGGGCCGTACATGCCGACCGCATGCACTTCGTCGAGGTACGTCATGGCATTGTACTTCTTGGCGAGATCGCAGATCTTGCCGATCGGCGAGATGGCGCCGTCCATGGAGTATACGCTTTCGAACGCAATGATCTTCGGCCGGTCGAGCGGTACCGTTTTCAGCAGGCGTTCGAGGTCGGCGATGTCGTTATGCTTGAAGATGTGCTTTTCCTTGCCGCCATTGCGGATGCCGGCGATCATGGAAGCGTGGTTCTTCTCGTCAGAGAAGATGACGACGTCAGGCATCAAGGACTGGAGAGTCGCGAGCGTGGTGTCGTTGGCGACGAAGGCGGACGTAAAGACGAGCGCGCTTTCCTTGCCGTGAAGATCGGCGAGTTCGGCTTCGAGTTCGACGTGATAGTGGGTGGTGCCGGAGATGTTGCGCGTCCCGCCCGAGCCTGCACCGACCGCGTCGAGAGCCTCATGCATCGCAGCGAGGACCTTGGGGTTCTGGCCCATGCCGAGATAGTCGTTCGAACACCAGACGGTGATGGGGCGCTGGTCGGCGGCGGACGTGAACTGGTCGGCGTGCGGGAAGCTGCCGCGACGACGGCGGATGTCGGCGAAGACGCGGTAGCGCCCTTCGCTCCGGACCCGGCCAATGGCGTCGGCAAAGACTTTTTCGTAGGTCACCTTCTGCCCCCAGAATTTCGAGAATGTCCGCCTTTTCCAGAGCGGTATTCGCCGCAAACTAGCCGAACTGCGACCGACGGCCAACGTGCCTCATGTCGCAGTCACAAGCCCCGGAGACACCTCCGTGGGAGGGCGCCGTTGGACCGTGCCGGGTATGTAACGGAAGGTTCGTGCGTGCAACCTTGACCGATGTCAATATTCCGGTCGCAGTGCCCGTCGAATTTGCGACGGTCAGTAGAAAATCAGCACGGCAAGGGACGCCGTGGCGGTGAAAAACCACCAGAACCGGCGGCGCTGGAGATCGATCCAGGCGCGAATGTGCAAGGGAATCGCCGACCAGTTGACGCGCAGCAGCCAGGCGAGGATCAGACCTGCGAAGAGACCGCTAAGGGCAAGGCCGGCGCCCGAAGAAAGTCCGGCGACGTCTGACCTGCTCACCGCGAACAGGTTCTGGTCGGTCGCCATGAATCCGGCCAGCACGGCCGCGGAGACCATGACGACGTAGAACAACGATTGGACGGCACGGCGCATTGATCGCGGTCCGGTTGACGCTTCCAGCACGCGGAGAGATTAGTCGTTCGCGCCAAACAACTGGTAAACAGGACCTTTCTACGAGAGCGCGAAATGCCCACAATCCTGGGTGGTGTCAGAGGAGTCCGAGGCTCGCCAACTCCTTGCGCAGGGCGGGCGGCATGTCGGTCAGGCCGCCCGTTTCGCCCTTGCCCAGGTCTGCCGGGGCGTCTGCGGCCTCTAGATACCGCCAGCCCTGGAACGCGCGGCGCGGCACCGGGCGTACCGGGACCAGCTGCCTGTCGAGATAGATGAGGCAGGCGGGGGTGCCGTCTTCCTTCTGGCCGTCGCCGAAGCCGGTAATGCGCTGGCGGACCTGGATGATCCCCTTGATCACCCAGTACAGCGAACCGCCATCGAGCACCTCGCTCTCGCGCTTCGGCTTCATGTACGTGGTATGAAAGATGCGTGGTGTCGCGACTTTGGCCGCTTTTTGTGCCGCGAGGCGACCCTTCTGCCACTGGGCAAGGTCCTCGATGCTGTCGGCGCCGACACAGAGCTTGACGATGTGGAGCGGCATTGACGTGGCTCGCGGCTGGATCTTCACCACCGACACTTAGCCGAGGATCGGCGATGCCCGGAAGGGCACCCGACGCCATGCTGGGGATAAGGCGCGGAAACCGGGGGGCGCGAATGGTAACGGCGAGACGCAGTTTGCGTCTCGCCGTCGATCAGGATCCGGTCAGGCGCCGACGAGTCAGCGCAGGCCGAGAAGTTCGACGTCGAACATCAGGGTGGCATTGGGCGGAATTACGCCACCGGCGCCGCGGGCGCCGTAGCCAAGGGCGGCCGGGATGATGAGGGTGCGCTTGCCGCCGACTTTCATGGTGGCGACACCTTCGTCCCAGCCCTTGATGACCTGGCCGACGCCGATGCGGAACTCGAAGGGCTGGCCGCGATCGACGGAGCTGTCGAATTTCGCGCCTTTGGTGGCGTTGTTATAGAGCCAGCCGGTGTAGTGCATAATGCAGGTCTGGCCGGTCTTCGGCGATGCGCCGGTGCCAACGACGGTGTCGGTGTATTCGAGGCCTGATGCGGTCTTGGTCATTTGCGCTCCGGTAGATTGTGCATGTGCGGGGGCTGTCAGGAGTGCGGCGGCGGCAACCGCCAGGCCGCCCATCACGACATGGCGACGGTCAATATCGGCTCCGGTCATCGGCGCGGGTCCTCCTGTTGATTTCGCTTTGCCGCGGCTTCATGGCACGGCGCTGCGGCGCTGTCACTTGCCCTCGACCGCTATCCGTGATTGTTGCAGCCGTTTTCCGGATTGACGCAGGATCGGATGAAAAGTCGCATTCACTATAGGTCGCTGGGTACCGATGGCGAGGCACGGCTCGGCGAAGTCGTGACACCGCGCGGCGTGATCAGGACTCCTGCGTTCATGCCGGTGGGCACGGCCGCGACGGTCAAGGCGGTCTACGTCGAACAGGTGGCGGACGCGGGTGCGGATATCCTGCTCGGGAATACCTACCACCTGATGCTCCGGCCGGGCGCGGAGCGGATCGCCAAGCTCGGCGGGCTTCACAAATTCATGGGCTGGAACAAGCCGATCCTGACCGACAGCGGCGGCTTCCAGGTGATGAGCCTCAGCCAGATCCGCAAGATGAGCGAGGAGGGAGCAGAATTCCGTTCACATCTCGATGGCACGAAATATCTGCTGACGCCGGAGCGGAGTGTCGAAATCCAGTGCCTGCTCGGTTCCGACATCCAGATGCAACTCGACGAATGCATCGAACTGCCGGCGGACTTCAAATCTACCGAAAGGGCGATGGAGCTGTCGCTGCGCTGGGCCGAGCGGAGTGCACGCGCGTTCGAGCGCTATGGTTCGGATGGACAGGCGTTGTTCGGCATCGTGCAGGGTGGGGCGGAGCCGGTATTGCGCCAGCGAAGCGCGCGGGAACTGGCGGCACTCGATCTGCCCGGCTATTCGGTCGGCGGGCTCGCGGTCGGCGAGGGGCAGGAGACAATGCTGCGCGTGCTCGAGGAAACGCTGCCGCATATGCCGACAGACAAGCCGCGCTATCTCATGGGCGTCGGCACACCCCAGGATCTCATCGAGAGCGTGGCGCGGGGCATCGACATGTTCGACTGCGTAATGCCGACGCGGTCCGGGCGGCATGGGTTGGCGTTCACCTGGAACGGGCGTGTCAACATCAAGAACGCCAAGCACGCAGAAGACCCGCGTCCGCTGGACCCGGAAAGCAGCGCTGCACCCTTCACGAAGTACAGCCGCGCGTACCTCAATCATCTCCTGAAGAGCGGCGAATATCTGGGCGCGATGATCCTGTCGTGGGCGAATACGGTTTTCTATCAGGAACTCATGGCGGAGATGCGCAAGGCAATCGCGGAAAGGCGTTTCGCATCATGGCGCGTCGAGACGCTCGCTCGCCTCGCGGGCAACGGCGATCCCAGGGTTTGAGACGGTCTGCAAGCCGGAGGTTCCATGCGCTTCGCACCGTGAAGACGCTGCGACGCGCACGGGACGACAGGCCTATCTCCAGACGCTTGCATCGACGAGGTGTGCAGGGCGTTTGCCCAAGGAATAGTCGGCCAGAGACTTCAGGGCGGATCGGGCGATGTCCTCGAAACATTCATCGGTCCAGCACAGTGCGTGCGCCGTTATCAGGACGTTGTCCATCTTCAATAGTGGATTGTCGTTAGCGATCGGCTCGATCTCGGTCACGTCAAGGCCGGCGCCGGCGATTCCTTTCGCCTTGAGGTGTGTGATGAGGGCCTGCTCATCCACGATGGGACCACGGCCGACGTTGATGAGGTAGGCGGTCCGCTTCATACGGGCGAGGCGGCTTGCGTTGATCAGGTGCCGTGTCTCGGGCGTGAGCAGGGCGCAGACGACGACGTAGTCGGCCCGCGCCATGACGTCGTCGAGCGGGAGAAGATCGCAGCCGAGGTCTTTCAGTTTGGTCGCGTCGGCGTAGGGGTCGGCAGCGATCATGGCGCCGAAGAACGGTCGGGCGAGGCGCATGATTTCCTGACCGATACTGCCCGCGCCGACGATGCCGAGGGTGCGCTTGGTGAGGCCCTGGCCCATGTAGTCCGTCCGGTCGTTCCAGCGGCCCTGATGGACCAGTCGGTCCTTGTCGACCAGGCGACCCGCGAGCGCGAACAGCAGCGTCAGGGTCGCGACCGCCACCGGGCGCCGGACGGCCAGCGGCGTATTCGTGACGGCGATGCCTTTGGCGGCAAGGGCGGGGACGTCGACGCTGTCATAGCCGACGCCGTTGCGGGCGACGATCTTCAGCCGGCAGTCCGAGCGGGCCACGGCCGAGGCGGGGACACGGGGGAGGTTTACGTGCAGGCCGTCGTAGCGGGCGGCTATGTCCGGCGTCACCTCGGTCAGGTCTTCGGGGACCCATTCCCACGTGATCGACGGGTTGGCCGCGAGTTCCTCGAGGGCTGCCGGGTTGAAGCACGGCGCGCCGGAACTGGTCAGAAGATCGCGTGTCAAGCCGATGTGGAACGGTCGCTGAGATGCCATACGCTGTCCTCCCGAGACGTGCTTTGCGGCAACATGGCCGGTTTCTGGCCTTTTCCTGAGCCTTGTGCCGTGTTTTTACCCTAATCGGCGCGTGCTGTGCCCGGCAGGGACGGATGGACAGCCCGGCTTTTCGGAGGGGGGCAGCGTACACCCGGTCGTGATCCACGCCAGCATGGTCTCGGGCGCGGATGTCATGGTAGGATTTGGCATGACCACGAGCTTTTCTACCAGATCAGGCAGCGGCGCGGCCTCCAGATCCGACGCTGTCGACAAGGGTTTCGAGCGCAAGGTGCGGCGGGCCCGGCGGGCTCTGTTCGTCGAGGCCGTCTGGCCGAAGGTCTGGGCGCTGCTCGGGCTGGCGTTGGCCTTCATCGGCGCGTCCATGCTGGATGTGTGGGGGCGGCTGCCGGAGTTGGCGCACAAGGGTGTGCTCGCGCTGTTCGGGCTCGCTGTCCTGGCGGTGCTCGTTCTTGTTTTGCGCAGCCCCTGGCCGTCGCGGGAGGCGGCGCTGAGGCGAATGGAGCGGCTGGAGGGTGTCCCGCATCGACCGGCGTCGGCGTACGAGGATTCCGTTCCGGAAGAGATGCCGACTGACGATGTCGGCCGTCGCATATGGGAGGCGCACCGGGAGCGCGTCGCCGCGCAGCGCGAACGCCTGAGGCCCGGCGCGGCCATGCCCAAGGCCGAGGCGTTCGATCCGTTCGCGGTGCGTGCACTCGCAACGCTCGGCGTGCTCATACTCACAGTTTACGCGGGCGATGCGGCGAAAGACCGGCTGGCGTCCGCATTCCGCTTCGGGCCGCTGGCGAAAGTTTCCGACGCGCGCCTCGACGCGTGGCTCACGCCGCCGGCCTATACGGGACGGCCGCCGGTCATGCTCGCCGATGGGGCGCGGGGCGAAAAGGGCTGGCGCGCGGCGCAGTCGGATGCAGTCGAGGTCCCGGTCAATAGCCAGCTCGTCGTCCGTGCGAGTGGGGTCGGAGCGGTGCAGCTCGAATTCGTGCCGGACGGCGCCACGACCGGCAGCGGTGGACGTATCGGCGCTGCCGAGCTTCCAGCAGGGGCCGACATCAGTGAAGTGAAGACCGAAATCAAAGGCAATGGAACCGTTCGGGTCTACGCTGGCAATGCAGAAGTGACGCGCTGGGCGCTCAAGATCATCCCGGATCACGCGCCGAAGGTCACATTGACGCGCGATCCCGAGCGTTCCCTGCGTGGTTCCCTGCGCGTTCCCTACAAGGTCGAGGACGACTACGGCGTCGCGTCTCTCGAGGGCAGGATCACGCGACTTCGCGAGGGTCCGGATACGTCGGCGACGGCGTGGGCGCGTGCCGAAGTGGCGAAGAAAGGACCACGGCCGCCGCGCGAGCGGCCACCGGCCCTGTCGATGCGGCTCAACCAGAGCTATCCAAAAGAGGCGACGGGAACTGCGCTCAACGAACTCGCCGACCATCCCTGGGCCGGGCTGCCGGTCGAGCTTACGCTCGAGGCGAAGGACCTCGCCGGGCAGGTCGGGCGTTCCAAGCCCTATCGCATGGTGTTGCCGTCGCGGCAGTTCTCCAAGCCGCTCGCGAAGGCGGTGGTGGAGCAGCGGCGTCTCCTGGTCGACGATCCGAGGTATCTCCCCGAGATTCTCAAGGCGCTCGACGCGCTGACCATCGCGCCCGATGATTTCATTTCAGACAAGGCGGTCTATCTCGGTCTCCGGTCGGTCTACTGGCGGCTTTCCCGTGATGATGGCCGCGCCGCGCGCAACAGCGCGGTGAAGCAGCTTTGGCAGATTGCTCTCCGGATCGAGGACGGGGCACTGTCGGATGCGGAGCGGGCGCTCAAGGCGGCGCAGGAGCGACTTCAGAAGGCTCTCGAAAACGGGGCGACCGACGAAGAGATCAAACAGCTCATGCAGGAATTGCGCGAGGCGATGAACAGGTTCCTGCAGGAACTCGCGCGCAACGCCGAAAACGCTCCGCCGATGGATCCGAACCAGTTCGATCCCTCGCAGATGCTGTCGAGCCGCGATCTCGAACAGATGATGCAGAATCTCGAAAACATGGCGCGATCGGGCAATCGCGATCAAGCGCAGCAGATGCTGTCGGAACTGCGCGACCTCATGGACCGGTTGCAGAATGGCCGCATGGCTCGGCAGCAGGGCCAGGGCCAGCAGAACCAGGCCGGCCAGCAGATGATGAACGAGCTCGGTGAATTGCTCGGCAAGCAGCAGCAGTTGCTGGACGACACCTTCAACGAGCAGCGCCGACAGCAGAATGGCGACGGTCAGGACGGCCAGCAAGGCCAACAGGGACAACAGGGCCAACAGGGTCAGCGTGGCCAGCGCGGCCAGCAGGGGCAGATGGGTCAGGGCCAGCAAGGTCAGGGGCAGGGCCAGCGTCAGGGCCAGCGCGGCCAACGTGGGCAGGGCCAGCAGCAAGGCCAGGGCGGCGGCAATGGCGAGAGCCTCGAACAGAACGATCAGGCCGGAAGCATGCTCGGCCAGCGGCAGCAGGCGTTGCGCGACCGGCTCGACCGGTTGCAGCGCGGCATGGGTGCCATGGGACTTCAGTCGCCTGACGAGTTCGGGGCGGCGAGCGAGGCGATGCGGGATGCGGAGCGCGCCCTCGGAAGCGGCGATCTCGATCGCGCGGCGGAGGCCGAGGCGCGGGCGCTAGATCAGCTGCGGCAGGGCGCACGCGGGCTCGCGCAACAGATGATGCAGCAGATGCAGCGGCAGGCCGGCCAGCAGCCGGGACCGGGTCCAAATGGCCAGCCGCCGACCCTCGATCCTCTTGGGCGCGCGCCGAATTCGTCCGACGGCAATGCCGATCCTGGAAACGGGGTCAAGGTTCCGGACCAGATCGACGTGCAGCGTGCGCGAGAGATCCTCGAGGAGCTACGCCGCCGTCTCGGGGAGGGGGGGCGGCCGCTTCTGGAACTCGAGTATCTCGAGCGGCTGCTGAAGCGGTTCTGATACCTTTGCGACCAAAAAGAAAAGAGCGCCCGGCGGGCGCTCTTTTCGCGTTCGAGACAGGTCCGTCGCCCGCGGTTCAGCGTTTTTTCGCGGCGGATTTCTTTGCGGCCTTCTTCATGGGCTTGCGGGCCGGCTTCTTGGCCGGGCGCTTCGTCTTCTTGGCTGCGGCCTTTTCCTTGCGGACGCCGACGAAGGGTGTGCCGTCTTCCTTCTGGTCCATGAACTTGCCGGTTTTGGTATTGCGTTTGGTCCAGTTGCCGGTCAGCGGGCTCTTGACCTGGCTGCGCTTCTTGACTGCTCCGACGCGGCGGTCGTCGCCGGGTTCCTTGTTCTTCGCCATGATGGCACTCCGTGTGGAATCTGGTTGGGTCGCGACACTATGCGGCAGCCGAGGGGCGCCGGAACACGCGCTTTCATAATGCGAT
>ERZ761609.818-NODE-818-length-32809-cov-49.461379_pt1 | contig 32809 bp, 30 predicted proteins | sample MGYA00511163_ERZ761609 | MGnify/ENA primary metagenome ERZ761609 (study PRJEB28899, sample SAMN02445070) | bioreactor sludge metagenome | biome: EBPR sludge | place: Australia: Brisbane, Thorneside Wastewater Treatment Plant | collected 2011-12-16 ...
ACCACCGAGATCTACACTCTTTCCCTACACGACGCTCTTCCGATCTGCATGGCGTGGCCCGAAGTCCTGCGCGACTTCCGCAGCCCCGCCGCGATCCTGTTTGCTCTTCTGTTGTTCTTCCAGTTCGGCAACGAGGGCGCGCTGTCGGGCTGGCTGGCGCTCTACTTCATCCAACGCCTGGGCCTCAGCCCGGTGACCTCACTGCTGCTGCTGGGTCTGTTCTGGACCGCCCTGCTCGCCGGCCGCGTGGGCGGCCTGTGGCTGATGCGCCGCTTCCCGCCCGGGCGCCTGCTGGCCTATGCCGTGTTCGTCCCGATGTTCGGCTGCCTGGTGCTTGCCTCGACCGACAACCTGTTCGGCGCCATCACGGCCGTCCTGCTGGTGGCCGGCGGCTTCGCCCTGATTCTGCCGCTGGTGATGGACCGCATTGCGGGCCGCTTCCCGTATTTCCACCCTGGTGTGTTCAGCGGCATCTTCTCGGTGGCCATGACCGGCGGTTTCCTGGCGCCGGCTTCGGTGGGCTATCTTGCTCACTTCTTTGGCATTGGTGTGGTGGCCGGGTTGCCGCTGCTCGGCTCCATCGCCGTGTTCCTGCTGTATTGGCTGCTGGTGCTGGAATCGAAGCTCTCCCACCGCCCGGAAGCCGCCCTCTGAGTGGCCCTCCGATTTGGTCTATCCTGAATTGAATTGCTGCCCCGGGTCTATCCCATCATCGACACCGCCACGCTCGACCGCCGCCAGTATCCCGTCCTGGCGTTCGCCGAAGCCCTGCTGGACGGCGGCGCCCGTCTGCTCCAATACCGCCACAAGGGAGACTTCACGCGCGCCCGCTTCGCCGAACTCGAGGACCTCGCGCGCCTGTGCCGTCAAGCCGACGCCCAGCTGATCGTCAACGACCGCGCCGACATCGCCGTCCTGGTGAACGCCGGCCTGCACATCGGCCAGCAAGACCTGAGCCCCACTCATGTGCGCCGCATCATCGGCGCGCGTCTGCTGGGCTACTCGACCCACAACGAACTCCAGTTCACCCACCCCGACGCGGACCTCGCCGACTACCTCGCTTTCGGCCCCATTTTCCCCACCACTTCGAAGGAGAACCCCGATCCGGTGGTAGGTCTCGAAACGCTGGCCCGGCTGTGCGGCCTCACGACCAAACCTCTGGTCGCCATCGGCGGCATCACTCCCGACACGGCCCCGTCCGTGTGGCGCGCCGGCGCGGACTCCGTCGCGGTCATCAGCGGCCTTCTGCCCGGCACCCTCTCCCACGAATCCATCCGGAAGCGATTTGAGGAATGGAACGAACTCCCCCGCTGACGCCGCCCGCCGGCGGCGGCAATCAACTCATTGCACGTCTCGGGCTGCTCGACGCCACCACCATCGTCATGGGTTCGATGATCGGGTCGGGCGTCTTCATCGTCTCGGCCGACATTGCCCGGCAGGTGCAGTCGCCGGGCCTGCTGATGATGACCTGGGTGATCACCGCCGTGCTCACCCTGATCGCCGCGCTCAGCTATGGCGAACTGGCCGCGGCCATGCCCCGCGCGGGCGGCCAGTATGTCTATCTGCGCGAAGCCTTCGGCCCGCTGTGCGGCTTCCTCTACGGCTGGACGCTGTTCACCGTCATTCAGACCGGCACCATTGCGGCCGTGGCGGTTGCCTTCGCCAAGTTTCTGGGCGTGTTTCTGCCGTGGGTTTCGGCCGACAATTGGCTGATCCGGCTCGGGCCCGCGGGCCTGAACTCGCAGATGCTGGTGGCCATCGCGCTGCTGGTGTTTCTGACCTGGGTGAACACGCGCGGGGTGGAAACCGGCGCGCGCGTCCAAAACATCTTCACCATCGCCAAGGTGGGCGCGCTGGCGGCACTGATCGGCTTCGGCCTGCTAGTTGGCCGCCGCCCCGAGGCCATCGAAGCGAACTTCACTGACTTCTGGCGCGGCGCGGACCAGGGCTGGCTCGTTATCAAAATCGTGGGGGTCGCCATGGTGGGCGCCCTGTTCAGTTCCGATGCCTGGAACAACGTCACTTTCACCGCGGGCGAAACCCGCAATCCGCAGCGCAACCTGCCGCTGTCGCTCGCTCTCGGCGTGGGTCTGGTGAGCGTGCTCTATTTTCTGTGCAATCTTGTGTACCTGATGGCGCTGCCGCTCGAGGGCATCATGAACGCGCCGGAGGACCGCGTGGCCACCGCCGTGATGGCCCAGATGATGGGCGGCGGCGCGGTGCAGGTGATGGCCGCCGCGGTGATGGTCTCCACGTTTGGCTGCGTGAACGGGATGGTGCTGGCCGGAGCGCGCGTCTATTACGCCATGGCCCGCGACGGCCTGTTCTTCCAGGCCGTGGGCCGGGTGGACGCCCGCCACCACGCGCCGGTCACCAGCCTCTGGGTGCAATGCCTCTGGGCGTGCGTGCTGACGCTCACCGGCCGTTACAGCGACCTGCTCGACTATGTTATCTTCGCAGTTTTGCTGTTCTACATCCTGACCATCGCGGGCCTGTTCGTGCTTCGCCGCCGCCGGCCCGCGATGGAGCGGCCCTACCGGGCCATCGGCTACCCCGTGCTGCCGGCCATCTATGTCGTGGCCGCGTCGGTCATCGAAGTCTTGTTGCTGCTTTTCAAGCCCAGTTACACCTGGCCCGGCTTGATCCTGGTCACGCTCGGCATCCCGGTCTATTGGATCTGGCAACGGAAAGCAAAAGGAAATGAGGTATAGCGGATGAATCTCTTTGCGACGAAACCCATCGATCGCATCCTGCTCGAAAGCGAAGGCAAGGGCGGAGAAAGTCTGAAGCGCACCCTTTCGGCCATGGCGCTGATCAGCCTCGGCATCGGCGCCATCATTGGCGCGGGCATCTTCACGCTCACCGGTGTCGCCGCGGCCCAGCATGCCGGACCGGGCGTGGTTTACAGCTTCATCATTGCCGCCATCGGCTGCGCCTTCGCCGGCTTCTGCTATAGCGAATTTTCGACGATGATCCCCATCGCCGGCAGCGCCTACACCTACGCCTACGCCACCATGGGCGAACTGTTGGCCTGGATCATCGGCTGGGCGCTGGTGCTCGAATATGCCGTCGGAGCCTCCACCGTCGCCGTCAGTTGGTCCGCGTACTGCAATTCCATTTTGCAGGACCTCGGCATCCACCTGCCCCAGGCGATCGTCGCCTCCCCTTACGATCCCACGCCGGGCGCCATCAACCTGCTCGCCGTCATCATCATCGCGATCATCTCCACCATCCTGATCATCGGCATTCAGGAGTCCGCCCGCTTCAACTCCCTGATTGTCGTCATCAAGCTCGCCGTGGTCATCCTGTTCATCGGCCTTGGCTACTTCTACATCGACCGCGGCAACTACACGCCATTCGTGCCCCCCAACATCACCGGCGAGTTCGGCGACTACGGCTGGTCGGGCGTGCTCCGCGCCGCGGGGATGATCTTCTTCGCCTACATCGGCTTCGACGCGGTCTCAACCGCCGCCCAGGAGGCCAAGAACCCCAAACGCGACATGCCCATCGGCATTGTCGGTTCGCTGGCCGTCTGCACGGTCCTTTATATCCTCTATGCGCTGGTGCTGACCGGCGTGGTGAACTACAAGGACCTCAATGTCGCCGCCCCGCTCGCCGTCGCGGTGGACCGTATGCACGATGTGCCCTGGATGGCCAAGCTGATGAAACTTGGCTCGCTGGCCGGACTGACTTCCGTGATGCTCGTGATGCTGCTCGGCCAGAGCCGTGTGTTCTATTCGATGTCCCGCGACGGCCTGCTGCCCCGCACCTTTTCGCACCTCCACCCGCGCTTCTCGACGCCCTACCAGTCCAACATCCTGCTGATGATCTTCGTCAGCCTCGGCGCCGCCTTCACCCCCATCGCGCAGCTTGGCGAACTCACCTCCATCGGCACGCTGTTCGCCTTCGTGCTGGTCTGCATTGGCGTCATCATCATGCGGCGCACGCAGCCGCACCTGCCGCGGCCCTTCCGCACGCCGCTGGTCCCGCTGGTCCCGATTCTCGGCGTGCTGGCCAACTTCGCCCTCATGGCGAGCCTCCGCTTCACCACCTGGGCCACTTTCCTCGGCTGGATGGCCATCGGACTGATCGTCTATTTCAGCTACTCGCATTCGCGCAGCAATCTGCAGAAGTCGCTGCGGGCGAAGTAGAGCTTGCGCCTCTGACCGGGGCGAAGGCGTCCGGGCTCCAGTGGACGGCCTTGCCGGCCCGGCCGTCCACCACCGCCCCCGCATCTCTATCTGCGCCGGTTCGTCCGCGAGGCCATTCCTCGAGCCAATTTGGGGCAAATTGTAGCACTCGGTGCGGGGTTTCTACCGAAAACGCCCGAGTTCACCGTCCCTAGCTTTCTAGAACTGTACTGGATCGATTCGATCAGGCCCGTTACTATCAGACCGAAAACTCTTTTATTTCTGGAAGAGTCTGCCTATACTGGAATCGCTGGCAGGGCTGCCAAGGAGGCCGTCATGTCCGTCGTTCCTAAGGTTCTCATCGTTGACGATGACCAGGATTTCCGGGCGTCAGTCAGGGCGCTTCTGGAGAGTCATGGGTACCGGGTGTTGGAGGCGGAGTCAGGTCATGAGGGACTCCGCAAAGTTGCGGACGACACCCCCGACGTCATTCTGCTCGACATCATGATGGAGAGTTCCGTCGAAGGCTACGGCATCACGCACTCTCTGCGCTACCGGGATGAGTTTGCCGCGTATCGCGGCATTCCGATTATCATGGTTTCCTCGATTGAGAAGAGTCCGGACGATAGCTATGCGATGTCGCCCGAAGTGGAGATGATCCGGCCGGACGCGTATCTCACCAAGCCGCTGGACATCGACAAATTCCTCAAATTGCTGAGGGAAGTCACTTCTTCTGCCCACGTTTAGCGCTGGGAGGTGGAGGAAGTGCCGATGAGCAGCCCAGCCGAGCGGGAAACCATCGTCGTGATCGACGACGATTACGCGATGCGTTTGTCCTGCCGCAAGATCCTGGAGAAATCCGGCTTCAATGTCGAGACTTTCGAGGACGGCGTGCAGGGACTGGAGGGCGTGGCGCGGCTGAAGCCCGGTTTGGTGGTGGTGGATCTGAAGATGCCCGGGATGAGCGGGCTTGAGGTGATCGGACGGGTCCATGCCATTGATCCCGACATCATCCTGGTGGTGATCACGGGCTACGCGACGATCGACACTGCCGTCGAGGCGATGAAGACGGGCGCGTATGATTTCCTGCCGAAGCCGTTCGCGCCCGACGAATTGCGGCTGATTGTGAACCGCGGCTTCGAGCGCCGCCGGCTGGTGCTGGAGGGCCGCCAGTATGAAGTCGAGCGGGCGTTGCTGAAGCGGCGGTTCATTACCTTCGTCTCACACCAGTTGCAGACGCCGCTGGTGGCCGTGCATCAGTATCTGGACGTGCTCAAGCACTTGGGCGATCACCCGGATGTGGCCGAGAAACGCGAGGAGTGGATTCACCGCTGCCTCCAGCGCATCGAGGCGATGCAGGTGATGGTGAAGGAATGGCTGGAGTTGTCGGCCGTCGAATCAGAGGGATTCGCCCGGAGCCGCGACCGGGTGGACCTGAAAGTGGTCATCGCCGACATCTTTGCCGCCTATCAGCCTCATGCCGAGGCTGCTCAGGTATCGCTCGAATCGGATCTCCCTGACGGCTGCTCGGTGGCAGGCGACCGGCACTGCGTAGCGGTTCTGTTCGACAACCTGATCGCTAACGCCGTCAAATACAATCGGCCGGGCGGCAAGGTGACGGTCGGCGCTGAGATCCAGAGCGGCGAGGTGAGAATCTCTGTGGCCGACACCGGGATCGGCATTCCGGAGAAGTACATTCCCTTCCTGTTCGATGAGTTCTTTCGCGTGCGGGACGAAGCCACGCGCAACACCAGCGGCAGCGGACTCGGCCTTGCCATCTGCCGGAAGGTCACCGCCGAGATGGGCGGGCAAATCACGGTGGAGAGCAAGGTCGAGGAGGGCTCGGTTTTCCGGGTGAGCCTGCCGGCATGGCGGCAGAAGGAGAGCAACGCGGCATGAAGACCATTCTGATCGTGGACGACGACGCGGACTTCGCCGAAGCCCTGGCGAGCTACTTGCAGGCGAACGGCTTCAAGGTGATTGAAGCCCGCGACGGCACGGAAGGCCTCCGCATGGCGCGCATCGCCAGGCCGGACCTGATTGTGATGGACGTGGTGATGCGGGAACGCACCGAGGGCTTCTTCACCGTGCAGGAAATGCGCCACACGACGGGCCTGGAGGATGTCCCCATCTTTGTCGTGTCGTCGCTGTACTCGCAACACCCCGAGTTCAATATCGCTCCGGACAGTAGCTGGCTGGCGCATGACGCATTCTTCTCCAAGCCGCTGGACATGCCCGCGTTCCTGGAGCAGATCCGTCAGCGTTTGGGCGTTGCGGAGGTGGCCGGATGAAGATTCTGAAACTGCAGAAGGGCAAGCTCGACTACTTCGCCTCGGTGGCGCAGCAGTTCGGGGAGGTGCATGCGCCGGTGGAGGTGGACGGTGGCTTTGCGTTCCAGCGGCTCAGCCGGTGGTCCGAGGCGCGGCTCGATTATCCGCGCACCCTCCTGCCGCCCAAAAAGTACTTCCTGCCACAGCGCGAGACGCTGTTCCAATACGTTCCGGACAAGGGCTACGTGCCGGCGACGGAAGGGCTGGACAAGCGCATCATCCTGTTTGGGATGCACGCCTGCGACATCTATTCACTGAACATTCTCGACATGGTGTTCGCCGGCGCCTACCCGGACCCTTACTATCAGGCGCGACGAAAAAACATCACCATCATTGGGATCGACTGCATTCCGGACAAGCACTGCTTCTGCCGTTCGATGCGCGCCGACTTCGTTGACCACGGCTTCGACCTGTTCTTGTACGACATCGGTGATTATTACCTGACCATGGTCGGCACCGCGCTGGGCGACGATATGGTGCTGGCCACGGGATCTTTGTTCGAACAGCCCAGCGAAGCCGATGTGGATGAGTACAAGCGCCGGTCGAGCAGCAAGCGCGCAGCCTTCCGGATTGAAGTGGAGATTCGTGACCTGCCCGAGATCTTCGAGATGGAGTACCAGAGCGGGATCTGGGATGAGCTGGGCGAGAAGTGCCTGTCGTGCGGAAGCTGCAGCATGGTATGCCCGACCTGCTATTGCTACGACGTGGCCGACAGCGCCGAACTGGGCACGCGCGCCGGAGCGCGGACGCGCATCTGGGATTCATGCCTGTTCTCATCGCACGCCCTGGTCGCAGGCGGGGAGAACTTCCGGCACTCACGGTCCAGCCGCATCAAGTTTCGCTTCTATCACAAGCAGCGCGGATTCGTCGCCGAATTTGGCCGGCCGAGTTGTGTGGGCTGCGGCCGGTGCATCTCCGTCTGCCCGGTGAGGATCGACATCGTGGAAGTGCTCGAGAGGTTGCGAGGTGTCCAGCATGCCGTCAGTCATTGAATCGCCCACCCTCGACGCGGTTTGGTCCGCCAATCCTTATCAGCCGCACGCCGCCAGGATCGTCCGGATCTACCACATGGTGGAGAACAATCATCTGTTCACCTTACGGTTTGTGGATGAGAACCTGGGTCTTTCCTTCCGCCACAAGCCAGGGCAGTTCGTGATGTTGAGCATTCCCGGCACTGGCGAGGCGCCGATCTCGATCTCTTCGTCGCCCTCGAGGCCGGGCATTCTGGAGCTTTGCGTGCGTCGCGCGGGGCGCGTCACCAATGCGCTTTACCGCATGAAGACCAACGACGTGGTGGGCGTGCGCGGCCCATACGGCAACGGGTTTCCGGTGGCGGAGATCGAGGGCCATGATCTGCTGCTCGCCGCGGGCGGGTTGGGCATGGCGCCGCTGCGATCGCTGCTCTGGTATGTCCTCGACAACCGCGACCGTTTCGGCAGCGTGACGCTGATGTATGGCGCCCGCACGCCCGCCGACATGCTGTTCCGCGACGAGCTGGTCTCGCTGGTGGACCGCACCGATATGAACTGTCTGCTGACGGTGGATTCCGATCCGGGCACGGGCTGGAAGAACCATGTCGGACTGCTGCCGGCGCTGTTCGATCATGCGGTGATCGACGCATCGCGCACGTACGCGGCGGTATGCGGCCCGCCGGTCGTCTACAAGTTCATCCTCCGCAAACTGCTGGATCTTGGGTTCCGCAAGGACCGCATCCTGATGTCGCTGGAACGGCGCATGAAATGCGGCGTCGGCAAGTGCGGCCATTGCAGTATCGGCTACAAGTACACCTGTCTGAACGGCCCCATCTTCACCTATTGGGACGCCATCAACCTTCCGGAGATGATATGAGCAAACCGACCGCGGGCATCTTCGGTCTCACGGGCTGTGCGGGCGACCAGCTTGTGATACTCGACTGCGAGGACCAACTCCTCGATCTGGTGGGTCTGATCGACATCCGTGATTTCCTGATGGCGGCGTCGGCCAACGACACCGGGTGTGACCTGGATGTGGCCCTGGTCGAAGGCGCTGTGATGACGCGGCGCGATGAGGAAGCGCTGCTGCGGATCCGCGCACGCTCGCGAACGTTGGTGGCCATCGGTACCTGCGCCGTGTGGGGCGGGGTCGCGGCGACGGATGAGACCGCGCCGAGGAAGGCCTGGCTCGAAGAGGTGTATGGGTCCGCGGGCGCCACCTACGATTCCCTGCCCGCGCGCGCAGTTCATGACGTGGTCAAGGTCGATTCCCAGATCACCGGCTGTCCCATCGAAAAGGACGAATTCCTTGCAGCGATGGCCAACCTGTTGAACGGCGACGCGCCACTGCTGCCGCAATACGCGGTATGCGTGGAATGCAAGTTCCGGGAGTGCGGGTGTTTGCTGACCGGGAAGGGCGAGGTTTGTTGCGGCCCGCTCACTGTCGCAGGCTGCAACGCGCGCTGCCCGGCGTTGCGCATTCCCTGCGCCGGTTGCCGCGGTCCGGCGGCTGATGCGAACTTCGCCTCGGCCATGGCCATGTTCACCGAGGGCGGCGTCGCCCGGGAGGACGTAGCCCGCAAGCTCCGCACCTTCGCGCCGCAAGGAGTCCGGCAATGAGCTCAACCATCCGCATCGAACACCTGGCCCGCGTCGAAGGGCATGGGGGCGTGACGGTGATGATGGAGGACGGCGCCGTCAGTGACGTCCGCTTCGACATCTTCGAGGGCGCTCGTCTGGTGGAGACCCTCGTCCGCGGCCGGAGCTACGAGGACGTGTCGCAAATCCTCTCGCGCATCTGCGCCATCTGCTCCGTCGCCCACGCGCTGACCTCGATCAAGGCCACGGAGCGCGCCTTCGGCGTCCAGGTGTCGCCACAAACCAACCTGTTGCGCGACCTGCTCTTCCGCGGCGAGAACATCGAAAGCCACGCCCTGCACCTGTTTTTCCTCGCCCTGCCGGATTACCTCGGCTACCCCAGCGCTATCGCCCTCGCGAGGGATTATCCCGACGCAGTCAAAATGGCCCTGCGCATGAAGCAACTGGGCAACACCATCCAGGAAGTGATTGGAGGCCGCGCGGTGCATCCGGTCAACGCGATCGTCGGCGGCTTTGGCCGTGTTCCCGCCGAGGATCAGCTGATTGCGCTGCGCGAAGCTCTGCTCGCAGGGATCAAGGACTGCCGGACGGCCATCGATCTGCTGGCCGCCCTGCCAGCCGCTGATTACTGTGACGCCGATACCGTGTTCGCCGCGCTCGATTCCGAGGGAGGCTATGGCTACTTCCACGGCGATGAGGTGACGATCGTCTCGAACGGGGAGCGGACGCAGATCCCGGCGGACCAGTACCGTACGTTCACCAGCGAACGAGCGGTGCCGCATTCACACGCCAAGCACAGCTCGTTCAATGGCCGCCCGTTCATGGTGGGCGCGCTTGCACGGCTCACGGCGCATCACAACAAGCTCGATGCGAGCGCTCACGAAGTGATGGCGCGGCTCGGCCTGGCGCTGCCCTCGGCAAATCCGATGGACAACAACAAGGCGCAGGCCGTCGAACTCAGCGCCGACCTGCACCTCGCCCTCGATGCGGTGGACCAGCTCCTCGACAGCGGCATCCAGGATGAGGCCCCTGTCGAGGTACAACGCAGGGCAGGCGCCGGTACGGCGATCACCGAAGCTCCGCGCGGCATCCTCATCCACAGCTACAGCTACGACGGCGATGGGAAGATCACCGCGGCCGACGTGATCACCCCCACCGCGCTGAACGCGGCCAGCGTGGAAGATCACCTCCGCTGCTCGGTCCGGCAAGCCGGCACGAGCGATACCGCGGAACTGACGAAGCGGCTCGAGATGATTGTCCGCGCCTATGACCCCTGCATCTCCTGCTCGGTCCACCTCGTTCGCCGGCGCGATGCTGAATGAATCTCCATTCCGGAGCCTGTCCCTCAGAGCGAGGCTGATCCTCAGCTACCTCGTCATCCTGGGCATCGGGGGGCTGGCCACTTCCATTGTTGGCTCCTATATCGTCAGCTCGACAATCCAGAAGCAGGTGCTCCGCGCGGTGGACAACAACCTCGCCACGGCACGCCTGATCTATGACCAGCAACTCGAGGAGCTGAAGCGGACGGTGGAGTTGACCGCATCGGGCACAACCGTGGTGCAATATCTGGCGGCGGGTGACCGGGCGTCGTTACTGGCCTACCTCCAGCGCATCCGTGAAGGATCGGGCTACGACTTTCTGACTCTCGCCGACGAACGCGGCCAGGTGGTGATGCGCGTCTCGAATCCCGGACGCACCGGCGACGGCGTCGTCCCCGTCAGCGTCATCCGCGCCGCCCAGGCGGGCAAACTCGCCGCCGCCACTGAGATTCTGACCGCGGACGACCTGGAACGCGAACACCCCTCGCTGCGCGAGCGCGCCCGCACCCGGCTGATCGCGACCTCCCACGCCGCTCCCTTCGACCGCCCCGAGGAAACCGCCGGCATGGTGCTGATCGCCGCCGCTCCCGTTTACCGCAGCACCAGCGCCACGCCCGGGGTGCTCTACGGCGGCATCCTGCTCAACGGCAACTTTTCCATCGTGGACCGGGTTTCACACCTTCTGCTGCGCGACAACCGCGCGCCCAATGGCGAGATTGGCAACGTCACCATCTTCCAGGACAACTTCCGCATCTCGACCAACGTCCGCATGAGCGACGGCGAACGCGCCCTGGGCACGCGCGCCGCCCCCGATGTCGAACAGCAGGTGCTTGGGCGTGGTGAGAGTTGGCGCGGCCCCGCCTTCGTCGTCAACGAGTGGTACCTCAGCGGCTACGCGCCGATCCGCAATTACGAAGGCCAAGTGATCGGCGCCCTCTTCACCGGCCTGCTCGAATCCACCTACACGTCCACGCGCAACGACGTCATCCTCTCCTTCTTTGCCGTGGCCATGGTCGGCTTCATCGGCATCATCGGCATCACCTACTACATGATCCGCAACATCACCCGCCCCATTGGAGAGATGGTTGCGGCCACCCGCAGCATCGCCGCCGGCCGTTTCGACCAGGAGATCCAATCCGAATCGCAGGGCGAAATCGCTCAGCTGGCCGCCTCCTTCAACACGATGCTGGCGAGCCTGCGCGCCATGAAGGCCGACCTCGAGGAATGGGGCCGCACCCTGGAGGAAAAAGTCCGGCAGCGTTCCGATGAACTCGCTGCGATGCAGGCACGCGTCGCGCAATCCGAACGCCTCGCTTCGCTCGGCATGCTCGCCGCGGGCGTGGCCCACGAAATCAACAATCCACTCGGCGCCATTCTCTCCCTCACCGCTCTCACCCTCGAGGACACACCTCCGTCGGACCCTAACCGTGAGAACCTCGTTGAAGTCCTCAACCAGAGCCAGCGCTGCCGCGGCATCGTCAAGGGCCTCCTCGACTTCTCGCGCCAGTCGAAGGGCAATATGGAACCGCTCGACCTCAACGCGCTGCTCAATGACACCCTCTCCCTGCTGAGCAAACAGGCTCAGTTCTTCAACATCAGAATTGTGAAGGAGCTCGACCCCAACCTGCCTGCGGTTATCGGGGACCGCTCGCAGTTCCAGCAGGTCTTCATGAACCTTCTGATCAACGCCGTCCAGGCCATGCAGGAGAAAGGTGTCATCACGATCACCACGCGGGGCATCCCCGGCGGCGACGTCGAAGTGCTGCTATCCGACACCGGACGCGGCATCCCCCCCGATCAAATCGACCTGATCTTCGACCCCTTCTTCAGCACCAAGGAAAGCGGCCACGGCACGGGCCTCGGCCTCTCGATCGCCTACGGCATCGTCTCGAACCACCGCGGCACGATCACGGTCCAGAGCGAGGTGGACAAGGGCACCACCTTCACGATCCGCGTCCCCGCCGAGGTCGCGCGCGAACCGCAACCATGACCTCCACGCACAAACCCGTCCTCGTCCTCGGCCTCGGCAATGTGCTCATGGGCGATGAAGGCGTCGGCTCGCACATCGCCGGGCGCCTGAATGAGGATCCCCGCCTGCCGGCCCATGTGGAAGCCCTCGCGGGCGGCACCGACCTGCTGCGCCTTGCCTCCCGCATCGAAAAGGCCCGTCACGTCATCCTGGTCGATGCCTTGTTGGACGCCCGCCATCCCGGCCGAGTCGAATTCGTCCGCGAGTCGCTTGCCGAGTTCGACACCGGCCAGGGGCACGCCCACCACCTCTCCTCGGTCCAGGCACTCGAACTCCTCCGCCTGCTGGACCCCGCCCTCGCCTCCGTCCGTTTCACGCTCGCCCTGGTGGCGATCTCCGGCGCGACGCCCGGCCTTGAACTCTCCCCGCCGCTCGCCGCCGCGCTCCCGGGCATCGTCGAGTCAATTCTCGACCACTGCGGCTTACCGCCCGCCTTTCAGATCTGCGGCTCCTGCAGACTCTCATGGGCTACATGGGAGGCTTTCGTCCTTGACCCCGCGGTCCGCCTTCTCGGCCTTCAGGCCGTCATCGCCAATCCCGACCTCAACCTGCTGGTCTTCGAGCACCGGTGCGGCAGTTCCATTTCAATCCTCGCCCGCCGCCTGCGCCACCTGCTGCCGGGGCCGGCTGAGGGGCGGCCCACCACTTCGCTGTTTGCCACCGGGCAATGCCATGGCCACTGCCGCTTCCTCGAGGATCTCGAAGTGTGCGATTCGCCCTGCGTCAATGCGCACGACCGCAAGCTGATCCTGCTCGTCAACCAGATGAAGAAGGAAGCCTGCCGGACCGGAGCCCCGCCCGTTAGCCCTCCCACGCCTCCCGCAGCCGCTGCCACGTCACCGCCAGATCCTCGGGCAGCACCCGCGTCTCGCCAATCGACGTCATGAACGAGACGTCCCCCGGCCAGCGCGGCAGCACGTGCATGTGCAGATGGCCCGCCACGCCCGCACCCGCGCAGGCGCCCAGGTTCATTCCGCAATTGATCCCCTGGGGCCGGTAGGCGGTCTTCAGCGCCCGGACCGCGCGTTGAGTCATCGCCATCAGTTCCGCCGCCGCTTCGGAGGGCAGGTCTTCCAGGTCTGCCACATGCGCATACGGCGCAATCAGCAGGTGGCCGTTCGTGTAGGGGTACAGGTTCAGCAGCGCGTAATTGTGGACACCCCGGGCCACCAACAGATTCGCCTCATCGCCGCCGGGCTCTCCCTTCTGGCAGAAGATGCAGCCCCCGGGCGCCGGACCGGACGTAATGTAGCCGTAGCGCCACGGGCTCCAGAGATGATCCACGGCCGGGCCTACAACTCGGATTCGTCAGCGTACGCTGGCTCGTCGTTGACGAGGTCCTTCAGTTCCTTGCTCGGCTTGAAGTAGGGGATGCGCTTGGCCGGCACCTCGACGCGGGCGCCGGTCTTCGGGTTCCGTCCCACGCGGGGCTGGCGTTGACGGGTGCGGAATGAGCCAAAACCGCGGATCTCAATCTTGTCGTCCTCCTTCAGCGCCCGGACAACGCTATCAAAAATGGCCTCGACAATTACTTCAGAGTCCTTGCGGCTGAACTCGACGACACGGGAGACTTCTTCAATCAGGTCGGCTTTCGTCATCTGTTTCGTGGTCCTGTCCCTCGGGATTACCGGCCGGGCCGGCGGAATGATCGGTTTCCGGGCCTTCGGGCCCGGAGGCGGCTTCGCGGATAAAGGCCTGCGCGGATTCCAGCGCCTCCTCAAAGCCATGAGTGGCGGCAGCCGCCTGCCGCTGGTATTCCTCCAGCCGCTGGCGATCCTCCATCGCGCTCTCCCCCAGATAGGTGAGGCCAATCCGCCGGTCCGCTTCGTTCAGTTTGATGATCTTGAAATCGTATTCGGAGTCCACGGGCAGAGGCGGTTCCGCCTCGCGCAGCTCGGCAGGCAACTCGGAACTGTGGCACAGCCCCTCCACGCCGGGAGCCAGTTCCACAAAGACCCCAAAACTGACCGCGCGGGAAACCTTGCCCTTCACGACGTCACCCAGCAAATGCGCGCGGAAAAAAGTCTCCCAAGCATCCGGGTGGAGTTGCTTGATGCCCAGGGACAGACGGCGGTTCGGGGCGTCGATGTTCAAAATCACGGCCTGCACTACCTGCCCCTTCTTGAGCACGTCCGACGGATGCTGCACGCGCTTGGTCCAGGAGAGGTCGGAGACATGCACCAGCCCGTCGATGCCTTCTTCAATCTCGATGAACGCCCCAAATTCGGAGAGCTTGCGGACGCGGCCTTCCACCACCGAACCCACGGCGTACCGCTGATCCACCGTCGTCCAGGGGTCCGCTTCGAGCTGCTTGATACCGAGTGAGATCCGCCGGTCCTGCGGCCTGACCTCGAGCACCACGCTCTCCACCGTGTCGCCCACGCGCACGACCTTGGAGGGGTGCTTCATCCGCCGCGACCAGGTCATCTCCGAGATGTGAATGAGCCCCTCCACGCCGGGTTCCAGTTCGACAAATGCCCCGTAGTCGGTCACGCTCACCACGCGCCCTAAAACCCGCCCGCCGGGCACGTACCGGTCGTGGATCGTCTCCCACGGATCAGGCATCACCTGTTTCAAACCGAGGGAAATCCGTTCGCGATCACGGTCGAATTTCAACACCTTGACCGTGATCTCCTGCCCGGCATGAATCACGCTCGACGGATGCGCCACGCGCCCGTGGCTCATGTCGGAGACGTGCAACAGTCCGTCGATACCCCCGAGGTCGATAAATGCCCCGTAGTCGGTGAGGTTCTTGACAACGCCGGTGACGAGGGCGCCCTCTTCCAGGTGCGAGAGCAGGGAGGACTTGCGTACGTTCGTCTCTTCCTCGATCGCCGCCTTGCGCGAAACCACCACATTGTCCCGCCGCCGGTTCAGCTTTACGATTTTGACTGCAATGTCCTGGCCGATCAGGGCATCCAGGTTATGCACCGGGCGCAGGTCCACTTGCGTGGACGGCATGAATGCGGGCACGCCCACATCCACGCTTAATCCGCCCTTCACCCGCCCCAGCACGCGCCCCGAGATCATGAGGTTCTCGCGGTATGCCTTCTCGAGCGTCTCCCAGGCCCGAATCTGCGAAGCCCGTTCGTGCGAGAGCGAAATGTAACCTTCGATCACCGCCGGGCGGCGCCGGTCCACCATCACATCGATGGCGTCGCCGGGCTGGAGCAGAATCTCGCCGTTGGCTTCAGTTACCTGCGCGAGAGGCACCACGCCTTCCTGCTTCAGACCAACGTCAACGATCACACCTTGATCGGTGATCTGCAGCACCTGGCCCTGCAGCACCTCGCCTTCGCTCGGCGGGGTGGGGTTGCTATATTCCTCGAGGAGTTGTTCGTAGCTTTCCTCGGACACGCCGGACGAATCGGCCGGACGGTCCTCCTGGTTGCTGGTCATAACCCAGTCTCCAATCGACCCGACACTTCACAACAGGGTTGGGCCCGATAAGTCGGAATGGGGAATTTTTCAGCGGAGGCTCTTGCCGGGATGCAGATGGAGGCGGCGCCCGCCTGCTGCTCTACAACCGACCCCCCGCACCCCCTTCCGGTCCCGACAAACCGTTGAAAGTGCGATACTTCAGAACTATAGCCAACCCCGGGGGGGAAGTCAACCGCGCACCCCGTCCCGGATTCAGGATTTGGCTGCATCCTCCAGCCAGCGCAGCGCCGCATACGCCGAGGGCCACCCCAGCGTGGTGATGGCCAGAATCGCCACATGGCGAAGCTCCTCCATCGTGCAACCCCCTTCCAGGGCATGGCGGGTCGCCGAATGGACGGCCCCTTCGTGCTGCGCGCCAATCGCCAGGCCCAGCTTCGCCAACCGCCGTGATCTCTCGTCCAAGGGACCGCCCTGCTCGTGGCAGGCTGCGGCCAGCGCTGCAAACGCATCCCACACGGCGGGATTCTGCCTGCGGAAGTCCTCGAGTTTCTGTGGCAGCGGATTGCTCATGGGCCGATCTTATCAGGCTGGCGCGGGCGCGGATTCGCGGGCGCGGGCGAACACATAGGGCCCCTCGGGAATCACCGCGACCTCCGCGCCCGTCCGCACCGTTCCGGCCAAAGCCTCCAGCGCCGCCGCTGCATTCGGGAACAGCCTTCCCCAAACGCTTCCGTGATACTCCGCGGGCAGCCCCGGGGTATAGAACCACACCTGGTGCGTCTGGCACACCAACGCCAGTTTTTCTAATTGCCATTGGTCAATCGTGACGGCAGATTTTTCAATATTTCGGAGAAAAATCCCCGCGTCGGGGGACTGTAAAAGTAAGCGGGAAAACTCCCCCGCGCCGGCGCCTTCATCGCAGGCGGCCAGAAGGAGGATGATGCCCCCGGGCTCGACGATATGAGAAGCCGCAGTGATGCCTTTGACGGCCTGGTAGAAAGTCAGATCCAGCGGGTAGCCCGCAGATGTCGTCACGGCCGCGGGCACGGGCCCCGGCAGCCACGCCGTCGTGTTCTCGCGGACGAACTCGACGCCCTGGCGGTGCGCCTGGCGGGGATCGCCGGCAAAGACGGCGGCTATCTGCCGTCCTTCGGTGAGGACGACATCGACGATGAAGTGGTGGCCCGCCATTTCCGCAATCTCAAGCAGTTCCTGATGGAGCGGATTTTCCTCAACGCGGCCTTCCACGGCGCGCGGGTCTCGCATGAAGTGGGGACTGTGCAGCCGCTTGATGGTGTCCTGGTAGGCGAGTCCCGGAGCGATCAGCTTGCGGCCTCCGCTGAAGCCGGCCATCAGATGCTGCTCGATGAAGCCGAGCGTGATGTGGAGATCGGCCTCGACGAACGCCCGCTCGATGGCCACCATGGTCCCGGAACGGGTCTGCCCCAACTGCGCATGAGCCTCCAGATCCCGCGCATTGTGGTTCACGATCCGGTAACGGGCGGCGATCCCGGGCCCCAGAATCTCGTCGATCTCCCCCGGCGTAGCCGCCCGGTGCAGGCCGGTGGCGATGAGAATCGTGGTCTGCTCGGGGGCGACTCCGGCCGCGTGGAGCCGTTCGAGCAGCGGCGGCAACGTCAGCCGGTTGGGCGCCGGCCGGGTGATGTCGCAGACGCTAATGGCGGCGGATCGCTTCCCCCGCGCCAACTCGCTCAAAGCCGGCCCGGCCGACGGCCGGTCGAGCGCGGCGGCGAGAGCGGCGGCGGGATCGCCCAGGGCCTCGGCCCAGCGCGGCTTCAACACCCGCCACCGGGGTCCGGCGGGCAACTCCGCCTCCAGACCGGTCCGCCCAAAGGCAAATTCGATTCTCATGATCCTGAGTTTATCCATTTTGCGCGTCTCTTTTTGCATCAAGAAGGAACGGAAGCAGAGTTTGGCGCGTCGGTTGCTACAGGAGATGTAGCAGAGACCGATAAGAAAGTCGGCACAGCAAGGGGGTCCACATGATTATTGGAGGCGTTATCACGGGCTTAGTCATCGTCGGGCTGTTTTTCGCGATGATTTCATCGTCTCCCCGCATGGGCCGGTAGGCGGGTCGTTCCGACACTCCCTCCGGGGCCATTCGTCACGGCCGGGTCCGAATGGCTCCGGCTACAATAGCCCTAATGCGATTAGGGCTTATTCTTCTGGCCGCCGCCTTCGCGAGCGCTCAGTCCCCATCCCAATTTCAGACCCTTATCCGTAACGCCCGCGTCATCGACGGCGCAGGCAATCCCTGGTTCATCGCCGACGTCGCCCTCCGCGACGGCCGCATCGCCGCCGTAGGCAAGTTCGGGGCCGTGTCCGCCGCGCGGACAATTGACGCCACGGGATGGACACTCGCCCCCGGCTTCATTGACACCCACTCGCATGCCATCGCGGGCATCCAGACCAACCCTGGGGCCGAAAACCTCATCCGCCAGGGCGTCACCACCATCCTCGAAGGGCAGGACGGCGGCTCCCCTCTCCCCCTCGGCCCCTTCCTCGATAAACTCGCCCGGACCCCCATCGCCGTCAATTTCGCCTCCCTCGCCGGCCATAACGCCATCCGCCGCTCCGTCATGGGCACCGAAAACCGCCACGCGCGGCCGGAGGAGCTCGATCGGATGCGAGCGCTGGCCGTGGAAGCCATGCACCACGGCGCTTTCGGCCTTTCGACCGGCCTTTTTTACGTGCCCGGTAATTATGCGCCCACCGAGGAAGTCATCCACATCGCCCGTGGCATCGCCCCTCTGGGCGGCATCCACATCTCCCACATGCGCGACGAGACCGCCGGCGTCGTCGATTCCGTCCGCGAGACTATCCGCATCGGTGAGGAAGGCGGCCTCCCCACCCAGGTCACTCACCACAAGACCATCGGCAAAGCCGCGTGGGGCCTGTCCGTCGAAACCCTCCGCCTCATCCTCGAAGCCCGCGCCCGCGGCGTTGATGTCACCCTCGACCAATACCCTTACACCGCCTCCTCCACCGGCCTCGCCGCCCTGTTCCCCCAATGGTCGCTCGCCGGCGGCGCGAAAGCGCTCGCCGAGCGCCTCGCCGCTCCCGAATCGCGCGCGAAAATCAAGGCCGAGATCGTCCATCGCATCCTCAACGACCGCGGCGCCGGTGACCCCAAGAACGTCGTCCTCGCTTCCTGCGCCCAGGATGAGTCCCTCGCCGGTAAATCCCTCGCCGATCTCGCCCGCGCCCGCGGCCTCAAGCCCACGGCCGAAACCGGCGCCGATCTCGCCATCGCCCTCCAACTCGCCGGCGGCTGCTCGGCGGTCTATCACGCCATTTCCGAAGACGATGTCGAACGCATCCTCCGCTTCCCCTTCACGATGGTCGCCTCCGATGGTGGAATCCCCTCCTTCGGCGTCGCCGCGCCCCACCCCCGCTCCTATGGGACCTTCGCCCGCGTCCTCGCCCGCTACGTCCGAGAGCGCAAGATCCTGAGCCTCGAGGAAGCCGTCCGGCGCATGACTTCCCTGCCCGCCCAGCGACTCAACCTGCAGGACCGGGGCTTTATCCGTGTCGGTATGCGCGCCGACCTCGTGCTGTTCGACCCCACCGCCATTCAGGACCATGCCACCTTCGAAGACCCCCACCGCTACGCCACCGGCGTCCGCTCCGTCTGGGTCAATGGCATCCTGACCCTCGATGAAGGCCAGATGACCACGGCCCGCGGCGGCCTTGTCCTCCGGGGCCCTGCCTACCGCCCATGATCACCCCCCAACAGGAACAGGCCTTTTACGACCGGCAGTACGAAGCCTTCCTGGCGTTGCCGGACCACGCCCTGCGCCTCGACCGCGCCATTCTCGAGGCCAATCTCGACAACCCCGCCCATCCCTTTTACGAACGCCGCCGTCTCTACCGCGCCGCCATCTCGGCGCTTCTCGAAGACCCCCTCCCCGGCCGCCGCGTCCTCGACTACGGCTGCGGCCCGGCCGATTTCGGCATCTGGATGGCCACCGAAGAGGCCGAGGTCACCCTGCTCGACCTCTCGCCCAAAGCCATCGAACTGGGCCTGAAACGTGCAGCCGCCTCCGGCGTCGCCCGCCGCGTCAAAGGCGTCGCCGCCGACGCGGCCCGCCTCGACATGTTTGCCGACCAGGCCTTTGAACTCGTCTTCGCCTGCGCCTCTCTCCATCACACCCTCAAGTACCCCGGCGCCGTCGAGGAACTCGCCCGAGTCATGAAACCCGGCGCCCGCCTGGTGCTCTGCGAAACCTGGGGCGCCAACCCGTTGCTCGGCTTCGCCCGGCGATGGCGCGCCGCCCTTGAGGGCGAAGCCGAAGAACAGGGCGAGGAGATCATCCTCAATCCCGCCGAACTCCGCCGCCTCGACCCTTTCTTCACCGAGATCGACATCCGCCCGCTCAACCTGCTCGCCATGGGCAAGCGTCTTCTGCGCGGCCGCCTCCATCGTCCCGCCGCCCAGGCCACGCTTCGCACCCTCGAAGCCGCCGACGGCGCCTTGCTCGCCCTCATCCCCGCACTCCGGCGTTGGTGTGGCGAGGCGGTCATCGTCGCCCGCCGCCTGTAACTTCTGCTTCTCCGCCCCCATCCAATTCAGTGTGAATCGTCTCATCGCCGCGGTCTTCGTCTGTCTTCTATCGACCCCCGCCTTCGCGGACGAACCTCGCCGCGAACTGATCGCCACCTGGCTGGACGACCGCCTTGTCGAACGCCACATGCCCTGGGGCATCGTCATCGACCCTGTTTACGCCGCGCCCGATTCCGAGGAGATTGTCTCCTACACCCGCTGCGGCGACTCCGCCATCTGGACCGGCCACTACCTCGCCGCTCAGGCCTACCGCTGGAACGTCACCCGAGACGAACGCGCCCGCGAGAACATCATGGCCGCTCTCAACGGCATCCGCAAACTCCTCGACGTCACCGGCACCGAAGTCCTCGCCCGCTGCGTCGTCCCCGTCGATTCCCCCTACGCCGCCGACCTCACCAGCGAAGAATCCCGCCACGGCATCCATGTCGGCCTCGTGGATGGCATCCCCCACTTCTGGGTCGGCAACACGTCCCGCGACCAGTACCTCGGCGTCTTCTTCGGCCTCACCGCCGCCTGGCAAATGGTGGACGACCAACTCGTCCACGACTGGGTCTCCATGCTCGCCACCCGCATCCTCAACTCCCTGCTCGCCTCCAACTGGAACATCCACATGCCCGGCGGCGAAACCTCCACCACCTTTCTCCACCGCCCCGACCAGCAACTTGCCCTGCTCAAGCTCGGCCGCCGCTGCAACCCCGCCCGCTTCCAGTCCGCCTACCAGGTGCGCGCCAACACTTTCGCCACCTCCGTCATGGCCCCCATCGCCGTCGAAATCCGCGATCCTCACAACTCCTACTTCAAGTTCAACCTCAGCCACATCGCCTTCTACAACCTCCTCACCTCCGGCGACAACTGGTGGGTCCGCACCCAATACCACGCCGCCTTCCGCCTGCTCCGCAACGCTACATGGCAGCACGACAACGCCTTCTTCGACATCATCGAAACCGCCATCCAGGGCAACGACGAAGGCCGCGATGCACGCATCCGCCGCCTGATGGATGAATACCTCGACCGCCCCCGCCGCGACGTCTGGACCGACCTCCGCCCCATCTACCCCTCCTGCGAAGGCGACGACAACCGCGGCTGCGAAATCGTCCCCGTCGCCCAGCGCGTCCCTACCGACTTCCTGTGGCAGCGCTCCCCCTTCCAACTCTGGGGCGGCCTCTACGGCACCATCGAATCCGCCGCCATCGACTACATCCTGCCCTACTGGATGGCCCGCTTCCACGGCGTCATCCCACCCGACCCCACACCCGAATCCTCCGCCTCGCTTCTGCCAAAATAAGTTCGTGCCAGCTTTCCGCGACCTGAGGAATCCCGAGGTCATCCACTTCCCGGGCGCCATTTCCTCCATGGTCGCGCTCTCTCTCTGCGCCTTCCTTGCCGCCCTCATCCTCATCGCCGCCGTCTGGGAAGGCTCCCCCGCAGAACGAATCGCCTGGGGCGCTCCCCCCCTCGCTGTCCTCTGGCTTATCCAGCGCGCCTGGCCCCGCCAGATTGTTCTCGGCGAACGCGGCGTCTGGCAGTACAACATCTTCGGCCACCGCAAATTCATGATCGCCTGGGATGACCTCCGCGATCCCGAACCCACTGGTGAAATCGGCCGCCGTCAACGCCTCGGCGTCTTCACCAACCAGGCCATCCGCCTCGCCTCCAAAACCTCCCGCCGCCGCATCACCCACACCTCCCGCCACGACGACTCCGAACGCTTTCTCAAACTCGTCCGCCAGCGCATCGCCCACCCCCCCACTGTCTTCTGACAACAAAACGGCCGGCTACGCCCCCGTGGAGCGTAGCCGGCCGGTCAGTCCGTAATCGCGCTTCAGACCTTGTCCGGAGCCGGTATCTCAAACCCCTTCCGGCCGCGGTTCACCAGCAGTTTGTTCGCCTCGGCATCGCCGATGAACTGCTCCTTGTCCGGATCGAAATTCAAGACCGATCCACGGCGGAACGCGATGTTGGCCACGTGCGCCAACGCCGAAGAATAATGCGCGGTCTCCACCGGCCCATTCTGGTCCTCTGTCTTCCCGCTGCGCACTGCCGCGATGAAGTTCTCGTAGTGCTTCGTCGGAGCCTTGCCCTTCGGCCCCGGCTCGCCCTTACGGCCCATGAAGAACTGGTAGGTCTCATAGCCGCCGATCGACAGGTACCCTTCGCTGCCAAAGAACAGGTTCCCGTTCGCGCCCAGCGCTTCGTTGTTCGACATCCAGAAGCGCACCGCGATCTCGGCGTACTTGCCCTCCTTGCCGAACTCGCACAGCGCCGACATCACCTCGGGCGTTTCGCGGTGATCCTTCCACAGATACTTGCCGCCCAGCGAGGTCACCTTCGTCGGCAACTTCACGCCCAGGCCCCATTGCAGCAGGTCGATTTCATGCACGCCCTGGTTGCCGATCTCGCCGTTGCCGAAATCCCACGTCCAGTGCCAGTTGTAGTGCACATGGTTCTTCGAATACGGCCGGAACTTGCCCGGACCCACCCACATCTCGTAATCCAGATGCGAGGGCGGCGCCTCGTTCTGGTGGAGTTCCATCTTCGGCCGCCACTTGAAGATGGTCGCCCGCGCCATGTAGACGTCGCCGATGAAGCCGTCCTTCACCTTCTGGATCGCTTCCTGAATCGCCTCGGAGCTGCGCAACTGCACGCCGTGCTGCACGATGCGGTTGTACTTCTTCGCCGCCGCGATCATCGTGCGGCCCTCGGCCACCGAATGCGTGCCGGGCTTCTCGACATAGACATCCTTGCCCGCCTGGCATGCCCAGATGGTCGCCAGCGCGTGCCAGTGGTTCGGCGTCGCCACCGTCACCACGTCGATCTCGGGATCATCGAAGGCGCGGCGCATGTCCTGCACCACCTTCGGCCGCTTTCCGTATTGCTTCTCAAACTCCGCCGCCCGCGCGTTCGCCACGTTCAAATCCGGATCCACCAGCGTCGTGATCTCCACGTTCGGCAGCGGCTGCACGCCCCCAATGTGGCTCCGCCCGCGCCCATTCACGCCCAGCACCGCCACGCGGATCGTATCGTTCGCACTCTGCGGACGACGGTTGTTGTTCGCCAGCGCCGCTGCCGGCGCCGCCGCGGTCGCCATCATGAAATAGCGTCGGTTCATACTTGCTCCTTTGGCCAACTTGGGTTCTCTCTATCCTATGCAATCCCGCGCCGCATGTCTTCCGGCCCGAGCCAGCATTCCTCTTGACTGTCTTACTGTACTATGCTACTATTACAGTTAGACAGTTGTGATCTTCAGCCTCAATCCCGGTTCCGGCATCCCCATCTACCTCCAGCTCATGGAGCAGATCCGCTTCGGCGTGGAGACCGGCGCCCTCCGGCCCGGCGACCAGCTCCCGGGCATCCGCCGGCTCGCCGAAATGGTGGTGATGAACCCCAACACGGTCGCCAAGGCCTACCGCGAATTGGAGCACGAAGGGCTGATCGAACTGCGGCAGGGCTCGGGGGCTTTTGTCAGCACCAAACTCGACACAGGAGAACTCGCTGGGCGTATGAGAAAGGCAAAACCGCTGGTGAAACACACCGTGGAACGGCTCCTGGCGCTCGGATTGAACGAGGAGGAAGTCCGCCGCCTCGTGGAAGCCGAACTGCGCGTCCATGCCTCCTCCCACCACAAGGAGGCTTCCGAATGACACCCGCTCCGGCCATCGAAATCCAGGGCCTTGCCCGCAGCTTCGGCAAGGTTGAAGCCCTGCGCGGCCTCGATCTCCGTGTGCCCCAGGGCTCGCTCGCCGGCCTTGTCGGTCTCAACGGCGCCGGCAAGACCACCACCCTTCGCATCCTCCTCGGCCAGATCCGCCCCGGCGCTGGCGAAGCCTCCGTCTTCGGCCTGCCCTGCGCGCCGGAGCCCTCCTCCGTCGAGATCCGCCGCCGCACGGCCGCATTGCCTGAGCAGAAGGCGCTGTTCCCTTACATGACAGTCGCCGAAGTCCTCCGCTTCACCCGCGGCTTCTATCCCGGCTGGCGCGACGACCGCGCCCAGCGCCTCCTCACGGATTTCGAACTCGATCCGAAACGCAAGACCTGCACGCTCTCCAAGGGCCAACTCACCAAGCTCCACCTCGTCCTCTGCCTCAGCCGCGGCGCGGAACTGATGCTTCTCGATGAACCCACTGACGGTCTCGATCCGGTCGCCACCGAAATCGCCCTGCAGGCCATGGTCTCCCTCGTCGCCGAGACCGGCGCCACCATCCTGCTGTGTTCCCACCGCCTCAACGAAGTCGAGCAGATCGCCGACCACCTTTGCCTCATCCATCAGGGTCGAGCCTTGCTAGATGAGTCCCTCGACGGCCTCAAGGCCCGTGCCCGCCGCTATTTGTTCGTCTTTGATGACGCCGCCGAAAAGGCCGAACCCGCGCTCGTACGCTTTGGCCGTCTGCGCCGCGAAGGCCGAGCTCTGAGCCTCGTCGCCTTCCGCGACGGGCACGCCCTTGAAGCCGAGGCCCGCGCTCTCGGCGCGGTCTCGGTCGAAACCGCTCCGCTCACCCTGCGCGAACTCTTCCTGGAGATGGTGAAGCCATGAACCCGCTTTGGCTCAAATCCTGGTGCGAATGCCGCTACCGCTATTTGCTGGTGTGGCTCCTCTCGGGGGTCGTGCTCTTTGATCTTGCCCTGTTCTCGCTGGTGAAGCGCACTGCCGACCGCGCCGACCTTGGCGAGTGGGTCGTGCTGTTCTACCTCGGGGCCGTGGTCCCCATCGCGGCGCTCGTGCTCGCGGGCTCGGGGGTCAACACCCAGACATCCTGGGGCATGGCGCCGGGCTTGCACCCTTCCACGGGCTTTCTGCTGTCGATGCCCGTGCGCCGCTCGGCTCTGCTGTGGACGCGCGCATCCATGGGCGCGGCCCTGCTGTTGAGCTGGGTCGTGGCCACGCACCTCATCCTCATCCAGGCTGACTCGGCCCTCGGCGTCCCCGGCTGGAGCCTCCCGCTCAGTACCTTGCCCGCCGTTGCCGTACTGGCTTTGCTCTACTTCGGGGTGGCCACCTGGCTCACCGTCCTGTTCGACGAACTCTGGTCCTCCATCATCGCCCTGACAATGTTCGGCATGGCCGCCGGGTACAGCCTCGCCGGAGGCCCCGGGTGGGCCAACGTCATCACCTATATGCGCCTGGAAAACGGCTACCGCCAGGTGCCCCAAACCGTATTCTGCCTTGCACTCACCGCCGGTTTTCTTGGACTCGCGCAGTACTCAATCCGCAAGAAGGAGTATTAACCCGCCGTGCCCCAAACCAAATCCAAACCCAGGCCCACCCGCCTGCTCAAAGCCGTCCTTGGCGGACTTCTGCCCCTCGTTTTGGGCGGCGCTCTCGGCGCCTATCTCGGACACACGCTCAAGGACGCCCCCGCCCCGGCCAGCCTGTGGGTGCTCGCTCTGCTGCCCCTGTTGATCTTCGCCGCCATCGCCTGGCATGAACTCGGCCACGTCGCCGGGGGCTGGATCTCCGGCTTCCGCCTTTATCTCTACACCGCCGGTCCCCTTCGCATCGAGCGCGAGGGCAAACGCCTCCGCTGGCGGTTCAACCGCGACCTTCGCCTCTGGGGCGGCGTCGCCTCCACCATCCCCGCTCCGGAGGCGCTGCCTTCCCCCGAACAACTTCGCCGCGGGATGTTCCGTATGACCGCCGGTGGTCCCCTGTTCAGCCTGCTCGGTACGCTTCTCCTTGTTCCCGGCTTCGCCCTGCGCGCCACCTCCGCCGACCTCGCATTCACGCTCCTCATCGCCGGCGCCACCTCTGGAGCGCTCGCCGTTGCCACTCTGCTCCCCTTCCGCACCGGCGGCTTCCTGACCGACGGCGCGCGTCTGCTTCAGTTCCTTCGCGGCGCGGAGGGCGACAACTGGTGCGCCATCGCCATGCTCGCCTCGCTCAGCGTCAGCGTCCGCCCCCGCGAATGGCCCGCCGCCCTGCTTGAACGCATCGCCGCCATCCCCGCCAATACGCCCGACGGCGTCACCGCCCTGTGGCTTCGCCATTCCTACCATGCCGACCGCGAGGACTGGGCCGAAGCCCGCGCCACGCTCGACGCCGCCCTCGCCTCGCTCTGCCACTGGCCCCCGCCCGCACGCGGCATCCTCCACCTCGCCGCCGCCTTCTTTTTCGCCACTCACGCCGAGGACGCCGCCGCCGCCCGCGAACACTTCGATCTGGCCCGCAAACCCGGCCTCCTCCCCCGCAACGAACTCCATCTCATCGAAGCCGCGGTCCTGCAGGCCGAAGGCCGCCACGACGAAGCTCGCCTCGCCGCCGCCCGCGCCGAGGCCTCTCTCGCCTCCAAGCCTCCTGGCGCGGCCGCGCCCGCGCGAGAATATCTGGAAGCGCTCCGCCAGTCTGCGTGAACCCCGAAAGGCTGCCAAAACCATGAAAACCATTCTTCTGCTCTGCCTGTCTGCCCTCGCGCCCTGGCCCGCTGCCGCACAAACCCCAAACGTCTGGCTCGCCTCCTTCGACCAGGTCTGGCAGACGATCAAGGACCGCCACTGGGACCCCGAGCGCAAAGGCGCCTCCTGGGACGCCGCCCGCACCGAACTCCGCCCCCGCATCGAACAGGCCGCCTCTGCCGATGAAGCCCGCGCCATCCTCGGCCAATTGCTCGCCCGCCTCGGCCAGTCTCACTTCGGCATCATCCCCGCCGAAGCCTACTCCGCCCTCGCCTCCGGCCGCGACCCCGGCGACGCCTCCCCCGGCTTCGACGTGCGCATGGTCGAAGGCGCGCCCACCGTCACCCGCGTCCTGCCCAACTCTCCTGCCGCCCGCGCCGGCATCCGCCCGGGCTGGCTCATTCGCCGAATAGGCAGCGCTGACCCCGCCCCCGTCCTCGAGCGCTTCAAGGACAGCTCCCTACTCCAGAACATCGTCCTTGCCCGCCGCCTCCAGGGTGAGGCCGGAGACTCCCTCGACCTTGAGTTTGAAACCGCCGGCGGCAGCCTCCAGTCCGTCCAACTCACGCTCGCCACCCCGGACGGCCGCCCCGTCCGCTTCGGCAACCTGCCCCCCATGCGCATGAACATCGAGCGCGCCCGCCCCCACCCCGAGGTCGCCCACGTCCGCTGGAACGCCTTCTTTGAACCTCAATGGCTTCAGGACGAATTCCGCGCCGCCGTCGAAGCCTGCGCCCCATGCCGGGGCTTCATCCTCGATCTCCGCGGCAATGGCGGCGGCCTCGGCATCCTCGCCCCCGGCGTCGCCGGCTGGTTCCTCGACAAACAACTCTACCTGGGCACCATGTACGCTCCCACCGGCCCCCTCAAGCTCGTCGCCTACCCCCGCCCCGTCACCTTCCCCGGCAAGCTCGCCATCCTCATCGACGGCCTCTCCGCCTCCACCTCCGAGTTCCTGGCCGCCGGGCTCAAGGACCTCAACCGCGCCCGCCTCTTCGGCGAAACCACCCCTGGCGCCGCCCTGCCGTCCATGATCGAACCTCTCCCTTCGGGGGACCGTTTTCAGTTCGCCGTCGCCGACTACATCTCCGTCGGCGGCGACCCGATTGAAGGGCGCGGCGTGGCCCCCCACGTCGCCGTGCCGCTCACCCGCGCCCAACTGCTCGAGGGCCGCGACCCTGTCCTGGACGCCGCCCTCCGTTGGATTCTAGATTTGGAGGAAGCACAATGATTCGTCAACTCTCTCTCTGCCTTCTCGCCGCGGGCCTCGCCGCCGCCGCGCAACTACCCACCGCCGAAGCCGTCCTCACGCGCTACGTTGAAGCCACCGGCGGCGCCGAGGCCTATCGCGCCGTGAAAACCCAGTCCGCCCGCGGCAGCCTTGAGTTCAAAGGGATGGGCCTGAAGGCCAATATCCGCACCTTCTCCGCCCTCCCCAATAACGGCCTCACCATTATGGAACTCGCCGGCATGGGTGAAATCCGCTCCGGCGTCCGCGACGGCCTCGCCTGGGAACTCTCGCCCATGCAGGGCGCCCGCATCCTGGAAGGCGCGGAAAAGCAGATGGCCCTCCGCATGACCCGCCTCGATGCCCCCATTCGCTGGCGCGAACTCTTTAAGGAAGTCAAAGTCGAAGCGGAAGAAGAGATCGACGGGCGCCGCTGCTATCGCCTGGTCGCCATCCCCGCCGCCGAGGGCAAACCCGAGATCTCCTGGTACGACGCCGAGACCGGGCTCCTCCTGAAGTCCCAGCTCACGATGGTCTCACCCATGGGCGAGATTCCCCTGGAAACCCGCATGGACGACTACCGCTCCGCCGGTCCCTTCAAGGTCCCCTACAAGATCACCCAGAAGGCCGGCCCCCAGCAGATCGACACCGTCATGGAAGAGGTCCAGTGGAACGTCGAACTTCCCGCCGCGCAGTTTGACCTGCCCGCGGACATCGAAGCCCTCGTCAAGAAGCGCCAGCAGTAGCCCGCCTCAGGCGGTCAGGTCGGTCAGATACGGCAGAGGTCCTGTGCTGTCGCCCAGGGCCTCTTCCTTCACCCCCATCACATCCAGCAGCGACAGGAACAGGTTGTTCATCGGCGTCTCGCTCGCATACTTCACGTGCCGGCCCATCCGGAACGGACTCTTCGCTCCGCTCATCACCAGCACCGGCAAATCGTGATGCCAGTGTGCGTTGCCGTCGCTCAACCCGCTGCCGTAGATCAGCAGCGTGTGGTCCAGCAGCGTCCCGTCGCCATCCTGTGCCGCCGCCATTTTGTCCACCAGCTTCGTGAACAGCTCCATGTGGTGCAGGTTGATCCGCGCCAGCTTCTCGATCTTCTCCGCCGCGTTCATGTGGTGCGACAGCCCGTGGTGCGCCTCCGGCACGCCCACCGACCGGTAGGTCCGGTTGCTGCCCTCGCGCCCCATCATCAGCGTGATGATCCGCGTCGAATTCGTCTGATACGCCGCCACCATCAGATCGAACATCAGATCCGAATACTCCTCGAATGTCACCGGCACGCCCGCCGGCTTCGCCAGCGTGATCTCCTGCATCACCTCGCGCTGGTTGTCCAGATCCTGCCTCTCGGCGATCTCGATCCGCCGCTCGATCTCGCGCACCGACGTCAGATACTCATCCAGCTTGTGCCGGTCGCCGTGGCCTAACTCCCGCCGCAGTTCCCCCGCATCCTCGCGGATGAAATCCAGCAGACTCTTGTTCTGCCGCGCCTGCATCTGCCGCGCCGCCTCATCCATCGGCTCGCCGTCGCCGAACAGCCGCTCGAACACCGCGCGCGGATTGATCTCCGGCGGCAGCGGCGTCTGCGGTCCGCTCCACGAAAGCGAATTCGAATACGCGCAGCTATAGCCCGAATCGCAATTGCCCACCATTCCGCCGCCTTCGAGCCCCAATTCCAGCGACGGGAACCGCGTCGTTCCCCCAATCGCCTTCGCCGCCACCTGATCCACCGACACCCCGTTGCGGATGTCCGCCCCTTCGGTCTTCCGCGGATGGAACCCCGTCAAATAGCTCGCCGCCGCGCGGGCATGATCCCCCGGACCATCGCCCAACGCGCGCCCGTTCACCTGCGCCAGCCCCGACAGCACCAGCATCCGCTCGCGGTGCGCCTTCAGCGGCTCCAGCACCGGCGACAGCGTGAAATCGGCGCCCGTTCCGGCCGGCGTCCACTCCTTCATGATGATCCCGTTCGGTACATAGACGAACCCCACGCGCAGCGGCGGCGCCGCCTTCGCGCCCCGCGCGGGCGTCATCGCATCCAGGTGCGGCAGCGCCAGCGCCACCCCAAGTCCGCGCAGCAGCGTGCGCCGCGAAAGATGTTTATTCGTCAGTACCAATGCTCGACTCCTTCTGCTCCGCGCGTCTCATCTGGAATTGCGCGCTGTTCACAATCCCCAACACCAATTCTGAAAACCGGTAGTCCTTCTTCGCCAGCTCCCTCGCAATCCCCCTGATCGCCGGCTTGTCCGTCCGCTCCACGCCCCGCCCCAGCGCGTACGTGAACAATTTCTCCGTTAGACACAACACAAACTCCTCGGGATTCTCCCGAAAGATCCGCTTCAGCTCCTCCGCGTTCGTGAACTTCTCGCCGGAAGGCAGCTCGCCCGACGCATCCACCGCGAACTCCCCGTCCTTCGTCCGGAACCGTCCCAGCGCATCGTAATTCTCGAGCGCAAACCCGATCGCATCCATCCGGTTGTGGCACGACGCGCACGACGGATTCGCCCGGTGTACCGCCAGTTGCTCCCGCATCGACACAGTTTTGCCCAGCTTCTGCTCATCCAGTTCCGGCACGTCCGGCGGCGGCGGTGGCGGCGGCGCGCCCAGCAGATTCTCCAGCACCCACTTGCCCCGGATCACCGGCGACGTCCGCGTCGGATACGACGTCACCGCCAGCACGCTCGCCATCGTCAACACCCCGCCCCGTCGGCCGTCCGGCAAATCCACCCGCCGGTAATAATCCCCCTCCACGCCCTCCATCCCGTAGAACTTCGCCAGCCGCTCGTTTACATACGTGTGCCGCGCGTCGATGAAATCCAGGATGCTCCGGTCCTCGCGCACCACCTCTTCAAAGAACAATTCCGTCTCGCGCTGCATCGCCGTCTTCAACCGGCTGTCGTATTCCGGGAACAATTCCGGATTGGGACGAAAGCCCTCCAGGTTGCGCAAATGCAGCCATTGCCCTGCAAAATTCACCGTCAGCGCCGCCGCCCGCGCATCCTTCAACATCCGCCGTGCCTCTGCCTGCTGCACTTCGCGCTTCAGCAGTTCGCCGCTCTCCGCCTTCTTCAGCAGCGCCTCGTCCGGAATGCTGCTCCACAAAAAGAACGACAATCGCGACGCAATTTCAAACGCATTCAGCGGATACGCCTCGCCCGGCTTCGCCCCTTCCGGCGATCGCTCAATCCGGAACAGGAAATTCGGCGAAACCAGGACGCCCCGCAGCGCCAGTTCCACCCCCCCCTCGAAATCGCCCGTGTCCTCGCGCCCCTGCTGCCACAGCCGCATCAGCCGCGCCGTCTCCTGACGCGTCACCGGACGCCGCCACGCCCGCCGCGCCAGCCGCCCCACGATCTGCTCCGCACACGCCGCCTCCTCGCCCTCCGGCTTGCACGTCAGAATCCGCTGCCGGCTTTCCGTCAATCCCGGACCCGTCACCTCGAACGGCCCCCCAATCTCGATCCAGTCCACCTCAATCGGATTCCGCCGCGGCGGACCGTCCGGCGGGAAATTGATATTCGGCCACTCGCCCCACGAATCATCCCGCAAAAACGTCGCCATCACCTTATGACGCCCGCCCGTCACCCGCACCCGCGTCTCGAACCGCCGCTGCTCCTCGTCCTCCTCGTTCGTCGAGAAAGCCACCTCGATCCGCTTCAAATGCTCGCCGTCCAAAAACAGATCCATGAACGCCGGCGCCTGCGGATCCGGCGCGCCCCGCACCCTTACCCGCAACAGATACTCGGCATCCGCCGGAAACGGATAATCAAACTCCGCGCCCCCGCGCGACGCCAGCGGCGCCCGCTCATTCAGCCGCCGGTTCTGCGGCACATCCCGAGGCGCGCTCCGCCGCTCCAGCACCGGCTCAAACTGCACCCGCCCCAGCGCCATCCGGCTCACCCGCGTCGCCGCCTTCAGATATTTCTCCATCAATACCGGCGGCAGCGACAAGACATCCGCGATATTGTCGAACCCATATCCCGAATCATCGGCGGGAAAATCATCCGCCGGCCGGAATTCCACCGCCAATAAATCCCGCACCGCATTGTTGTACTCCGCCCGGTTCAACCGGTGCAGCGTCACCTTGCCCGGGTCCGGCCGCAGCGCCGCCAGGCGGTCCAACTCGCCCCCCACCAGCGCCACAATCGCGTGCGTCACCCCCGCCTGCGGCCGCGGCGCGCCCGGCGGCGGCATCTCGCCCGTCCGCATCTTCCGCAGGATCTTTTCCCAAGCCTCGCCCTCGGCCTCAATCGACGCCGCTGTCAGCAGCCCATCCACCGCCACCCCCGCCGTCTTCAATCGCGCGCTGTGGCACGCCACGCAATACCGCTTCAGGTACGGCCGCACCTGCTCCTGATACGCCTGCTCGGGCACCGGCGCTTGCGCAGGCAAACTCACCCGCATCGGCGCCGCCAGCAACACGGCCGCCAGCACCGCCCATTTGCTCCTCTGGATTCGCATCAGGTTAGTAATATGTTATAACTACCAGCGAACTGTGGGAAGCCCAATCGTATACTTTTTGACCCTTGTGGTCGCCACCGCCGTCTTCGCGGCGGACCCGCCCCCGCTCCTCCGCGCCGCCGCCGACGGGCGCACCACCGAAGTCGCCTCCCTCCTTGCCGCCGGGGCCGACGCGAACGCCGCCGGAGCCGACAGCGAAACGCCCCTCCTGCTCGCCGCCCGCGGCGGCCACACCGCCATCATCCAGGCCCTTTTGAAAGCCGGCGCCCGCGTCGAGGCCCGCCGCTGGAACGGTGAATCCGCCCTCCACGCCGCCGTCGCCTCGGGCGCCCTCCCCGCCGTCCGCGCAGATCGGAAGAGCACACGTCTGAACTCCAGTCACTGACCAA